>Ga0207868_1000659_pt1 | contig 32172 bp, 29 predicted proteins | sample Passage237B_FD_187370 | JGI IMG/M metagenome (GOLD analysis project Ga0207868, IMG submission 187370) | Cellulose adapted compost microbial communities from Newby Island Compost Facility, Milpitas, CA, USA - Passage2 37B (SPAdes) (version 3) ... | reverse complement strand
CGGAGCGTCAAATGGCGCGGGAATTGATCGGCGATGCGCAATTTGTCGAAATCTTTGTCAGCACCCCGCTGGCCGTGGCGGAGGCGCGGGATGTCAAAGGGCTCTACAAAAAAGCCCGCGCGGGCCAGATCCCCAATTTTACGGGTATCGGCAGCCCCTACGAAGCGCCGGAAAATCCGGATATGACGCTGGATACGACGCAAAAAACCGCCGAAGAACTGGCCGATACGCTGCTCCGCTGGCTGGAGGACAGGGAATTTATTCCCGCTCTGGGCTGACGCAGCGCATCTATGAAAACTCACGCCTGATCTGATCCTTTTATTTTTTCCGCCGGATACGTTAATATCCCTAAGGAAAAATAAGGGGATACCAGTCATGACCGCTTCGCCGCACAAGCCCGTTCTGCCGGACAGCACATTCCATATGCTTCGCTGTGTCACGGCGCTGGTGCACGCCGACGATATCGTGAAAAAGGAAGAGCGGCAGTTCCTCCAGACCATCATCCGTTATTTCGAAGGCAATTTCACCATTACGGATGCGCATAAATTCCAGCTGATGCAGGACCTTGAAACCGCGCCCCAGATTGACAGCCTGTTGCCGTTGGTGACGGAGAAAAAGGATCTTGAAAACCTCGTCCTTTTCGCGGGCATGCTGGCCAAGGCGGACGGGGAGTTGCATCCGGCAGAAGAAGCGGTGCTGAAGAAAATTCATGCCTATAAAGACGCGCGCATGGCCATGCATGCCGCCGTGCCCGCGCAGATTGTAAATGCGCCGCCCGTGGTTGATCTGGATCTGCTGGCCGATGAAGTGCGCCAGATTGTGAAACAGGAATTCTACCGCGAGGGGATCGAGAAAAGCGGCATTGTGCATAAAAGCAGCGCGCTCAGCGTGGCCGATGCTTTTGTGGAACGGGGCAGCCTGATCCACCCCGATGTTTTCGATGCCCTGTCGGACAAGCGCAAACCCAGCAAATCCACGCGCCGCACGCTGATGCATCAGGAAAAGGTTTTGTCCCGCGCGACATTCCACCCGTTTTATGTGGTGGAGGGGCTGTTTTTCTCCGCCATCATTTTCTGGATGACGGCGCTGGCAACGGAATGGGGGTACAAACTGCTGGCATGGCTGCAATCCATGCTCCGTTTTTCGCCGGAAATCCTGAACCCCTTCTACTGGAACCGCATTTTCATGCTGGACAGCTGGATCACCGCCGGGTTGTTTTTCAGCTATTGGCTGCTCAAATGGTGGGCGACGGAAATCATCCTGACCGACCGCCGCCTGCTGTACAAACGCGGCATTTTGTTCGTCACCTATACCAAAATCGATTTGCGCCAGTTGTTTGAAACCGTGGTGAACCAAAGCCGCCTCGGCGCCATGCTGAACTACGGCAGCGTGTTCATCTATTCCAACATGGTGGATACCAGCATTCAGGGCGATAAATACGACCGCAATATCGTGTTTCCGAAAATTTACGACCCGCATGCTTTTGCCAGCCGGATCGACCGTGCCAAACGCATGCTGCGCGCGACGGGGGATTGATCGTCATGGCCAAAAAAACATCCGACCGCGATATCGATTACAAAGGGTATTTGCAGCTGGAAAGCCTGTTGGCATCGCAACAGCCGCTCAGCCCCGCACATGATGAAATGATGTTCATCGTGGTGCATCAAACATATGAATTGTGGTTCAAGCTGATCCTGTTCGAGCTCGACCGCGTGCAAAAAATCTTTGCCGGAAAAATCGTGAAGGATGCGGATTTGCGCACCGTTTCCGCCAGCCTTGGCCGCATGGTGGAAACGATGAAACTGCTGGTGCGCCAGCTGGACATCATGGAAACCATGACGCCGCTGGATTTTCTGGATTTCCGCCATGTTTTCCGCTCGGCATCCGGTTTTCAGAGCATGCAGTTCCGCGAGCTGGAGGTACGTCTCGGCCTGCGCGCCGACGATCGCATCGGCTATGCGGGCAAGCCGTTTGAAAGCTATCTGCCCGAAGCCGACCGCAAAAAACTGCACGCCATCACGCGCCGGCCTGCCCTGATCGAACAGCTGGATACATGGCTGGCGCGCACGCCCTTTGTGCAAACGGGCACGTTCAATTTCTGGGCGGCCTATCGCAAGGCGGTGATGGATATGATCGCAGGCGACCGCAAGGCCGTTGCCAAAAGCCGCAAGATGACGGCGGAAGCCAAGCGGATGGAAAACGGCAAGCTCGACATGATGGAATCACAATTCGACCTGCTGTTCGGCAAGACATCGGCCGATATGCCGTGGCGGTTTTCGCAAAAGGCGCTGCAAGCCGCGCTGTTCATCAACCTCTACCGCGACCAGCCCGCGCTGCAAACGCCGTTTAAAATTCTGAACGACCTGATGGATATGGATGAACTGATGGCGCTCTGGCGTTACCGCCACGCCCTGATGGTGCAGCGCATGCTGGGCACGAAAATGGGCAGCGGCGGCTCCAGCGGGCATGACTATCTGGTGGCAACGGCGACGAAACACCGCATTTTCAAGGATCTTTTCGCGCTGTCCACCTTCCTCATCCCGCGCTCCAAATTGCCGAAACTGCCCAAAGCGGTGGAGGATAAAATGAACTTCCGCTATTGGGACAAAACGGATGCGACCTGATATCAAAAAGGATTTCAGCCGCTTTTTGTCGGCCGATCCCGCGCGCCTGCATATGGCGGCGCACAGCCATCATTTCTGGCCGGATGTGACCTTTGATGCGCATATGCAGGCCTGGCAGGATGCCGCCCGTTATGTGGATGACAAATGGGCATATGTTCTGGGTACGGTGTACCGCGATGTGCAAAAAGATCTTGCCGCGCTGCTGGCGCTGCCGTCGCCGGACACCATCGCCTTTGCCCCCAATACGCATGAATTCGTGAACCGCCTGCTGTCCTGCCTGCCGCAGGAGCGTCCGCTGCGCATCCTGACCAGCGACAGCGAGTTTTACAGCTTCGAGCGGCAAATGCGCCGTCTGGAAGAAGAGGGACTCGCGGAAGTCAAGCGCGTGCCCGCGCAGCCGCTGGAAAATTTCACCACCCGTTTTGCAAAAGCCGCATCGGAAAAGGATTATGATCTGGTCTATGTCAGCATGGTCTTTTTCAACAGCGGATTTGTGGTCACGCCCCTGACGGAAATCGTGCGCGCCGTCAAATCGGACCGGACGCTCATCGCCATTGATGCCTATCACGGTTTCATGGCCCTGCCGGTTGACCTGTCCGGCGTGGCGGAGCGCATTTTCTTTATCGGCGGCGGGTACAAATACGCCATGGCGGGGGAGGGTGCGTGTTTCATGCATTGCCCGCCGGACATCGCGCCGCGCCCGCGCAATACGGGCTGGTTTGCCGCCTTCGGCGCACTCGCGAAAGCCGCGCCAGATACCGTCGCCTATGGCACGGACGGCAGCCGCTTCACGGGCGCGACGACAGACCCCTCCGGCCTTTACCGCCTGCGCAGCGTGCTGCAATGGCTGCGGGACAAGAATATTTCCATCGCCGATATTCACCGCCACGCCCATGCCCTGCAAAAACGGTTTGTGGAAGGGCTGGGCCGCCACGGCAAGGGGCGATTGAACCCCGATCACCTGCTGGTCGACATTGACGAACCGCGGCGCGGCAATTTCCTGACCTTCAAAACGGCGGAGGCCGGGGCGCTGCATGACACGCTGAAACAGCATAATGTGATCACCGATTACAGGGGGGATTGCCTGCGCTTCGGCTTCGGCCCATATCATGATGCAGAGGATATCGACCGCCTGCTGGAGATTATCAACCGCCATGTCCGCTGAAATGCCCGTTCATCTTGCCGATCGGCAATTGATCCGCGTTTTTGGCGCGGATGCGCAAAGCTTTTTGCAAAACATCATGTCGAACGATATTGCGGGCGCGGCGGGGGACGGCATTGTCTATAGCCTGCTGCTCACCCCGCAGGGGCAGATCCTGAACGATTTTTTTGTGCTGTCCGACCGTTTCCATGCGGAGGGCGGGTATCTGCTCGATGTGCACAAGGATCAGGTGCAAGGATTCCTGCAACGCATGACCATGTTCAAACTCCGTGCCAAGGTGACGCTGGAACCTGTACCCGATGCAGCCTTGCGCGTTTACAGCCATGCCGGTCAAGGGTTGCCGGATCCGCGCCTGCCCGGACTCGGGCGGCGCTTTTACACGGATACCGCCCTTGATGCCGCCGCGCCGCTCGCCGTCTATCACGACCGCAGGATTGCGCTGGGCGTGCCGGACGGCAGCCTGACCATGCAAGCGCAAAAGGATTTCCCCGCCGATATGAACCTCGACCATCTGCACGCGCTGGGGTGGGAGAAGGGATGTTTCATCGGACAGGAAGTCGTCGCCCGCATGTATCATCGCGGCCTTGCCAAAAAACGCCTTGCCCTTGTGACGGGCCGCGGGCTTGCGGTGGGTGATATTCTCTCGCCCGCAGGCAGGGCTGTGGGCGAATTGCGCGAAACGGACAGCACGGGCCGCCACGCACTCGCCCTGATCCGTCTTGATATCCTTGAACAAAAACCGCCTGCCGTGACCCTTGCCGCAGGGCAAATCGATGGACTGGCCTTGCCGGAATATCTAAATAATTAAAGCACTTACACTAAAAAATGCCCGCAATTAACCATATTGTTAACCATAATGGGCGTAGAATTGTTGTCAGGGGATCAGGATAAACGCATGGCGGATTCGTCCAAGGACCGACATAACCATCTGAAAAACAACGAGCAGGATGCGCTCGACAAGCTTTCGCTCGCCATGATTCCGCTGGCCAGCAGCACGTTGCGCAATGCGCGGCTGATCAAGAACAACCGCATGGAAACAACAGTCGAGCTGCACAACGACCCGACATCCGGCAGTTTGCACATTCGGCCCGATGATATTTCCGACAATTTCACCTCCAACGCGCGCGACCAGTCCATCATCCGCGCGCTGGCTTCACTGAACAGCTATGATGTCTATTCGCTCCGCGCCAGCCTGAAGGCCATCGGGGTGGAAGTGGAGGACGAGAAAAAACTCGACCTGTCCGACGAGATGAAGGAAACGCTGCACCATTACATGCTCGCCTTCACGCGGCCGCTGGTGGAGCGCATTTTCGGTGATGAATCCGTGCCATTGCAAAAGGATGAAGATATCAACGTTCTTTTGAACGACCCCGATATCGCGCGGGTGCGGTATAACCTGAAATTGATGGCGGACAGAACGGGCATTCCCGTTGCGGAAATCCCGTCGTTCCTTTCGGCCTATAGCGATGTTTTCCTGTCCGTTGCCTATTACCGCCACAGTTTCGAAACGCTGAGCGACGAGATCGAACGTTTTCTGGTCTGGATCCACGAATTGCAACAGGTACGGGATGTCAAAACCTCCGGCCGTACGCTGAACAGCTGCGTAAAAACGGAGGAATGCATCCGCCAGTTGACGGCATCGGTGCGCGAAAGGATGAGCCGCTTCAACAAGGCCTTCCATACCTTCTGGTCCAACATCAACCGTGAATCCTTTCAGGCGTTGCAAGAACAGATCGAGAAAAACCATGACGGCATGGGCGCGGTACTCTGCGGCCTGCTGGTCAAAATCCGCACTTGGTCTTACGAATTCCCCGACAATACCGTCGGCAGCCCGTTGAAACGCGCGACCTTTGTGATGACGGAGATCGAGCCCGGCCTTGACAAGCTCAAGCAGCTGGAAAACAGCGCCCGCCGCAGCATCGGCTTGCCGCCGATCCTCTGATTTAAAATTCCATAATCTGACTATCCGCGTTTTTGTGCGCCGCAACAGTGGACAAAAATCCCGCAACCTGTGTATATGAATAAAGGCACATATGCGCTTTTTGACACCTGTTTGACATCCGGCGGCACCCGACATGATTTTCAACGATATTCTGAACTGGCTGGCTTTTGCCTGGTTTATGACCTGTTGGGTCGGCTACACCCTCTATGCGCGCAAGGCGGCGGAGGACAAGGCCTGCCTTGCCGCGCTGATCTACAGCTACCGCATCGACTGGATCAAGGGCCTGCTGCGGCACGAAAACCGCATTTCCGACCTTGCGCTGCTCGGCAACCTGATGCAGATGGTCAATTTCATGGCCACGACGAATATCTTTGTACTCGCAGGGGCGGTGACGGTGCTTTATTCCTCCGAAAGCGTGCTGGACCTGCTGGAAGGCCATGCCTTTGTCGCCCATACCACGCTGGAGCAGGTGCAGTTCAAGCTGCTGGTACTGGTCCTGATCTTCGTTTACGCCTTTTTCCGTTTCACCTGGGCGCTGCGACAGCATACGTTTTGCTCCATCATGATCGGCGCCGCACCGCATGTACCCGCAGGCCGTGCCCTGACGGTGGACGAGGAACAGTTCTGCGTGCAGGTCGCCAAAATTTCCGACCGCGCGGCGCATGAATTCAATTACGGCCTGCGTTCCTATTACTTCGCCTTTTCGCTGCTGGGCTGGTTCATCAGCCCGTGGCTGTTCATTCCCGCCTGCACGGTGGTGGTGGCGGTGCTGTATTTGCGCGAATTCCGCTCCCGCACGCTCAGCATGCTGGTACGCAGCCGTCAGAGCTTCATCAAGGTCATCCGCGCCAATCAGGAGCAGATCACCGTCGCGCCGCCGCCGCAACCTGATCCGACGGCGCCCGCCGCCGAAAAAGCCGCATAAAGAAAAAGCCGACGGAATATATCCGCCGGCCTTTTTCTTTGGGAAGAAACTTTTCTTATTTATTTTGCAGTCTGGCCTGCGCCGCCGCCAGCCGCGCGATCGGCACGCGGTAGGGAGAACAGGAGACATAGGCCAGCGGCACGCTTTCAAAGAAAGCGATGGAGGCCGGATCGCCGCCATGTTCGCCGCAGATGCCGAGCTTGATATCGCCGCGCGTCTTGCGGCCGCGTTCGGCGGCGATTTTCACCAGCTCGCCCACGCCAGCCGTATCGATGGTGGCGAAAGGATCGGCAGGCAAAAGGCCCTGTTGCTGGTAAGTGGGCAGGAAGGAGCCCGCATCGTCACGGCTGATGCCGAAGGTCGTTTGCGTCAGATCGTTGGTGCCGAAACTGAAGAACTCCGCCGTTTCCGCAATCTCGCCGGCGGCGAGGGCGGCGCGGGGCAGTTCGATCATCGTGCCGACCAGATAGTCTTCCTTGCCGAAACCCGCAGCCTCCGCGATGCGCGCAATCATGCGGGCGAGGGTTTCCATCTCCGCCTTGGTGGCGATCAGCGGTACCATGATTTCCGGCAGGACGGTTTCGCCCGTTTCGGCTTTCACGGCGGCGGCGGCTTCAAAAATCGCCGTCACCTGCATTTGATAGATTTCGGGATAGACAATACCGAGGCGCGAGCCGCGCATGCCCAGCATGGGGTTGGTTTCATGCAGTCGGTCGATGCGCTGCTGGATACGCTCCGGACTGATATCGAGCGATTTGGCCAGCGCCGCCTTTTCCTCCTCCGCATGCGGCAGGAATTCGTGCAGCGGCGGATCGAGCAGGCGGATAGTGACCGGCAGGCCCTTCATGATCTTGAACAGATCAATGAAATCCTGTTTTTGATGCGGCTCGATTTTATCCAGCGCGGCACGGCGTTCCGCCGCCGTTTCCGACAAAATCATCTGGCGCACGTGCAGGATGCGGGAGGGGTCGAAGAACATATGCTCCGTACGGCACAGGCCTATGCCTTCCGCGCCGAATTTGCGCGCGGTTTCGGCATCCAGCGGCGTTTCCGCATTGGCGCGCACGCCCATGCGGCGCACATCGTCCGCCCAGCCCATGAGCGTGGAAAAAGCGCCCGTCAGCTGCGGTTGCAGCATGATAACTTCGCCCATCAGCACTTCACCCGTGCTGCCGTCAAGCGTGATCATATCGCCCTCGGCAAAGGTCTTGTCGCCGATGGTCATGGTCTTGGCCTTGTAATCGATCACAACATCGCCCGCGCCGGAAACGCAGGGTTTGCCCATGCCGCGCGCGACAACAGCGGCGTGGCTGGTCATCCCTCCGCGGGAGGTCAGGATGCCTTCCGCCGCGTGCATGCCGTGAATATCCTCGGGGCTGGTTTCGGTGCGGCACAGAATAACCTTGTGCCCTGCCTTGGCGCGTTCTTCCGCGTCATCGGCATCGAAAACGACTTCACCGACCGCCGCGCCGGGGGAGGCGGGCAGGCCCTTTGCCACCACGGTCTTTTTCGCCTTGGGGTCGATGGTCGGGTGCAGCAGCTGGTCGAGCGACAGGGGGCTGATGCGCAGAATGGCTTCTTCCTTGGTGATCAGCCCTTCCTCGACCATATCCACCGCAATGCGCAAGGCGGCGGCCGCCGTGCGTTTGCCGCTGCGGGTTTGCAGCATATAAAGCTTGCGGTTCTGGATGGTGAACTCAACGTCCTGCATATCCTTGTAATGTTTTTCCAGTTGCAGGCGGATGGTGTTCAGCTCCGTAAAGACTTCCGGCATGGCGGATTTCAGGTCTTCCAGCGGCTGCGGCGTGCGAATGCCGGCCACCACGTCTTCGCCTTGCGCATTCACAAGGTATTCGCCGTAAAATGCGTTTTCGCCCGTGGAGGGGTTGCGCGTAAAGGCCACGCCCGTGCCGCAATCATCGCCCATGTTGCCGAAAACGACAGCCTGCACGTTGACGGCGGTGCCCCATTCCTCGGGGATATTGTTGATCTTGCGATAGGTCACGGCGCGCGGGGTCATCCACGATTTGAAGACCGCGCCGATCGCGCCCCAGAGCTGTTCTTTCGGATCCTGCGGGAAGGGCTTGCCCGTTGCCTCCTGCACAATCTCCTTGTACTGCGCGACGATGTCCTGCCAGCCCTCGGCATCGATATCCGTATCCATGCGCAGGCCGTTGCGGCGTTTGAAGGTATCCAGCACGTCTTCAAAACGGTGGTGATCCACGTTCAACACCACATCGCCGTACATCTGGATCAGGCGGCGGTAGCAATCCCATGCAAAGCGGGGATTGTTGCTGGCTTTGGCAAGCGCCTCGACATTCGCATCGTTGAGGCCGAGGTTCAAAATCGTATCCATCATGCCCGGCATGGAAACGCGCGCGCCGGAACGCACGGCGAGGAGCAGGGGCTTTTCGGCATCACCGAAACCCAGTTCCATTTCCGTTTCCAAACGTTTCAGCGCGGCATCGACTTCCGCCTCCAGCCCTGCGGGGTACTGGTTGTTGTTTTGGTAAAACCAGGTGCAGATTTCGGTGGATAAAATGAAACCTGGCGGTACGGGCAGGCCCAGTTTGCTCATTTCCGCAAGGTTGGCGCCCTTGCCGCCCAGAAGGTTTTTCTGCGACGCATCCCCTTCGCAAAGGGTTTTGCCGAAACTGTAAACCCATTTGGTGGTCTTTGCCGCCATAGCCTGCTCCGCCTTCATCTGTGCCTGTGCTGTCATGATGGTTACCCCTCGATTTTGGAAAAATCAGCAATCGTATTCATCGTATCGCGCAGCGAAGCCAGCACGCAAAGACGGTTGACCCGCACCTTCGCGTCATCGGCATTCACCATGATCTTGTCAAAGAAGGCATCCACCGGCTGGCGCAATTCGGCCAGCGCCGCCATGCAGCCCGTGAAATCTTCCTTGGCAAAGAGTGCCTCGACCTTCTCGCGGACAGGACGCAGGGCGGCGACAAGGTCTTTTTCCGCCGCTTCGGCAAGCAGGGATTCATCCACCTTCCTGCCGTCGTATTGCGTTTTGTCCTTTTTCTCCTCGATCTTCAGGATATTCGCGCCGCGTTTATAGGCGGCAAGGAGGTTTTTGCCGTTCTCCGTATCCACAAAACCCGCCAGCGCGTTGATGAGCTTGGTCACTTCCAGCACGTCGTCCTGCGTCGTCGCGCCCGACAGAACGGCATCGATCAGGTCAAAGCGCAGGCCCTGGTCTTTCAACGCCACTTTCAGACGGTCGGTGAAAAAGCCCAGCAGATCGTCGCCGACATCCTTCACGGGACGCAGGCCGCCGACGGCGTAGTTTTGATAGGCGGCCTCGAACAGCGGGCGCAACGGCAGGCGCAGCTTGCTTTCCAAAACCATGCGGATCACGCCCAGCGCGGCGCGGCGCAGCGCGAAGGGGTCTTTGGAACCTGTCGGTTTTTCATCAATGGCAAAGAAGCCGACCAGCGTATCGATCTTGTCGGCAAGCGCCACGGCAATGCTGACCTTTTCCGTGGGGCAGCTGTCATTCGCGCCCACGGGTTTGTAATGGTCGGCAATGGCCTGCGCGACTTCCGGCGCTTCCTTGTCATGCAGGGCGTAATATTGCCCCATGATGCCCTGCACCTCGGGGAACTGGAACACCACGCCGGAGGTCAGGTCCGCCTTGGCCAGCAGGGCGGCGCGGGCGGCCTTGGCCTCATCCGCGCCGATGGTTTTGGCAATGGTGGCGGCCAGCGATTGCAGGCGCGTGACCTTGTCCTTCACCGTGCCCAGTTTCTGGTGGAAGGTGATTTGCGAAAGCGCCTCCACCCGCGTTTCCAGTTTTTGCTTGCGGTCCTGATCCCAGAAGAATTTCGCATCGGACAGGCGGGCGCGCAGGACTTTTTCATTCCCCGCGACAACGTTCTTGCCGCCGTCCGCCGTGACCGTATTGGCAATGACCACGAATTTATTCGCCAGTTTGCCGTTGTTGTCCAGCAGGGCGATATATTTCTGGTCGCCGCGCATGGTGGAGATCAGCACCTCCTGCGGTACGTCCAGAAATTCTTTTTCAAACGTCCCGAGCAGGGGGACGGGCCATTCGACCAGACCGACGATTTCCTCCAGCAGGGCATCGTTGTCATTGACCTTCAGCCCTTCCTGCGCCGCCAGTTTTTGCGCTTCTTGCGCAATGATCTTCTTGCGGTCTTCGCGCGCCAGAATGACATGCGCCTTTTTCAGCTTTTCCTGATAATCGGCAAAACTTGTCACGGCGAAAGGCTCGGGAGAAAGGAAGCGGTGGCCTTGCGAGGTCTGGCCTGCCGCAAGGGGATGTTCCTTGCCGCCGAGATTAAAACTGACGTTCACGGGCTTACCGTCGAAAAGCGCCAGAATGCTGCGCAGCGGGCGCACCCATTGTTTTTCGCCGGCTTTCCAGCGCATGGACTTCGGCCAGACGAATTTGTCGAACATGACGGCCGTAATCTCCGGCAGGACTTCCGCCGTCGGTTTGCCTTTCACTTCCTCGCGGTAATACCAGAAAGTGCCTTTGGGGCTTTCTTCCTGCACGCATTTGCTGAAATCGCTCTGGCCGATGGATTTCAAAAAGCCGTCCAGCGCCTGTTGCGGCGCGTCGATGCGCGGGCCTTTTTTGTCGATCGGCGGCGGATTGTTTTCCAGCGGCAGGCCGTCCACCACCACCGTGATGCGGCGGGGCGTGGAATGCGCTTCCGCCTTGGTAAAGGTCAGGCCGTTTTCCGCAAGGCCTTTGGTGATGAGGTCTTTCAGATCCTCCGCCGCTTTGGCTTGCATGCGGGCGGGGATTTCTTCGGAAAAAAGTTCCAGCAAAAATTCGGCCATGATTATGCAGCCTCCTGCTTCTGGTCTTCGCCGGCGGTTTCACCGACCCATGTCTCGCAGCAGGCCTTGGCCAGCGCGCGCACGCGGCCGATATAGGCCTGACGTTCCACCACCGAAATCACCCCGCGGGCATCGAGCAGGTTGAACAGGTGACTCGCCTTCAAACATTGGTCATAGGCGGGCAGGGCCAGCCCCTTGCGGCCCTTGAGCGACGGATGCGACGAACGCGCGGAGAGCAGAGAGAGACATTCTTTCTCCGCATCCTCGAAATGGCGCAGCAGCATGTCGGTATCGGCGAATTCAAAGTTATGGGCGGTATATTCCTGTTCGGCGCGCAAAAAGACATCGCCGTATTTCACGCCGCGCCCGTTGAAGTCGAGGTCATAAACGTTGTTTACGTTCTGGATATACATGGCAAGGCGTTCCAGACCATAGGTGATCTCGGCAGAAACGGGGCTGCATTCAATGCCGCCGACCTGCTGGAAGTAGGTGAACTGCGTCACCTCCATGCCGTCGCACCAGACTTCCCAGCCAAGCCCCCATGCGCCGAGGGTCGGGCTTTCCCAGTCATCCTCCACGAAACGGATGTCGTGATATTTTGAATCAATGCCGATCTTTTTCAGGCTTTCCAGATACAGTTCCTGAATATTCTCCGGCGAGGGTTTCATGATGACTTGATACTGGTAATAGTGCTGCAGGCGGTTCGGGTTTTCGCCGTAACGGCCATCGGTCGGGCGACGGGAAGGCTGCACATAGGCCGCATTCCACGGCTCGCGTCCCAGCGCGCGCAGGGTCGTCGCGGGGTGAAAGGTTCCTGCGCCCACCTCCATATCATAGGGTTGCAGAATCAAACATCCCTGATCGGACCAGAACTGGTGCAGGGTTAAAATAAGCTCTTGAAAACTTAGCGGTTTTTTTGTCTCGGTCATTCTTGTTTTCCACCTCTCCATCGGGGTTTCACCCTAGCACGGCAGGGAAGGGTTTCAAAGCGGGGAAAGGGCTGTTGTGCCTGAAAAATAAGGGGTTCCCTTCATTTTGAAAAAGATTAAGATGGGAACTTCTTTGACAGCGCCGCGCATGAAAGGCCAGCCCATGACCCGCCTGACCAAATCCTTCAATACCGCCACCGTCCGCAAGGGGGAAACCTTTACGGTGGAGCTGGAAGCAAACCCCACGACAGGCTACCTTTGGGACATGCGCCTCAAGGCGGGCAAGGCCACGCTGGTTTCGCAAAAATATACGCCCGCCGCACCGGCGGGCAGTCTCGTCATCGGCGGCGGCGGGGTGGAAACCTTTGTATTCCGCGCCGAGGAAACGGGACAGATCGAGCTGGAAGCCGAATACAGCCGCCCGTGGGAAAAGAACGCCAAACCCGCCGCCGTCCAGCGTTTCGACATCCGCGTGCGCTGATTTTTATCCATGATCGCAGTACCTTGACGGGTTGTCCTGCCGGATTAACCCGCCGTTAAGGATTTTTGCATAAAATCGCTATAGTTCTTGATTTGGGGATTTCAGGGGATTTTAGGCAAGGATCGCGGCATGATTTCAGAAAGCATGATTATTTTCGGCGCAACCGGCAACGTGGTGATGGTCGTCAACGGGGAGCTTCCCAAGGACAGCCCGCTGCATTTCCGTATCGGCGCAAATGAAATTGATCTGCTGGTAGAAGATTCACTGCTGTATTCGGAAAAGGGCCTGAGCGCCCATGCCTGCCAGCGCCTGAAGCAGCTGAACGAAATCGGCCTTCTGGAAGTGACGGATACGCAAAATCCGCCCAAGCATCTGACGAACGTGGCCTATCAATACGGTACTTAAACAAAAAACAAAGATATCACGAAGAAGCACAGATAAATAAACAAAAAATAGGGATAAAAAGAAGGAGCGACAGGATGGGATCGGAAGCGACACCGGGGCAATCGGCATCTGACTTTCTGGGCGGCACGGGCGAGGTTCACGCCACCCGCGGCTCCTATCTTGTCGGTACGCTCGCCGCGCTGGGGGTGGTGAATGCGACGCTCCATGCTTTCGATACGCCCAAACGCGATCCGATGAAGCCGGGTGATCCTATCTCCAATATCTTCGCAGGCCAGCATGTAACGGTGCATGTGCAGCCGAAAAGCGGGCTGTTCGATATGATCGGCAGCATTTGCGAGGCGACCACCAGCATCGAAACCCTGAAGCCGGAACAGCCAAAGCAGCAAGGCCCTGCGACCAGCCTGCCGGCGGCGAAAATGGAAACGCCCAAAAACGGCTTTTAATCCTATATTTCAGGAATCCAGATCAATCACTTCGGCGGCGCTGAGAATTTTCTCCGCGCCGCTGGTATATGCGCCGTTTTTCTCGTGTATCACCATACCCGCCTTCAGGATGGCGGCGGCGTAACGCTCCTTGCGCGCGCGTACGATGACGCGGCGCGCATCCTCGCCCGCATGGGAATAGAGCGGGTATATGACCAGACTGCCGAACCAGCGCCGCGCGGTCAGGGCGAGGATGACATCATCCAGCCTGTCGGCGCGGTGGATCAGGGTCAGAAATCCGCCCTGTTTCAATTTGCCGTGGGCGTATTTGACCCAATCGGCCAGTTTGGCGCCGGAGGCATCTTCGCCGTGGGAAAATGCCTTGATCTTTTTCGGGGAGGGGGAATGCGTGCCGGCCTCCTGATACGGCGGATTCATCATGACGCTGTGAAAGGCATTGTCCGGCACGTTCTTGTCCGTCAGCACCGTCCCCTGAAAAAAGCGGCAGCGGTCGGACAGGCCGTTCAGATGCGCGTTCTGATGTGCAAGATCAATAAGTTCTTGCTGAATATCGAGTCCTATCAATTGGATATTACTATTTCTTAAAGCAACGCTTAAACCCGCAGAGCCGACACCGCAGCCGATATCCAGCACATGCTGGCGGTCTTTGACGGATACGGCGGCAGCCAGAAAGACCGTATCGAGCGAGGCATGGAAACCGACCTTCGGCTGCAACAAACGCAGCCTGCCGCGCAGCAACGTGGTTTCGATCACTTCACTGACTGCATTGTCATATTCTTTAGCTGCGGTTTTTGACGGCTTGGCCGATTTGCTTTTGCCGGCAGCTGATTTTTTCATGTCCGTTTTGCTCATATCGGTAGGCCTTCAGGGGCTTGGCGTTAAATCCAGCTCTGCCAGCAAGGCGCAGGCATCTTCGTAATCATTGTCGTTCAATAACATAATCCGGCACTCGGTAAAAGCGCCCGCAAAAATCTGGCTGGTCATCTGGTCGAAAAGGGCGATGGGAATATCCTCACTCTGGAAAACGGATTGCAGCAGGGCAATCTCCGCCATATTCGCCGTACGGTAAATTTCTTTCATGTAAAACCTGTCGGTTTTTGCTATACAGCTCGCAGTGAAATGATAAGGACACAGAGCCGGATGACGCTGTCTAAACCACTTCCCGATAAAACGCAACAAGAAGCCCCGACGGCCGCCAATCCGCTGGAACGTCTGGCGGCGCTGCTGAAACCCGATATGGCGGCGGTGAATGACATCATTCTGTCGCGCATGCAATCGGACATTCCGCTGATCCCGCAACTGGCAGGGCATCTGATCGCGGGCGGCGGCAAGCGCATCCGCCCCTTGCTCACGCTCGCCTCGGCCGCCTTGTTCGGCTACACCGGCACGCGCCAGCACAAACTGGCCGCCTGCGTCGAATTCATCCATACCGCCACCTTGCTGCATGACGACGTGGTGGACGAAAGCGACCAGCGCCGCGGCAAGGCATCGGCCAATGCGGTTTTCGGCAACGAAGCCGCCGTTCTGGTCGGCGATTTTCTGTTCAGCCGCTCTTTCCAGCTGATGGTCGAGGACGGATCGCTGGAGGTGCTGCGCATCCTGTCCAATGCCTCTGCCGTGATCGCGGAGGGGGAGGTCATGCAACTGACCACCGCCAATAACCTCGAAACGACCGAGGCGCAATATCTGCAAGTCATCGGCTCCAAAACGGCGGCGCTTTTTGCCGCCGCCTGCGAAGTGGGTGCGATTGTCGCCGACCGTCCCGCAGGCGAATGCGAGGCCATGCGCGATTACGGCATGTATCTTGGCATTGCCTTCCAGATTTCGGACGATGTGCTGGATTACGCCGCCGCCGAGGAACGCCTTGGCAAATCCGTCGGCGACGATTTCCGCGAAGGCAAGATGACCCTGCCGGTGCTAAAGGCGCTCGCCAAGGCCACACCTGCCGAGAAAACCTTCTGGCAGCGCACGATGGGCGATCTGGAGCAGACGGAGGCCGATCTGGCCGAAGCGCAGGCGATTTTGGCGAAATACAAAGCCCTGCCTGAGTCGCTGGCCGTCGCCCGCGATTTTGCCGCCAAAGGGCGGAAATGCCTTGAAAAGCTGCCGGGTCATCCCGTGCGGCAGGATCTGGCCGATCTTATTGATTTTGCAGTGGAACGGGATTACTGAGACCGGAGAAAAAGCGCGGAATTTTCGCAAAAGCCTCTTGCACTTCGGGGCTAAATATGCGAAATATGCCGCACTTTTGTTCCTTCACCCAGTCTTGGGTGTATCCCCGTCGGAATGTAGCTCAGCCTGGTAGAGTGCTTGCTTCGGGAGCAAGAGGCCCGGGGTTCGAATCCCCGCATTCCGACCATTTTTTCTTGCTGAATATTCAAACCCCTCGATTTTAAATTTGCACGGCAGCGCCGTGCTGTTCGAATCCCCGCATTCCGAGCATTCTTCCAGCCAATCTAAAGTTACGCCGCATCCGACATGAAGGCGCTGGCTTGTTCCAGTTTATCCAGTGCATCTTCGGAGAGCGTCAGATGCGCGGATTTGATCAGATCATCCAGCTGTTCCAGCGTGGTTGCGCTGGCAATCGGTGCGGTCATGCCGGGGCGCGTCATCAACCAGGCCAGCGCCACCTGCGCCTGCGTCGAGGATGTTTGCGCCGCCACGGCATCCAGCGCGTTCAGGATGCGGAAGCCGCGTTCGTTGAAATAGTTGTTCTTCACGCTTTCGCCGCGCGTGCTTTTGCCGATGTCCTGTTCGGTGCGGTATTTGCCGCTCAGGAATCCGCGGGCGAGGGAGTAATAGCTGATCACGCCGATACCTTCCTTCAGGCATACGGGCGCCAGCTCCGTTTCAAACCGTGCGCGGTCGTAAAGGTTATATTCCGGTTGCAGGCTTTGATAGACGGGCAGGCCCGTTTCCTTCGCCACGCGGATCGCTTCGGCCAGACGCGCGCCGCTGTAGTTCGATGCGCCGATGGCACGTACCTTGCCTTGCTCGATCAGCTTTTGGTACGCGCCCAGCGTTTCCTCCAGCGGCACGGTTTCATCATCCGTATGCGACTGATAGAGATCAATGTAATCCGTTTGCAAACGGGAGAGGGAATCCTCGACCGCCTGCATCATGTATTTGGCGGCAAGGCCCTTTTTCTCCGGCGACAAGGCCATGCCGACTTTGGTCGCGATAACGACTTTGTCGCGCTTGCCGCTTTGCTTCAGCCATTCGCCGATGATTTTTTCGGACTCGCCGCCTTCATTGCCCGGCTTCCAGACGGAATAGACATCCGCCGTATCCACAAAATTGAATCCCGCATCCACAAAGGCATCAAGAAGGGTGAAGGATTGCGCCTGATCGATTGTCCAGCCAAAGACATTGCCGCCGAAACACAGCGGATAGACCGCAAGACCGGAGTTGCCGAGGTTACGTTTTTCCATGGTGGAGATTCCTTTCTGCTATGCGGTTCTTTTCTAACATAGATTCTCCGGCGGGATATACAAGCAGGACTGGTTTGGTACTGTTAGCGGATTGATAAATCACGTCTATTTTTTGATTTGACAAAAATACGGCAAAGGCTAATATCCTTGCAAATGAGAATTACTCGCAACTAGAGAAACCGCAAGCCAAACCCGGCTCCGGTTGCTATAATACCACCGCTCCGCATTCATGAGGGAAGTCATGTTCTCGGCACTGAAAGAAGAGGCCGTATCGGCCATCCGCCACAGTTATCAGGTTCTCACCGCCGAGAAGGACCTGTCGCCCGGGAACGAGCGCATCACGCATTGCCTGACCCGTCTTGTGCGCACGCTGACGCGCTGCCAGTCGCCGGAGCTGACGAAGTTCTTGCTGAACACGCCGGAGCTGGCACAGGAGCGCGACCGTCTGCCGGTGCTGTGCGGCCTTGCCGAATGCGAAATGGAAAAATACTGGGCGCGCCATCTGATCAGCCGTCCGGTTTGCGATCTGGCCGAATTCTGGTACTTCCCGGAGTATACGGAGCTGTGCAGCGCCGAGCTGGATCTTTTCAAAACCCGCCACAAATTCGCGCAGATCAGCTTTCTCGGCTCCGGCGCGCTGCCGCTGACGGCCTTTTTGCTGGCGCGTCATTGCCCCGATACCAAAATCGTTTGCGTCGATATGGATGACGAAGCCTGCGATCTTTCCGAACAGCTCAGCCGCAAGATCGGCCTGAAGGGGCAGGTGGATGTGCGCCGCATGGATGCGCTGACATACGCGCCGGTGCAAAACGAGCTGGTCATCTGCGCCAGCCTGTTGCAGGGCAGGGAGCAAGTCTATCGCAACCTTTACAACCACGATGGCGCGCTGATCGTTCGTGATTCAGAAGGGCCGTATCAGTATCTTTACAAAGCGGCGGAGCTGCCGATGCCGCGTTTCCGCGAAGTCGCCAAAACGACTCTCAACGCCAAACGCATCAATACCAGCCGCTATTTCGAACGCAATACGGATATGATCGCGCATGCGGCCTGAGCGCAAACATAAAGCGCCCAAAGCGTCACCGGATCTCGCCGCCGACAAAACCGTCAGGCTGGCGCAGGAACTGGTGCGCGTGCCCAGCGTCACGGCTGTCGATCCCGACGACAAACCCGCATCCCACAAAAGCATCGAGATCATGATCGAGGCCGCGAAGAAAACCGGCGCGCGCATCGAGACATCGGAATTCAGCGGCGGGCATCCCAAATGGGATTATGCGGTGGAGAATCTTTATCTGGAATGGACGTTCGGCGACGGCAGCGCGCCCGCCAAACATATCTGTTACATCGGGCATCTGGATGTTGTGCCGCCCGGCGACAAGGATAAATGGACGAAGGATCCGTTCAGCGGCGATATCCGCGACGGTTATCTCTACGGTCGCGGCATCACGGATATGAAAGGCAGCGTCGCCGCATTCTTTACCGCTGTCGAGGAAAAGCTCGAAGACCTCAAAAAACTCGGCAATATCCGCGTCAGCATGGTGCTGACCACCGACGAGGAATGGGCCGCCGTGAACGGCACGAAAAAAGTACTGGAATGGATGAAAAAAGAAGGCATTGCGCCCGATGCCTTTATCGTCGGCGAGCCAAGCTCGCAAGACACGCTGGGCAGCCATATCAAAATCGGCCGCCGCGGTTCGCTGGTCGGTACGTTCAACGTCGCGGGCGTGCAGGGCCATGCGGCCTATCAGGAATTGTTCGAAAATCCCAATCGCGCACTGGCGCTGGCCATTGCCATTCTGTCGTCCAAGGAATGGAAAGACGGCAACGAAAACTTCCCGAATACCAATTTTGAAGCCGTCGCGATGAAATCCGGCGACTTCGGCGCCAGCGCGGTTATTCCCGGCAAGGCCGAAGCCTTGTGGAATATCCGCTTCACGCCCGACCAAACGCCGGACTCGCTGGAAAAATGGATCAAGGATTCACTCGCCAATCCGCCCGAATGGGCCAAAAGCCATCCGGATGCCGGCAAGCTGAAAAACATCACCGTGACGGCCAACAAGGACACGGCATCGGAACCTTATTACAGCGCGCCCGCAAGACTCGCCAAGGCCGCGCAAGCCGGAATCAAATCCGTGCTCGGAACGGAGGCAAAACTCGACGGCAGCGGCGGCACGACGGATGGCCGCTTTGCCGGCAAAATTTTTCCCGATGCCGAAATCATCGAACTGGGCCTGCCGGAACGCGGCGGCATTGTGTGCAAGCACAACAAACCCGACGATTATCTGACCAAAGGCGGCATGCATCAGGTGGATGAACGCGCCGCGCTGGAAGATCTGGTCAATCTGCGCAAAATCTTTGCTGAAACGCTTGTCAACTATGGCAAACAACCCGTTGCCGCAAATGATGACGCCCAACAACCAAAGGCCAAACCGGATGCAGCAAAATCACGTCATACGCCCCATAAGCCCGGCTGATTACGACCAGCTGCGCGCGCTGTATAAATATTCGCTGTCGAAAAATACGGCAGGATTTGTGCAAAATCCGGATTTCCACGGCGATATCGCGGCGCGTGCCGAACAATACCAAAACAACAACGGCGCGATGCTGGGCATTTTTCTGGACAATACGCTCATCGGCTTCGGCGGCCTGAAACAGACCGAAAACAACCGCGTGGAGCTGTGCAATCTGCATGTGCATCCGCACCAGCACGGCAAAGGCCTCGGGCGGCATCTGGCGCAGGTGCTGATCCGCGATGCGGAAGATCTCGGCTATGACACCGTGGAACTGCACGTGACCGCCACACAGGAAGCCGCCATTGGCCTGTATAAAAAACTCGGCTTCACGGAAACCAAGCGTCAGGTCTATACCGTGGATGGCCAGGATTACGATACGATCTTCATGGAACTGCGGATTGATTGATCCTTGACGCGCCGTATGGCACAATTGGCGCAGAAAGGTCAGCCCATATGCCGATGTGTCGGCAAATACGCATATGAGCCGGAAACCGCATAACCTCTTGATCGGGTATATGTTTTAATTTCCATAATATACATTATCACGCAATTATAGGGGTAGCCGAGGGGTATGGCGGATGTGCCGCTCAAGCACCCCAAAGCTCGCCCCCGCATGGTTTTCTGTGCTATAAACCGCGCACAGCAAAAGAACGTGCAAAGCAAAGGAAATACCATGAGCAGCAACGCCAGCGATACCGCGCCCAAACGCCAGATGACGCCGACCGTCGAAAAGCCGATCGACCGTTTGCTGGAGATCATGGCGCATTTGCGCGGCCATGCGGACGGTTGCGCCTGGACCAAGGAACAAACCCACCAGTCGCTTGTGCCGTATCTGATCGAGGAAGCCTATGAAACGGCGGATATGATCGATCAGGGCCAGCACGACGATACGCTGCGCGACGAGCTGGGCGATGTTTTGCTGCAAATCACCTTCCATGCCGAGATCGCGCGCGAACGCGGCGCGTTCGATTTTGACGACGTGGCGCAAGCGATTGTCGACAAGCTGGAACGTCGCTATCCGACCATTCTTGGCGACGAGCCGAATACGCTGAAAACACCGGAGGAAATCGACCGCCGCTGGGAGGAAATCAAGGCAGAGGAACGCGCCCGCAAAGGCATCACCAAAGATGCCAGCATCCTTGACGAGATTTCCCACGCCCTGCCCGCATTGGTACGTTCCGCCAAGCTGAAAGGCCGCGCCGCCAAAGCCGGATGGGAATGGCCGAATGCCGATATGCTGCTGGATAAAATCGCCGAGGAAGTCGGCGAGCTGAAAGCCGAAATCGACTCCGAAAAACCCGACATGGAACGCGTCATGGCGGAATTCGGCGATTTGATGTTCATGATGGTGGATTTCGCACGCTATCACGGTTTCGATGCCGAAGACGCGCTGCGCATCACCAACAACCGTTTTGAAAAACGCTTCCGCCACATGGAACAGTATTTGAAAAAACGGGGCCATGCCGATATCAAATCCGCTCCGCGCGAAGACCGGCTGGCGGGCTGGAACGAAGCCAAAGCTATCGAAAAAGCGGCAAAGGCTTAAGCGGCGGATTTGGACAGCCGCGGATAGAGGATTTCCTCCAGCATTTTCCAGCGGGCTTCATCGGGCGCCGCGATCAGCATGCAGTGTTTATACATGCTGGGTTTGAAGGGCACGTTCTCATGCGCAAGGCGCACGTAAGCCCCCGCTTCCTCCGCCAGCAGCACGGTGGCGGAATGATCCCACGGCGTGACCTGATTGATATGCACCACAAAATCGGCTTTGCCCGCCGCAAGATTCAGGAAGTCGTGCAAGGAGCTGCGCACGTTGATGATTTCCTTGACCAGACCGTTTACCGGCTCGAAATGCCAGGCCTGACCGCCGCCGCCCATGCCCGTCAATTCGGCGGGCGTTGCGCCTGCCTCGCGGATAACGGCCTTTTCGCCGTTGATCGTCGCGCCTTGGTCTTTGACGGCAATCGCCATGCGGTCGCCCGGCGCATCGTAAACCCAGCCGTATTGCGTTTCACCATCCTTGACCAGCGCGACCAGAATGCCGAAATGGCTGCGGTTATGCGCAAAGTTATAGGTGCCGTCGATGGGGTCGATCACCCAGACGGGCTTGTCGCTGTCAAGACGCGCCAGCACGCCGGCATCCTTAGCAACGGCTTCCTCGCCCACGACGATCGACTCCGGCAGATAGGCCGTCAGCGCGGCGGCGAGCGCTTTTTCCGATGCTTCATCCGCAACCGTGACGAAATCGCCGGGGTTTTTCTCCCGCACATCGCCGGTGGCAAGGTTTTTAAAACGCGGCATGACTTCCGTCGCCGCAACGTGGCGGATGATTTCCGCAACTTTATCGACATCAATATTCAGTCCGGTCATGCCACACTCTCCTCTGATGAATCTTCGGGTATATTCTTGCCGCGCTTTTTGCGTTTGCGGAAACGGTACGGAAACTGATCCATAAACCGCGCGGCATCTTCAGGCTCCAGACTGACGGCAACAAAGGACGTTTCCTCGTCATCATGCTGTTCCAGCACCTCGCCGCGGCGGTACAGCCACGACAGCGCCTTGCCGTCGGTTACGGGAATCTCCGTATAAAGCACCTGCCGCGCCTGCCCCAGACGCTTGTCGATCAACGCCAGCAGATGCGGCACGCCCTCGCCCGTCAGCGCGGAAACGGCAGCGATACTGTCCTGCCTTGCGTTGCGGTTCCGGATATATTCCCTGTCGGCGGCGGGCAGGCTGTCGATTTTGTTCAAAACCTCGATCATCCGCGGATCATCCGCCGCAATGCCGAGATCGTTGAGGATGGAGGTGACATCCTCTTTCTCCGCTTCCGTATTCGGCTGGGAAATATCGCGCACGTGCAAAATAACGGCGGCTTCCTGCACTTCTTCCAGCGTCGCGCGGAAAGCGGCGACCAGATGCGTCGGCAGGTCGGAAATGAACCCCACGGTATCGGATAAAATCGCCTTTTTGCCGGACGGCAGCTCGATGCCGCGCATGGTTGTGTCCAGCGTGGCGAAAAGCAGATCCTTGGCAAAAACATTGGCGCCCGTAATGCAGTTGAACAGCGTGGATTTGCCCGCGTTGGTATAGCCGACCAGCGCGATGATGGGATAAGGTTCCTTGCGGCGGGATTCACGTTGCAGGCGGCGGTTTTTGCGCACGCTTTCCAGTTCGATTTTCAACCGGCGGATTTTTTCGTCGAGCATGCGGCGGTCGAGCTCTTTTTGCGTCTCGCCGGGACCGCCGACCTTGCCAAGGCCGCCGCGCTGGCGTTCCAGGTGGCTCCACAATTTCACAAGGCGGGAGCGCTGGTAGGACAGCGCCGCAAGATCCACCTGCAATTGCCCCTCTTTCGTCCGCGCGCGCGCGCCGAAGATTTCAAGGATCAGGCCCGTGCGGTCGATGACCTTGCAGTTCCATGCCTTTTCAAGGTTGCGCTGCTGGCCGGGAGAAATGCCGTGATCGACAAACACAAGCGCCGCACCCGTTTCCTTCAGCACGTCGCCGATGCGGTCCACCACGCCCGCGCCGATCAGCGTCGATGGCGTGACTTTCTTGAGCGGCACGACTTCCTTGTGCACGACCTCGAGATCAATCGCGCGCGCAAGACCCGCCGCCTCGTCCAATGCGACTTCGGGCGGACGCACGTAGGTTCTTGCAACGCCGTCTTCCGTTTTCACAGGCGGAAGATCGGGATGCAGTACAATGACTTTTTCCAACATCGGTTATGGACGCTTCGGGCCAGTGGTTTCAGCGGCCGTAGGGCAGATTCAGTCTCCGCCTTCTTCCGCCGCGCCATTTTCGTCTTCGTCATTCAAACGCACGGGCGAAGCCGGCATGATGGTCGAAATGGCATGTTTGTAAATCAGCTGCGAATGAGAGTCCCGGCGCAGCAACATCGAGAAATTGTCAAACCATGTAATGATGCCCTGCAATTTCACACCGTTCACCAGAAAGACGGTAACGGACATTTTTTCTTTGCGGATTTTGTTTAAAAATTTGTCCTGCAAGTTTTGGTTTTTGTCGGACATCGCGTGTCGATCCTTCGTAAATTAGCTTCTAAAAAAGGCTTTAAATACCCTTTTCCCCTCAGTTTAACCAATTGTAAGTTTTAAAACGGTTTTGAGTATATAACAAGACCTTAAGCGGCCTGTGCCTGCAAAATCAGGCAAAATAATCCCCTATAAATTCCATAAGGTGGAGATGATCCCGCATTCTGGCATGTGGCAGCGCCTGCGCCAGCATATCCTCCGGCGGCGGTTTGGTTTCAATCAGCACGGCGGAACAGCCCGCGCGGTGGGCGCAGATCATATCCGCATGGCTGTCGCCGATGAACCAGACATCCCGTCCCGGCACAACGCCGCTGTCCTGCAGGGCCAGCAAAACAGGGGCCGGATCCGGCTTGTCCGCCGTCGCATCCCCCGCGCCGACGATGCGGCCGAAGTAGCGGTCGAAAGCCACCTTCCCCGCCTCTGCCCGCAATAAATTCCCGCGCTTGTTGCTGACCACGGCGAGATACACGCCCGCGCCGTGCAGGGTGCGGAAAATATCCTCGATATGGTTATGCAGGTTGACCTTGTTATCCAGCAGCGCGTGGAAGGTATCGTAATAAATCTTGTCCGCCTCCTGCCAGCGGTCGCCGAAAAGGCCGAAGAACAAATCCTTCGCCGAACCGCCCGCGCGGCGCAGGCATTGCTCGTTCGTCCATGCCTCCAGCCCCATCTGCACCAGCGCCGTATTCAGCGCCTTGACCGCGATGCTCCAGTTATCGACAACGGTGTCGTCCCAGTCGAAAATAACGGCACGGGGGGCCGGAAGAAGCGGCGTATTGCTCATTTTGGGTTCCATTTTTCCTGCTTGTCCTGTCCGGCATAGGCAATGTAGAGGTCGAAGATTTTTTCTGTCACGGGGCCGATGGTGCCCTTGCCGATTTTCTTGCCGTCGATACTGCCGACGGGCATGACCAGCGCGGTGGCGGAGGATGTAAAAGCCTCCTTCGCCTTTTTCGCTTCCGCGACGGTAAAGGCGCGTTCGACCAGCTTGATATTGTGCTTTTTGCACAGCGCCTGCAACGCGCTGCGCGTCACGCCCTTCAAAATGCGGTTGTTGTCTGTTGGGCGCGTGATCAGGTGCCCTTTGTCATTCACAATCCAGGCATTGCTGGCGGAGCCTTCGGTCACATAGCCTTTTTCATCCACCATCCATGCGTCGTAGGCGCCGGCATCAAGCGCAGCCTGTTTGGCCAGCACCTGCGCCAGCAGGCCTGTGGTTTTGATATCCACGCGGCGCCAGCGGATATCCGGCACGGTGATGATGGCGCGCGGCGTTTTCTTGCGTGCCTCGATGTCAAAGCTCATATTGCGCAACGTCATGACGATGGACGGCGGCGGATCGTTATCGGGAAATTTGAAATCCCGCGCCGCCACGCCGCGCGTTACCTGAATATACAGCCCGCCGTTGCGGCAACGGTTGCGGCGCACCAGTTCGCGCATGGCGATTTTCAGCGCCGCGCGGTGCATGGGTATGGCGATTTCCAGTTCGGAAAGCGAGCGCTCCAGCCGGTCGAGATGCCCCTGCGCGTCGGCGAATTTGCCGTTGATCAGCGCGATGACTTCATAAACGCCGTCGGCAAACTGATAACCGCGATCCTCGATATGCACGGCGGCTTCCCCGTGCGGCACATAACGGCCATTGACGTAAGCAATGCGTGGCATCTTCCCCCTACCTGTCTTCTTAGAAATACTCGGGCCGCACGGCGAACATCTGTTCCACCTTGCGCACCTGGTCATGCGCGGCCAGCACGATGACGCGGTCGTCGGGCTTGATGACCGTATCGGGGCGCGGCACGATGATTCGCTCCTCGCGCACGATCAGGCCGAAAATCATGTCCCGCGGGCGTTTCAGTTCGCTGATCGGCGTATTGACGATAGCGGATGTTTCAAGTGCCTCCATCTCCAGAATTTCGGCAAAACCGTCGCGCAGGGAATGCGCGGATTTGATGCGTCCGCGGCGGATGTGCTGCAAAATCGTCGAAACCGTGATGGCGCGCGGGTTGACCACCGCATCGATGCCGACGCTGGTGGCCAGCGACGTGAAGGAATGGTTATTGACCAGCGTAATCGCGCGTTCGCATCCGTGCTGTTTGGCGAGCATGGAGACAAGAATATTGCTCTCGTCATGGTTCATGACGGCGATGATCGCCTCGGTCGTGCCGATGTTGACTTCTTCCAGAATTTCGCGGCTGAGGCCGTCGCCGTGAACAACGGTGACGCCGCAAAGTTTTTCCGACACGCGCTGCGCCGTATCGTAATCCACCTCGATCAGGCGCACGGCGATATCTTTCATGTTGCGCTGGATGTCTTCCACCAATCTGGTGCCGATTTTCCCTGCGCCCACCACCAGCACGCGGCGCGTTTGCGGGTCGTCAAAGCCGAAAGCACCCATGGCGCGATAAAGATGGTCAGTGGAAGCGACGAAATAAACCTCATCCCCTTTGCGGATTTCGTCATCGCCCGTGGGAATGATTTTTTCATCTCCGCGCACAATCGCCAGAATGACGATGGCAAGATCGGGAAACAGCGATGTCAGATGCTTCAGCGGCGTATTGACCAGCGGGCAGTCATCCTTGCAGATCACGCTCACCAGCTGGGCAAGGCCGTCGGCCAGCGGGATGATATTATAGGCGCCCGGCACGCGGATGCGGTTGGCAATGGCGCGGGCAACCTCTACCTCCGGCGAGATAATCACATCGATCGGCAAATGGTCGCGGCTGAAAAGATTCGCCCAGACGGGACTGAGATAGGCCTGATCGCGGATACGGGCGATTTTCATGGGCACGTTGAACAGCGAATGCGCCACCTGACAGGACACCATATTGACTTCGTCCGAATAGGTCGCGGCGATAAGCATTTCTGCATCCGCCGCCCCCGCGGCCTCCAGCACATCGGGCTGGGAGGCATGGCCGACAATACCGGCCACATCCAGCGTTTCGTTGACTTCCGCAATGCGGTCGGGGTCCTGGTCGATGATGGTGACGCTGTTGCCTTCGTCAGACAAATATTCCGCGATGGCCGAGCCGACCTGCCCTGCGCCGCAAATAACGACTTTCATTCCTTAACCCTCTGCGCGCTCTTTCTCCGACATCTGCTCGTCGTCGTCGGAACGGCTGTCCTTTTCATTGGTCTGGATACCAAGAGATTTGAGTTTGCGGTGCAGCGCGGAACGCTCCATCCCGATAAAACCGGCGGTTTTGGAAATATTACCCCCGAAACGGTTCACTTGCGACAGCAAATATTCGCGCTCGAAAATCTCCCGCGCCTCGCGCAGGGGTTTGGACATCAGTTCCACCCCTTCGCGTCCGCGGATCATGTCCACGGCCTGCTGTTTCAGCTCCGGCGGCAACATGGCGGCGGTGATCGGCGTATGCGCCTGCCCCGGCGCCATAATCAGCAGCCATTCGATGGCGTTGCGCAGCTGGCGCACGTTGCCCGGCCAGTCATAGGCCTGCATCAGCGCCATGGCGTCATCGGCAAAGAAACGCGGCTGCGCCTTTGTGCCGCGTGCGGCCAGCTCCATAAAGAACCGCGCCAGCACCGGAATATCCTCCAGACGGTCGCGCAGCGCCGGCATTTCAAGCGGCACGACGTTCAGGCGGTAATACAGGTCCTGCCGGAACTTGCCCTCCGCCATCAGCGCGGGCAGGTTCTGGTTGGTGGAGGCAATGATGCGCACATCCACATCAATGCGCGTTGTGCCGCCAAGGCGCGTGAAATGCTGGTCCTGCAACGCGCGGACGATCTTCGCCTGCGTTTCGAGCGGCATGTCGGCCACTTCATCCAGCAACAGCGTGCCGCCGTTGGCCTGTTCCAGCACGCCCGTTTTGCGGCCCAGATGACCTTCGGTGCCGAAAAGCTCCTGCTCAATGCGCTCCGGCGACAAAATCGCGCAGTTCAGCACGACATAGTTTTTATCGGCGCGTTTGGAATAGCGGTGGATCATGCGCGCGGCGACATCCTTGCCCGTACCGGCCTCTCCCGTGATCAGAATACGGCTGTTGGTCGGCGCGACGCGTTCAATGCTCTGGCGCAACTGATGCACGGCATTGGACGTGCCGTGCAGTTCCGACACGCTGCCCAGCGCCTTCAGGCGCAATTCCTGGTTTTCCCGCTTCAGGCGCGCGGCTTCCAGCGCGCGATGCGTCAGCACCAGCAGCTTGTCTGCCTGAAACGGCTTTTCGATGAAATCATACGCACCAAGCTGGATGGCGCTGACGGCGGTTTCGATGTTGCCGTGGCCGCTGATCATGATAACGGAAGTGCCGGGGCAGATCTTGCCCAGTTTTTTCAGCAGCTCCATGCCGTCCATTTCGCTGTTTTCCAGCCAGATGTCGAGAATGACAAGATCGGGTTGTTTTTCGGCAATGCGTTTTTCCGCCGTTTGCGAGTCATGGGCGGTGCGCGTTGCATAGCCTTCATCCTCCAGAATACCCTGGATCAAAAGGCGGATATCTTCCTGATCGTCAACGATCAGAATATCGGATTGTTCTGTTTGCATGTTCATGCGGCCATATCTCCCGGCGAAACATCCCTTGGGAAGACTATAACAGCTTTTGCGCCGGATTTAACGCCTTGATCGAGGTTATCCTCCAGCACGACGGAGCCGTCGTGATCTTCCATAATTTTCTTGACAATCGCAAGCCCCAGCCCCGACCCCTTGCGCTTGGTGGTTACGTAAGGCTCCAGCAGCTGGTCGCGCACTTTTTCGGGCAGGCCCATGCCGTTATCCTCGATGGAAATCAGCACATTATGCCCTTTTTGCTGGACGGAGACTTTAATCTGCCCCTGTCCTTCCTCTTTTTCCAGCCGTTCATGCACGGAATCAATCGCGTTTTGCAGCAGATTGGTAATGACCTGCGTCAGCTGCGAGCGGTCGCAATTCGCGCGCAGGCTGGTGGCGCTGGAGGTAAAGAGGAACAAAATATCATGATGCGCCTGCCGTTGCAGAATCAAGGCGTCTTGACACAGCTCGACAATATCCTCCACCTTCTTCACCGATACCGGCATGCGCGCATAGGAAGAAAACTCGCCTACCATATGGCCGATGTCGTTCACCTGACGGATGATCGTTTCGGTACATTTGGCGAAGGTTTCGGGGTCGTCCTTGATCTGCGGCAAATATTTGCGCTTCAGCCGCTCGGCGGAGAGCTGGATCGGCGTCAGCGGGTTTTTGATCTCGTGCGCAATGCGCCGCGCCACATCGGCCCATGCGGCATTACGCTGGGCGGATACGAGAGCGGAAATATCATCCAGCGTCGCCACGGCGCCGCCGCCGCCCTGCTCCGCCGCAATGCGCAGCAGCAGGTTTTTGCGCGGCCCGTTGGCGGCGGCATATTCCAGCTGCATCTGCGCGGGTTTTTCATCGGGCGACAGGGCCTTTTCCAGCACCGCATCCGCATCGGGGATGAATTCGGAAAGGCGCCGGCCGTTCAGCGGCACGTCATTCGCCGCGCCCAGCAGCAATTCCTCCGCCCGCAGATTGGCAAGGGTAATGCGCCCCTGATGGTCAAGGCCGATAATGCCGGAGGATGCGCTGGCCAGCACTGCCTCGGTAAAGCGGCGGCGTTCGTCCAGCATGCGGTTGGCGGTCAAAAGCTCGGTCTGCTGGCTTTGCAGCTGGTTGGTCATGCGGTTAAAGGCACGACCAAGAAGGATAAGCTCGTCATCCTGCGCGGCAGGCGCGCCGGGCCGCTCGTCCACGCGGGCGGAAAGATCGCCCCCGCGCACTTTCTCCGCCGCCGTAATCAGCGCGCTGATCGGCGTGACCAGTTGTTCGGAAAAGGCAAGCCCGAACCAGACGGCGGCCATGAGCAGCAACAGCGCAATCGCCGCAAACATCGCCGTCATGGCGATCTGCACGCGCGATTTGCGGCCATCGAGAGTGGTATATTCCTTCACCGCCCGTTCTGCCGTCGCCATATGCGCCAGCACGTTGCCGTCCACCAGACGCCCGACGTAAAGATAGGCATCCAGAAAACGGTCAAGCTTGACCAGCGCGCGGATACGGTCCCGGCTGTTGCCCGTTTCCAGCACCACATCGCCGCTGTCGGCGCGCCGTTTCAGCTCCTCGGACACTCTTTCCATTTCCAGCGACAGCGACATGCGTGATTTGGCCAGCACCTGCCCGTTACCGCGGAACACGATGGCTTCCGGCAGGTTGCGCAGAGCCGATTGGGTATTGATGATCTGGTTGAACAACTGCGGATTTTCCGTGAGTTGCAAGGACTCGCGGTTCAAATCCGTCGCCATGGCCAAAACGTCGGCGCGCATCACCTGCTGATGCTCCGTCAAATAGGCCTGCGCCACGGCCAACGATTCATTCACCGCCGTGCTGACCCGGTCGTTGAACCATGCCTGCACCCCGAAATAGAGGAAGATAGACGAGAAGATCGCCATCAAAATCGCGGGCGTTGCCGCCATCAGGCTGAAAGCCAGCACAAGCCGCACGTGCAGGCGGGAGCCCGCCACGCCGCGCTTTTTCTCGCTCCAGATTTTCACCACCTGCCGCGTCACGACCGTACCGAAGAGCAGTAACAGCACAAGGTCGAGGTTCAGCAGCCAATAGACCGTATTGATCTCCGCCGAGCGGCGCGTCAGGACGATATAGGTAATGACGCAGGACGCGACCACCGCCACGGCCAGAAAAACCGCCACGCGGCGCGACAGCGTCAGGCGCGACAGCCTGTCCGCGAATTTGTGAAGCCTTGTTGTTTCCGTTCCGAAAATGCTGATGGACATTTGTTCTTCCTTAAGCCTTTTTCACGTCGATATCGAGATCGCGGATTTTTTTGCGCAAGGTATTGCGGTTCAGTCCCAGAATTTCCGCCGCGCGGATCTGGTTGCCGCGCGTATAGGCCAGCACCTCCGTAATCAGCGGTTTTTCCATCTGGCGCAGGATGCGACCGTAAAGATCGGGCTTTTCAAAGGCCGCCATATCGGTTGCCAGCGTGCGCGTTACCGCCTCCGCAATCGATACATCGCTGTTGGCGGCAAGATACAGCCCCTGCGCCGGCGTTTGCAGCGCGTGGCGCGACAGCTCCGCCTTCACGGTTTCCGCATCCATAATATCCTCCGCATGCAGGGCGCAGAGGCGTTTGATGAAGTTTTCCAGCTCGCGGATATTGCCGGGCCAGCGGTAATCCCTGATCGCCTGCATGGCCGCAGGTTCGAAAACCTTGGCATGGCCGGACTGCGTGACGAAATGCTGCACCAACGCGGGAATATCCTCCGCCCTTTCGCGCAGCGGCGGCACCTGCAGCGGCACGACGTTCAGGCGATAATAGAGATCCTCGCGGAAACGGCCGGCCTGAACAAGGGCGCGGATGTCCTGATGCGTCGCGGCAATGATGCGCACATTGGTTTTGACGGCGCGGCGGCCGCCTACGGGCGTAAACTCCCCTTCTTGCAGCACGCGCAACAGGCGCGTTTGCGCATCGAAGGGCATATCGCCGATTTCGTCCAGAAACAGCGTGCCGTCGCGCGCCTGCTCGAAACGGCCGATATTTTTTTGCGTTGCGCCCGTAAAAGCGCCTTTTTCATGGCCGAAAAGCTCGCTTTCGATCAATTCGCGCGGAATGGCGGCCATATTGACGGCGACGAAGGGGCCGTTACTCCAGCGGCTGAACTGGTGCAACGCGCGGGCGATAACTTCCTTGCCCGTGCCGGATTCACCCGTCATCAGCACGGTCAGATCCGCATTGCGCAGCCGCGCAATGGTGCGGTAAATCTCCTGCATCTGGCGGGACTGGCCGACGACGAAGGATTTGTCGAGTGCCGCCACCATATCGGGCGCGTTGTTTTGTTCCGCCGTGCGGCTTTTGCGGAAGGCGTTTTTGACCAGCGCCAGCAGCGCGTCGATATCGAACGGCTTCGGCAAATAATCCAATGCGCCCCGTTCCGATGCGGAAACGGCGGTTGTCAGGGCGTTCTGCGCGCTCATGACAATGACCTTCATATCCGGCGCGCGGCGGTGGATTTTGGGGATCAGATCCAGCCCGTTTTCCCCGGGCATCATAACATCGGTAATGACCAGATCGCCGCGGCCTTCCAGTATCCACTGGTACAGCGTCGCGCCATTGTCGGCGGCCAGCACGTCATAGCCCTCGCGCTTCAGCGCCTGCATCAGCACGGTGCGGATGGAGGCATCGTCATCGGCAATCAGAATGGTTTTGGTGGCGGCGGTTTTAGTCATGGCGTGCCTCTCTTTGCATCGCGCGGCTTGCGGCGCTGCGGCAGCGGCAGGCGGATGCGGAATGTCGTTTCACCCGGCGCGCTTTTCACCTGCATCGCCCCGCCGTGGTCATCCACGATTTGCGAGACGATGGACAGGCCGAGCCCCTCGCCCTCCGGCTTGGTTGTGAAACAGGGTTCGAACAGGCGGTCGATGGTTTTGTCATCCATGCCATGCCCGTTATCGGTAATTTCCAGCGTGACCGGCAGGCGCAGCC
>Ga0207868_1000654_pt1 | contig 32375 bp, 31 predicted proteins | sample Passage237B_FD_187370 | JGI IMG/M metagenome (GOLD analysis project Ga0207868, IMG submission 187370) | Cellulose adapted compost microbial communities from Newby Island Compost Facility, Milpitas, CA, USA - Passage2 37B (SPAdes) (version 3) ... | reverse complement strand
ATAGGCGACCGCGCAGACGGCCTCGGAATATTTCGTGGCCATGCCGACAAAGGCGATCACCCACATGTAGAAAAGCGCGCCGGGACCGCCCCAGTAAATCGCGGTCGCAACGCCGGCAATATTGCCTGTGCCCACAGTGGCTGCGAGCGCGGTTGCAAGCGCCTGGAACGGCGAAATCTCACCCTTGCCGCGCGATGGCGCGAAAGAGGTGGCGAAGCCTTCCGGTATTCTCCGCCAGGGCATGAAGCGCAGGCCGATGACGAGATAGAGCCCGACACCGCCAATGGCGATGAGCATCGGCCAGCCCCAGAGAAGATCGTTGAGCTGCCCTATAAAGTCCTGAAATGCCTGCATTGCCCCTGCCCCCGGTTTGCCAGCCTCTTCGAGGCCATCTGCGTTCGGCAGGAAACCTAGCAAAAAATGCCCGGCTTTCGTCTCAAAAAAATTGACATCAGACGTGCCTATTCATCCGGCACCCAGGCTTCTTCATCCAGATCAGCGTCATCATCGCCGGTTGCGGGGGCTGCAAGGCCGAGAAGTGCGGATGAGGTAGCGGCGGGCAGCGCCTCCACATCCTTGAGGTGGCGGCGCATGCTGCGGGTCCGTGTGCCAAGCGCGTCCACGCTGTTTGCCGCCGCGCTGAGCTGGCGCTTGATGCGGTCGAGTACATCACCATGCTTGTCAAACTCGGTACGCACCGCGCCGAGAACCTTCCACACATCGCTTGAGCGCTGCTGGATCGCGAGTGAGCGGAAACCCATCTGGAAAGCATTGAGCAGCGAGGAAAGCGTGGTCGGTCCTGCAACTGTCACGCGGTAATCACGTTGCAGCCGGTCGAAAAGGCCGGGGCGACGCAGCACTTCCGCAAAGAGCCCTTCGGTCGGCAGGAAGAGAATGGCGAAATCCGTGGTATGGGGCGGGTTGATATACTTGTCGCAGATCGTCTTTGCCGAATTTCGGATCGTGGTTTCGAGGGCCGCACTCGCCGCTTCCACGGCAACAGGATCGGCAGCTTCTGCCGCCATCATCAACCGCTCATAATCTTCCTTCGGAAATTTCGAGTCGATGGGCAGATAAACATCGCTGCCATCATCGTCGCGCGCGGGAAAGCGCACGGCAAACTCCACACGCTCTGTCGTGTTCGGCTTCATCTGCGCATTGGCGACGAACTGGTCAGCGGTGAGATAATCTTCCAGCAGGAAGCGCAACTGCACTTCCGCCCATGTGCCACGCGTTTTCACATTGGTGAGCACACGCTTGAGATCGCCCACGCCGGTTGCGAGATTCTGCATCTCGCCAAGCCCTTCATGGACACGCTTCAACTGCTCGCTCACCGTGTTGAAGGATTCGCCAAGCCGCTTCTCAAGTGTGGATTGCAGCTTCTCATCGACCGTCTGGCGCATCTCGTCGAGCTTGGCGCTGTTTTCCATGCGCAACTGATCGAGTCGTGCCTCAACCGCGTTACGCAGTTTCTCCTGCGCCTCATTTTGCAGCTTGGTGAGTTCGGCAATGCGGGCCGAAAACTCGTTGAGCTTTTCATGCTGGTCGGCGCCAAGCTGCCGGAGCGTCGAGGTCATGGCGGTGGTCGTGTCCGCGAAGCTTTTGGTGAGCTCCGCCCGCAGCGCGCCCGCCGCCTCGCTATGCTTCGTGCTCGAGGCATCAAGTTTCTGATCGACAAGCTCCTGAAGCCGCTCCCGGCCCGCAACGGCGCTCTTTTCCATGGCAGCCACATCGGCGTCGAGCTTGGTGCCGATGGTCTGCACGGCCGTCTGAATGGCGCCCACGCCCTGATTGAGCCGGTCGTTCAGCGTGCGGGTGAGGTCGCCCAAGGCAGCGGTCTGCGCATCCGTGATGCCCGAAAAGCGCCCGCCAAGCTGCTGCAACTCGGCCCGAAGCGAGGCGATCTCGGCCTTCAGCCCCTCGACATTGGCCCCGCCATCCCCTTTCCGGCGGAAAAGAACCAGCACAATGGCGGCGAGAAGAATGGCGGCCCCGGTAATAAGCCCTGCCATCACGCCGCTATTTGCCAAAAGCCCGGTCATTGTCGCTCCATCCCCCTTTCACCGTCATTTTCCCGCTGACTATAGCCGATTCCCTGCCTGAGCCGGGCCGCAGGAAACCGGGGAAACGGGCGACATTCGAGCGCGCTGGCTTGACCGGTTCACCCCTCGGCCTTATGTCAGGCGCATGGCCATACGCGAAATCATTACAGCGCCCGACCCCCGGCTCAAGGAGGTCTCCAAACCCGTCGAGCGGGTGGATGACGAACTGCGCGCGCTGATGGATGACATGCTGGAGACGATGTATGACGCGCCGGGCATCGGCCTTGCCGCGATCCAGATTGGCGTGCCCAAACAGGTCATCGTCATGGATCTTGCCCGGGAAGGCGAGAAGCCGCAGCCGCGCTATTTCGTGAATCCCGAGATCATCTGGACCTCGGACGAGACCTCCGTCTATGAGGAAGGCTGCCTTTCGGTTCCTGATCTTTATGAAGAAGTGGAGCGCCCGGCCCGCTGCCGCGTGCGCTATCTCGATTATCAGGGCGAAATCCGCGAGGAGGAGTGCGACGAACTTCTCGCCACCTGTCTCCAGCATGAGATGGATCATCTGAAGGGTATCCTCTTCATCGATCATCTCTCGCGCGTGAAGCGTTCCATGATGCTGAAGAAGCTCATGAAGCAGAAGAAGCTCCAGAAGGAACCCGCTTGAGCGCACACCGCGCCAGAATCCATGAGATGAGGGCCAGAAGATGAGCAGCCTTCGGCTCGTTTTCATGGGAACACCGGATTTCGCCGTTCCCGTTCTTGCAGAAATTCTCGCCGCCGGTCACGACGTCGTGGCCGTCTATTCGCAGCCGCCGCGCAAGGCAGGCCGCGGCATGTCCGAGCAGCCATCACCCGTTCACCGCTTTGCCGAGGAACACGGGCTTCCCGTTTTCACGCCTGTTTCGCTCAAGGATGAGACGGAGCAGAAGATATTTGCAGAGCTTGAGGCAGATGCGGCGGTGGTCGTCGCCTATGGCCTTCTTCTGCCAAAGCCCGTGCTGGAGGCGCCGCGCCTTGGCTGCCTCAATCTCCATGCCTCGCTTCTGCCGCGCTGGCGGGGGGCGGCCCCCATCCAGCGTGCCATTATGGCAGGCGATGCAGAAACCGGCGTCATGGTGATGCAGATGGAGGAGGGGCTTGATACCGGCCCCGTGCTTCTCGCCGAGCATGTCACCATTGCGAAGGATGAAACGGCGGGCAGCCTTCACGACCGCCTTTCGGAAATCGGTGCGTCGCTGATGGTGCGCGCCCTTGCAGCGCTCGCGCGAGGCAGCATTGAGGCTGTTCCGCAATCGGAAGAAGGCGTCACCTATGCGAAAAAGATCACCAAGGAAGAAGCGCGGATAGACTGGTCGCGCCCGGCCCGCGAGCTTGATTGCCATATTCGCGGGCTGACACCTTTCCCCGGTGCCTTCTTCGAAGCGGGAACAGGCAGGAATGCGACCCGCATCAAGATAGTGCGCGCCGCGCCCGTCGAGAAATCCGGCAAGCCGGGAGAAATACTTTCAACGGATGGCACCATCATCATTGCCTGTTGTGAGGGCGCGCTTGAAATCTCCGAGCTTCAGCGCGCAGGAAAATCTGCAATGAGCGCCCGGGATTTTCTCCGCGGCTATCCGCTCACCGTTGGCGAGAGTGTCAGCTGATGCCCCGCTACAAACTTACCATCGAATATGACGGCGCGCCTTTCGTTGGCTGGCAGGCGCAGGCGAACGGCCTGTCAGTGCAACATGTGCTGGAAGCAGGCTTCAAGGGCTTTTGCGGTGAAGACGTGAAGGTAAATGGCGCAGGTCGCACTGATGCCGGTGTTCATGCGCTGGGGCAGGTGGCACATGTCGATCTGCCGAATGAAACCGCGCTCGACACGCTCCGCGATGCGGTGAACGCCCATATGCGCCCGCACCCGGTTGCAATCATCGCCGTGGAAAAAGTGCCCGACACATTCGAGGCGCGCTTCTCGGCCACACGCCGCCATTATATGTATCGGATCATCAATCGCCGAGCGCCGCTCACGCTCGATCGCGGTCAGGCCTGGCTTGTCCACAAGCCGCTTGATGCCGATGCAATGCATGCGGCGGCGCAGGTGCTTGTCGGCAATCACGACTTCACCACCTTCCGCTCCGTCCAGTGTCAGGCGAAATCGCCGATAAAGACGGTCGATGAAATCTCGGTCGCCCGCTATGCAGATGAGATCGAGATCACCTGCCGCGCGCGGAGCTTCCTGCATAATCAGGTCCGCTCATTCGTCGGCACGCTGAAAATGGTGGGCGAGGGGAAGTGGACAAAGCGGCAGGTGGAGAAGGCGCTTGCCGCACGCGACCGCGCGGCCTGCGGCCCGGTCGCCCCGCCCGACGGACTTTATCTGTTGCAGGTTGATTACGACTGAACAAGTTCCCGGCCGTCACTCCGGCTTGATGTCCACAAGCTCGACATCCTTCGCGCGAATTTCCTCGCCGAAGAAAATCCCGCCGACGCGGGCAAAGCGTTCCGTGCTGTCGGTTGCGAGAAAGCGCGTGCGGCCCTTGCTCTTGCGTTTTGTGGCAAGACCTTTCTCGGCGAGCGCCTCCTTCACGGCCTTTGCGGTTGTAGCTGCCGAGTCGACGAGCTTCACGCCCTTGCCCGTGACCTTGGCAATGGTGCGTGCAAGCACGGGGAAATGTGTGCAGCCAAGCACCAGCGTGTCCGGCGCGTTCCGCCCTTTGAAAAGCGGTGCGAGATAGCGGCGCGCGGCCGCTTCTGCGACATCGCCTTTGGTCCAGCCTTCTTCCGCCAGCGTCACGAAGAGGCCGCAGGGTGCCTGTGTCACTTCTGCGCCCGGCATTTCTGCATGGATCGCGCGAACATAGGCGCCGCCCTTCACCGTTGCTTCCGTGGCAATGACGCCGATGCGGCCCGTCTTTGTGGCCTTTGCACCGGCCTTTGCGCCGGGGCCGATCACGCCAATTACGGGAATGGGTGCGAGCGCGTTTGTGAGCGGCTCAAGCGCAACGGAGGAAGCGGTGTTGCAGGCAATCACGACCATTTTCACATCATGGCGGAGCAGGTGTTTCGTTGCCTGTGTCGCATAGGCTGTCACCGTCTCGGCGCTTTTCGTGCCATAGGGCAGCCGCGCCGTGTCACCGAGATAGACGAGATGTTCGTGAGGCAGCGCCGCGCGCAGCGCCTTCAGAACCGTGATGCCGCCAATGCCACTGTCAAAAACGCCGATGGGCCGTTCGTCGCTCATCCGCCAAGACCTCCTGCCGGCAGGATCAGAAATCCGACAATCTGGTCGATGGAGAAGCTGAGAAGGGCTGCAAAAATGACAATGGCTATGGCCGGCCCCTGTTCGGCACCCAGCACCTCACGCGCTATCCGCCAGTGATAGATAAAGAGCACGGCAAGCGCGGGCAGCATCAGGAAGAGGGCGGCCCCGTCCGAATAAAGGCCGAGCGAATAGGGCACTAGCGGCAGCGCAAAAACCGCATTGGTGAAAAGAACGCCCCAGTTGAAGGTGATGAGATAGGGCGTATAGGCCTGCGCAAGACCGAGCGCGCGCGTGATGCGGGCCATTGCAAAAAGGAAGGCCGCCCAATAGATCACCGTGCCGAGCATCTCCGCCGTGATGAACGGCCCGAAGGGAATCTCGATCGGAAAATGCTCGCTGCTCGTCGCAAGGCGAAGCGCAGCGGTGGATGAGAAGAAGAGGATCGGCAGCGAAAGCAGCAGGCCGGTAAAACTGCCGAGAGCGCCTTCCGGCGAGAGGTCAAAACATTGTTGTGCGCGCTTGTCGCCGATTAGCAGATACCAGGCGCCCACCATCGCATTGCTGATGACCGCGCCGTTCACGAGGAAAGCCCGCTGAAATAGCCGCGCAAGATCGCCTCATAAATATCGGCCAGGCGCGAAATATCATCCACGCCCGCATTCTCATCGACCTTGTGCATGGTGGCATTCGGGAGTCCGAACTCGACCACCGGCGCATAGGCGCGGATGAAGCGCGCATCCGATGTGCCGCCCGTTGTCGAAAGCTCGGGCGTGATGCCGGTCACCTGTTCGATGGCGCGTGCAATCAGTGCGGAAAAATCGCCTGGCGGGGTGAGGAAGGCTTCGCCGCTCGTCGCTGTCTTCAAGGTGTAGCTGCCGCCCTTCTCCGCCGTCACGGCGTCGAGAACAGACCGCATCCATTTTTCGAGAGAGGCGCCCGTATGGAGATCGTTGAAGCGGATATTGAAAACGGCCTTCGCGCTTGCCGGAATAACATTCGTGGCCGTATTGCCGACATCGACGGAGGTGATTTCGAGATTGGAGGGCTGGAAATGATCCGTCCCTTCATCAAGCACATGGGCATCCAGCCGGTGCAGCATTTCAAGAAGGCGCGGCACGGGATTGTCGGCAAGATGCGGATAGGCGACATGACCCTGCGTGCCATGCACTGTGAGCCAGCCATTGATGCTGCCGCGCCGCCCGATCTTCACCATGTCGCCGAGCTTTTCGACGCTGGTCGGTTCACCCACGAGGCAATGATGGATCTTCTCGCCCCGCGCGGCGAGCGTTTCGAGCATCTTCACCGTGCCATTGATGCTCGGCCCTTCTTCATCGCCCGTGATGAGCAGGCTGATCGAGCCCTTGAAGCCGCCGGAAGTGATGAGCCGTTCCGCGGCCGCCGCAAAGGCCGCGATGGCGCTCTTCATGTCGGCGGCACCACGTCCATAAAGCCGCCCCTCCCGGATCGCGCCTTCAAAGGGGTCAACCGTCCAGGCGGCCTTTTCCCCTACCGGCACCACATCCGTGTGGCCGGCAAAGCAGAAATGCGGCGCCTCGGTGCCGAAGCGCGCATAGAGATTGTCCACATCCGGCGTGCCTTCGGCTGAATAGCGCAGGCGCTCGCAGCGAAAGCCGAGCGGGGCGAGATATGTTTCGAGAAGGCTCAGCGCCCCCGCTTCAGCCGGTGTGACACTCGGACAGCGGATCAGCTCCACCGCAAGGGCGAGCGGATCATAGGGGCGGGAAGGGGCTGTTGGTGCGTTCATGAACCAAAGCTCTACCGCGCCCCCAGAGGGAGTGCAAGCAAACGTCAAATGAGGGCGTAATGTCGCCTCAGTCGCGCAGCAGCTCGTTGATCGAGGTCTTCGAGCGTGTCTGCGCATCGACCGTCTTGACGATGACGGCGCAGTAAAGCGACGGCGAGGGCGAGCCGTCCGGGTTCGGTTTGCCCGGCAGCGAGCCTGGCACCACCACCGAATAGGGCGGCACCTTGCCGATATGAACTTCGCCGGTCGCGCGGTCGATGATCTTGGTCGAGGCGGAGATGAAAACGCCCATCGAGAGAACGGCCCCCTCGCCCACGATCACGCCTTCAACAACTTCGGAGCGCGCACCGATGAAGCAGTTGTCTTCAATGATGACGGGGTTTGCCTGCAGCGGCTCGAGAACGCCGCCAATGCCGACACCGCCCGAGAGATGCACATTCTTGCCGATCTGTGCGCAAGAGCCGACCGTGACCCATGTGTCCACCATCGTGCCTTCATCAACATAGGCACCGAGATTGACGAAAGAGGGCATCAGCACGACGTTTTTGGCGATATAGGCCGAACGGCGAACCACGGCACCCGGCACCGCGCGGAAGGCGGCGGCGCGGAACTCCTTCTCGCCCCAGCCTTCGAACTTGGAGGGCACCTTGTCCCACCAGTTCGTGTTTTCGCCGGGGCCGCCCGCGATCAGCGCCATGTCATTCAGGCGGAAGGAGAGCAGAACGGCCTTTTTCAGCCATTGATGCACCTGCCACTCGCCCTGAAACTTCTCGGCAACACGCGCCTCGCCCTTGTCGAGCGCATTCAGCGCCTCGTTCACGGCTTCCCGCACTTCGCCTTTGGTCGAGAAATTGATCTCGTCACGATTCTCGAAGGCGTTTTCGATAACGGATTTGAGGTCGGTGAAGCTCATGGGACAGCTCTCCTGAGGGCGTGACGGGGCCGGGGCAAGATAGCCCGGAGCCTCCCCCTGTCAACCGGCTGCCACCGGGCACCCCTAAAGCAGCGGCCCGCCGCTTCTCTCGAAGGGCGGCCGGGGAAGGGTCAGTCGCTGATGCTTGCTCAGTCCGCTGCGAGCGGTATGGCGGGATGCCGTGATTCCGTCCGTGAGGCGGCTTTCGCTTCCGGCTTCGGCTCATCCCGCAGCACGCTCTCGCGCACCGGGCGCGGTTCGCCAAAGAGGAAGCCCTGACCGGCATCAATGTCATATTCGAGAAGGTCCACGACCTCGCGCTCCTGCTCGATCTTGTCGATGATGAGCTGGATGCCGTTGCGCTTGAGAAGTTCCTTGAGGTCAGCCGCGTGAATGTCCCCCGCCGCATGAGGGGCTTCAAGCAGGGTCTTGGCCGACACCTTGATGAAGCGGAAATTGCGATCATGCAGTGCCGCCGGATCGAAGCGAAGGTTGGTCACCTGATCCATTGAGAAGCGGAAGCCGAGCGCGGCAAGCGCATCAAGGCTGGCAAGCTCCACCGGACCCGCCCCGTTCACCGTCGCCTGGCTGAACTCGAAAATGAGATGCTGGGCGAGGTCTGTATTGTGCTGCATATATTCGATGAATTGCGGGAAGAACTCTTCATCCAGCAGCGAGAAGGCGGAGATGTTGCAGAAGACGCCCGCCTTGCTGTTGCGCTGGGCGAGCTTGCGCACCACCTGAATGCAGCGGAAGAGAAGAATATTGTCCACCGTCGGCATCATGCCGGCAGGTTCCGCCACGCGCATGTAATCGCGCGGCATGATGACCTCGCCGCTCTCCGTGCGCAGGCGCGACAGGCCTTCATAATAAGTGATCTTGCGCTGCGGCAGGCTCACCACCGGCTGCAGATAGAGATCGACACGGTTCGTTTCGAGCGAATGGCGGATCGTGTCGAGCAGCGCCTCATCATCCATATCTTCAAGGCGCATGGCCGGATGCGGCGGAGGCAGGGTGCTTTCTTCAGCAAGCTGCGACTTTGCGCTTGCGGAAGGAGACACACCGAAGTTGCGCGTTTCGGCAAGCCGCTTCACGAGATTTTCGACGACGCGGATTTCCGAGAAAATGCGCTCCATGCGCTCATTCGTTTCCCGTTCGAAGCGGGCTTCAAGTTCCACGATCTTGTCAGCCGCATCATCGAGATCGCGCGAAAGACCTGCAGCAAGGCTTGTCAGCTCCTGAAGCTCTTTGCGGACGGCCTTGCGCTCCTTGCTGCGCGAAATGGCGGCATGAGCCTCCGCCCCCAGCATTGCGGCAATCAGGCTGCACAGGGCGGCAAGCTCCTGCCTGAAGCCGAAAATTTCGGTCAACGCAAAGAAAAGCCCGATGGAAGGCAGCAGATAGAGCAAGGTGGCAGCGAGATGCCTGGCCGATTGCGTCATGTCCCCGTTCCCGCATGGCGCGAGCCCCCCAGGCCCGCCGGTGAATTTCACTCGATCTTCACCTTAAGGGGTGTCGTCTTGCGAAAGCGTTAACCATGCAGCGTCATCCGCGCCTGCCGCGCGAGGCCGTTCCAATGGGCGGTCATGAAGGGAGAGGGGCGGAATGCGGGGTTCTCGGGAATGGCTTTCACCAGCGCATACCATCGGGTTGCGGCGGCGTCGGCCTCTTGCCAGAGGGTGCGCGAAAGGGCGGTCGCCTCGTCGGCACTTCCGCCACGGCGAAGCAGTGCCTCAACACGGGTAATGAAGCTCGCTTCCAGCCGGTCGCGCTCTTGCTTATAGGCGGCGAGGCGTTCGGGATAGTTGCGGAGCACGGTCCGGTGAAGGCGCTCATGCGCCCACCAGCGCGTCTGTGGATCGTAAATATCGGTCGGTGGGCGGCCGAAATCGGGGAGCGACGCCCCTTCCCAGCCGGGGCCGAAAAAGACCGGCTTGAAGATGCCCGTATCGGGCGCGGAAGTGGCGGTGAGCCAATGGACGGCGCGCCCTTCATCGATCTCCGTCACCCAGGAGGCGGTCGTCTGGCCGAAGCGGCGCACCGGCCCATAGGTGGCATGGGCCGAAACCGCGCCGCCGAGTATGCCGTCTGGCCGCCAATGCGGCTGACGCGCCGCCTGCGCCCCGTGATCGCGGAGAAAACCCATCATGTCGGCGGCGGTGAGGCCACCCTTGCGCGCACTGAGAAGATGCGTCGTCCGGCACCAGCGCTGATGCCCGCTTGCAAGCGCAGAGCGTTTTCGATTGGCGAAGATGTCGGCAAAGTTGAAAGCATTGCCGGGCTTCATGAGCCCATGTTCCTGCGCCAGCGCTTCGGCTCCGGGACTGAGCCGTTCGAAATCGCTGCCAATCGTATAGGCGTTGGAGATGCTGCGTTTTGCGGCGACCCGCTCCACCGCCCATTCATGCCCCACCGTTTCGAGCACAAGGGCGTCGTGCGCATCCGCGATCAGGAAGGCATTGTGATATTCGAAGCGACCTTTGTGGGCGCAATTACCCCCCTGCCCATATCGGCCAAGAAGCGTGATGATGACCTCCAGCGCTTCTTCCGCGCTCGCACCGCGTTCAAGCCCGAGGCGGAGAAGATCCATGCCGATCAGCGATGGCGTTTTTCCGGGCGCAATCTTCGCGTGAACGGCCTCATTGCCGATCACCACGCCATGCTCATTCGCGCCCATCTCCGCACCCCACATCCAGAAGGGGCGGGAGAGCAGAACTGCATGAGTGCGCGGCGCTTGCGGAATCTCGATATAGGTGCAGCGAAGCCGCGCATCCTTTTCATGCGTCGCGGCGGGGACGAAGAAGGGATATTGCGCTTCATTCGCCTCGCGGTCGGAATTCTTGGCAAAGAGCATCGCGCCCTTAGCAACCGCCGCTCCCCGCGCCACCAGCGTATCGCACATCTCTCCGCCCCTCTCATCGCCTTTGCCGCCTATGCTATAATGCGTGCGGCTCGGGTGGCCAGATGAGCGGGTGAGGAGAATGATGATGTCGAAAGAAGTGACAGCCTTTGAATTCGAGTTCCGCACCATTTCAGGCGAGGCGCTGGCCTTGTCGCGCTTTGCGGGAAAGCCTGTCCTCATCGTCAACACGGCAAGCCGCTGCGGCTTCACGCCCCAGTATCGCGAATTGCAGGGCCTGTGGGAACGATACCGCGCGCGCGGCCTTGGCGTGATCGGCGTGCCCTCCAATGATTTCGGGGCGCAGGAACCGGGCACCGAAGAAGAAATAGCGACCTTCTGCGAGGTGAATTATTCCGTGACCTTTCCCCTCACCGTGAAGCTGCAGGTGGTGGGCGCGGAAGCGCATCCTTTCTATCGCTGGGTGAGCGAGGTCGCGGGCGAGGATGCGCGGCCGCGCTGGAACTTCCACAAATATCTGATCGGCCCGGATGGCAGCCTTGTGAACATCTATCCGAGCAAGGTGAGCCCGCTCGACAAAGTGCTCATCGATGAGATCGAGCGGTTGCTTGGATGACAAGCGAAGTGAAAGCAGAAAGGCCCGGCGCTTCCACCGGGCCTTCCTTTTACGAATAACCAGACACTCAGCTCGCGGTGAGCGGCATCAGGCGGATTTCCACGCGGCGGTTCTGCTCGCGGCCTTCCGGCGTGTCATTTGTGGCGATGGGCTGGGTCATGCCCGCACCCACCACATAGAAGCGGCGGCTATCAAGCCCCTGACCGATCAGATAGCTCGCCACGCTCTGCGCGCGCCGCTGTGACAGTTCGAGATTGTACTGTGCCGTGCCCGTGGAGTCGGTGTGGCCCGTCACGTCCACCAGCGTCTTGTCATATTCCTTGAGGACGATGGCGACCGAGTTCAGCACTTCATAGAAGCGCGCATTCACATCAGACGAGTTCGTCGCGAAGGTGACGTTGCCCGGCATGTTGAGAATGATGTCATTGCCAACGCGAGTCACGCTCACGCCCGAGGCGCGAAGCCGCTTGGTGAGTTCGGCCTGCTGCTGGTCCATGTAGTAGCCGATGCCGCCGCCTGCCAGCGCGCCCACACCCGCACCAATAAGCGCGCGTTGACGGCGGTCCTTGGCATCGCCCTTGCCGATCAGCCCGCCTGCCAGCGCGCCGCCGACCGCGCCAATCAGCGCGCCATAAGTAGCCGAGCTTGTCTTCTGCTCGCCCGTATAGGGGTCCTGCGTCGTGCAGGCGGCAAGGCTGAAACTTGCGCAAACTGCCAGCACCGCGAATTTCTTCATCAGCATGTCTTGCTCCGATTGATGTTGCCCGATCAAATTGCGAGGGACGGGACGAGAGTACCCCGTCTGTGGTTTCGCCATTCGATGGTGTATGAAGACCCCATACCCCAATGGTCCGTACAGAGCCTAGCAAAGGCTGCGCCGGGCGAGAACGGGATTCCGGATAAAAAAGCAAATTGGCCGGGGGCTGCCCAGAATCAGGGGCGCGCCGGCAGAAAAAAGGGAGGTTCGCTATGAGCTTGTTTGACCTGACAGGCAAGGTCGCCATTGTCACCGGCTCCACACGGGGCATCGGGGAGGCCATCGTTCACCGCATGGCCGAGCATGGGGCCAAGGTTGTTGTGTCGAGCCGCAAGGCTGATTCCTGCGACAAGGTGGCTGCGGAAATCAACGCGAAGCACCCGGACAGCGCCATTGCCGTGCCCTGCAACATCTCCGACAAGACCGACCTTCAGCGCCTGGTGGATACCACGATGGCAAAATGGGGCCGGGTGGACAGCCTTGTCTGCAATGCGGCGGTGAACCCGTTTTTCGGCCCCTCGAAGGACCTGCCGGACGACGCCTTCGACAAGATCATGGCCGCCAATATCAAGTCGAATCACTGGCTTGCCCATATGGTCCTGCCGCAGATGGTCGAGCGGAAGGATGGCTCCATCACCATCATCTCCTCGATTGGCGGCCTGCGCGGCTCGCCCATCATCGGCGCCTATTGCGTGTCCAAGGCTGCTGACATGCAGCTTGCCCGCAACCTCGCCGTTGAATATGGCCCTCACAATATCCGCGTGAACTGCATCGCGCCGGGCCTCATCAAGACCTATTTCGCCAAGGCGCTGTGGGACAACCCGGAGATTCTGGAGCGCTCCACCGCCGGCGCGCCGCTGAAGCGCATCGGCATGCCGGATGAAATTGCGGGCGCGGCAGTCTTTCTTGCAAGCCCGGCCGGTGCCTTCATGACCGGCCAGACCATGGTGATCGATGGCGGGGCAACCGCCGCCTGACGGTCGCGCAAGACGCGCATGATTTCTGCCCTTGATCGCAAGCGGGGAGACAACCATCTGCTTTCGGGTCAAGGGCGGAACAGTTTTGGGGGAAGAGATCGTGAAATCAGTTGTTATCACAGGCGTCTCCACCGGCATCGGCAATGCGGCGGCCCGCGTGCTTGCGCAAAAGGGCTTCCGTGTCTTCGGCTCCGTCCGCAAGGAGGCTGATGCCGAGAGCCTGAAGCGCGATCTCGGTGACCGTTTCGTTCCTCTCATTTTCGATGTGACGGATGAGGCAGGCATTGCCCGGGGCGCCGCGCAGGTGCGCGAGGCACTGGCTGGCGAGACGCTTGCCGGTCTCGTCAATAATGCGGGCATCGCCGTTTCCGGCCCGCTGATCGATCTCGACCCGGATGAGTTTCGCAAGCAGATGGAAGTGAATGTGACGGGGCCGTTCCTTGTCACGCAGGCTTTCGCGCCGCTTCTCGGTGTGGACCGGGCACTGAAAGGTGCGCCGGGTCGCATCATCAATATTTCCTCCGTCGCGGGTATCCGCGCCATGCCGTTTCTGGGGCCATATGCGGCCTCTAAATTCGCGGTTGAAGGCTTCTCCGAAGCACTGCGCCGCGAACTGGTGATGTTCGGCATTGATGTGGTGGTGATTGGCCCCGGCCCGGTGAAAACCGCGATCTGGGACAAGGCCGAAGAGATCGACATTGCCCGCTATGCGAACTCGCCCTACCTGCCGATCCTTGAGAAGTTCCAGAATGTCTTTGTCGCGCAGGGCCGCGAAGGCTATCCGGCAGAGCGCCTCGGCAATCTCATCCACGAGGCGCTGACCACGCCGAAGCCGAAGCTGCGCTATTCTGCGGTGAAGGGCAGGCTTGCGGAGAAGCTGGTGATGAACTTTGCCTCGAAGCGCGTGCTGGACAGGATGATCGCCAAAAGGCTCGGACTGCAGCGGCAGCGCTGAGGCCCGCACTCACCCTGCAATTCCGTCTGGCGGAATCTCGTGGAAATATCATGGTGCTTCCCTCGCGTCCGGCTAATCTCTCCCGGATCAGAAAGGGAGCACCATCATGGCCGATCTTCTCGCAACATCCGCCCGCTTCATCGACAACGACATTTATGAAGGCGCTGGCCTGATCAACCGTCCGACGACGGAATTGTCGGAAGTGGCGGATGGCATCGCGCTTGTGGAAGCCTTCTCCCATGTCGTCGCCTTTCGTACGGGCGACGGGCTTGTTCTTTTCGATACGAGCCTTGAGGCCTTTGGCGGTGGGGTGCTGAAGTCGCTCCGCAAATGGTCCGACGAGCCGGTGGCGCATATCTGCTACACGCATGGCCATGCGGACCATGTGGGCGGCACGGGTGCTTTCGTTTGCGAGGCGTGCGAGCGCAACCGCCCGCGCCCGCAGATCATCGGCCATGAGAATGTGAGCCCACGCTTTCGTCGTTACGAACTCACCAATGGCTATAATTTCACCATCAATGCGCGCCAGTTCGCGCCCGCGCAGGAACTGCGCATGGGCATGAGCGAAGGCAACAAGGATGGCACGCCTCCGCTGCCGCGCCGCTTCGGCCCGGACCCTTGGGTCAATCCTGACATCACCTTCCGCGACAGCATGGAGTTCCGTTCCGGCGATCTGCGTTTCGAACTCCGTCATGCGATCGGCGAGACGGACGATCATCTCTGGGCATGGGTGCCGGAGCACAAGGCGATCTGCTCGGGCGATTTCGTGACATGGGTTTTCCCGAATGCGGGCAATCCGCAGAAGGTGCAGCGCTTCCCGCTGGAATGGGCGCGGGCGCTGCGCGAAATGGCGGCGAAGGAGCCGGAGCTTCTGCTGCCCGCGCACGGCCTGCCCATCGCAGGCAAAGAGCGTATCGCAACCGTGCTCGACACGATTGCATCGGCGCTGGAGTTTCTCGTCTCCCGCTCGCTTGAAATGATGAATGCAGGCGCACGGCTTGATGATCTGATCCACGGCGTGAAGCTGCCGTCGCATTTCATGAACAAGCCCTACATGAAGCCCGTCTATGACGAGCCGGAATTCATCATTCACAATATCTGGCGGCTTTATGGCGGCTGGTATGACGGCAATCCGTCGCGGCTGAAGCCCGCACCCGATGCGGTTCTTGCAGCCGAAATGGCGCAGCTTGCGGGCGGCGTTGCGCGGCTCTCTGCACGGGCGGAAGAACTTGCCGCAACAGGCCGCGAGGAAGACATGCGCCTTGCCTGTCATCTCGTCGAGATGGCCGCCCTCGCCGAACCCGACAACCGCGACGTCCATATGGCCCGCGCCAATGTCTATGGCGCGCGGCGCAAGGCGGAACTCTCCCTCATGTCGAAAGGCATTTTCGGTTGGGCCGAACGTGAAAGCGCAGCGAAAGCGGGGAAGAATGAACCTGTCTGATCCGGAATGGGACGATCGGGACCGCTGCAGAAACAGGTCCGGATAAACCAATCGTTTTTGGTCGATATACGTTCAGATTCCTGTATCCGGCCTGAAAAATTTACTGCAAAACTCCGCGATGATTCGTCCGCCTCTGGCGGCCTTGTAAGGAGTTTTCATGAAACGGGTATCGCGGTCCCACCGGCTTTCACTTCTGACGGGGACCGCGCTTGCAGCGTTTCTTCCCGTTGCCGCCCACGCGCAAGCGGCCTTCACCCCCGTTGATGGTCTGGATGCAGTCGGAACCGTCGGCTACGCCATCAGCGCCGATGGCAGCACCGTTGTCGGTGCCGCCTATCTCTCTGCGGTTTCCGCCTATTACTGGAACTTCACGGACGGCATGACCGGCCTTGAATCGCTTCTGTCGGGAACGCCGGGTGATTGCGCAAGCGCGGCGAATGCCGTCAATGTCGATGGCAGCGTCATCGTTGGTTATTCCATATCGAATACGGCAGACTATTCAGCCGTGCGCTGGGAAAACGGTGTCATCGAAGAGCTGGTGAATGCCTATGGCGGCGACAGCGAGGCAACGGGCGTCAGCGGCGATGGCAGTGTCATTGTCGGCATACGTGACAATGCCGGCACTAATGAAGCCTTCATCTGGACGGAAGGCACCGGCAGCATGGCCGCCCTTACCGGTGTTATCGGCGCAAGCACGGCCTACGCCGTTTCGGCGGATGGTGTCTTTGTCGGCGGTTCGAGCGATGTTGGCGGCAGGCAGACTGCCATGCGCTGGTCATCCGTCGGCGGGCTCGAAACGCTCGGCACGATCGATAATTTTGCCGGATCAAGCTATGTCTATGCGCTGAATGCGGATGGCAGCGTTGCTACGGGTTACAGCCAGTCGGCGGATGGCAACAGGGCGTTCCGCTGGGTAGATGGCGAAGGCATGGCCTCGCTCGGTGCGTTGGCACCAACCGCGCAGAGTTATGGCCAGGCAATCAGCGCCAATGGCGATGTCATCACCGGCTTCAGCCTTGATGGCGGTGTCAAAACCGCCTTCCGCTGGACGCAACCGGACGGCATGATCTCTCTCGCCGACATCCTTGCAAGCAACAATATCGACATTACCGGCTGGACGCTGGATCAGGCGCGCGGCCTCTCGGCGGATGGCACGCTGATCGTCGGAACGGGCACCTTTGGCGGTGTCGAGCAGGCCTTCATCATGACGTCAACAGTGCTGGTCTCGCCGGAAGATCTTGCCAATTCGCTTGTCCCGACCGGCACATCCGGCGCACAGGCGCAGGGCATGGTCGGCGGCTTCGTGTCCGATCTCTTCTTCACCGCCCGCAACATCCTCTCCACCTATTTCGGCGGGACGGGCATTGCAAGCGCGCCGAAGAACCGGTCTCTCTATGCCGCGAATGTGACAGACACGATGACCGATGCGCTGCCTGCTGCGGGCAGAACAAAGCCGCGCTACGCCGCCTATGCGACAGGCTCGCTCGGCTTTGGCGAGTTCGACGATTTCTCCAACGACATGTTCGGCGGCACGACCGGTGTTCTGGTCAGCCTCGACCGCAATCTTGCTGTCGGCGTCGGCCTTGTCGGTAATGAGGCAAATCAGGATACGCAGCTTGGTGGTGATGTGCGCACACGCGCACTTGGTGGATCGGTGATCGGTGCCTATGAGCCGGATTCGGGGCTTCGTCTTTATGTCTCCGCCGCGGCCGCTCGACTCGATGTCGATACGACGCGCGCCTATCTCAATGGCGCGACGGTCAACGTCTCCTCGGGCGAGACAAGCGGCATGGGTTACGCCCTTGCCGGTCGGGCAGGCTATGAGTTTCCCGTGACCGACAGCACGAAGCTGATGCCCTACGGCGAACTCGAATGGAGCCGCACCCGTCTTGATGCCTATACGGAAACGGGCGGCAGCATTCCCGCCGCCGTGGGCGAACAGACGAGCCGCCGCCTTGTCTCCCGCCTCGGCACGGAAGCGAGCATGGCGCTTTCCGAGGATACGACCGCCCGCCTGCGCGGCGCATGGGGCCACCGCCTCTCCGGTGACAATGGCTCGGTCTTTGTCACCGCACTGGGGCTTGGTCAGACGATCTCCGCCGCTCAGTCAAAAGATGACTGGGCCGAGGCGGGTGCAAGCATCTCCCACGACTTCAGCAAGACCATGACGCTTGGCGCAGCCGTGGATGGCCGCTTTGCAGGCTCGTCTGAATCGAACGCGTCCTTCACGCTCAGCCTTATCTATCGGCTGAACTGAGCCTCAACTCCTGCCCATAAAAAATGCCCTCCCGCGATAATCGCGCGGGAGGGCAAGAATGTGGGCGGGCTCGGGGAGGGGGGAGGATCGTTGCCCGCGCCATCAGAGGGAACAATCGGGAGATAGGAAGGCATCTCCGCCTTTCCAACCCGTGCCCCCTGCGGCAGGGCGTCGCGGCACGTCTCCCTGCCTAGCCGATCTTGTCGAGCGTCCGGCGGAACTTGTCGAAAGCTTCTTCCAGATGCTTTTCCTCCGCGATGAGCGGTGGCGAGAAGGCAATTGTGTCGCCAGAGACGCGCACCATCATGTTCTCTTCATGGAAGGCAACGCGCATCGCGTCAAAGCCGCGTTTGCCGGGCAATCCCTCCACGGGGGCGAGATCGAAGGCCGCAACAAAGCCGATGGTGCGGATATCCTGGATCAGGCTGTGCCCCTTGAGGCTCATTGCGGCAGCGGCAATCTTCGGCTCCATCTGGCGCGACCGTTCGAACAGCCCTTCATCGCGATAGATGTCGAGCGTCGCAAGGCCTGCCGCGGCGGCAAGCGGGTGGCCTGAATAGGTGTAGCCGTGGAAAAGATCGATCACATGGTCGGGGCCGGTCTGGAAGGCCTCATAGACATGCTTGCGCACCACGCAACCACCCATCGGCACGGTGCCGGAGGTGATGCCCTTGGCAAAGGTGAAGATGTCCGGCGTCACGCCAAACCGCTCGGCTGCCGTTGCATAGCCAAGGCGTCCGAAGCCCGTGATGACTTCATCGAAAATCAGGAGAATGCCGTGCTTGTCGCAAATCTCGCGCAGGCGCTTCAGATAGCCGACAGGCGGGGGGAGCACGCCGGTTGAACCGGCCATCGGCTCCACGATGACGGCGGCGATGGTCGATGCGTCATGCAGATCGACAAGGCGCTGCAACTCATCCGCAAGATGCCCGCCCCATTCCGGCTGGCCGACCGTATAGGCCTGTTCGGCGCGGTTATAGGTATGCGGCAGGTGGTCGGTGCCGGCGAGCATCGGGCCGAAGAATTTGCGGTTGGCCACCATACCGCCAACCGAAATGCCGCCAAAGCCGACGCCGTGATAGCCACGCTCGCGGCCGATAAGGCGCGTGCGCGTGCCTTCGCCATTTGCACGGTGATAGGCAATCGCAATCTTGAGGGCGGTATCAGCTGCCTCAGAGCCTGAATTGCAGAAGAAGACATGGTCGAGATCGGCCGGCGCGAGCGCGGCGACGCGGCTCGCAAGTTCGAATACCTTGGGATGTGCAAACTGGAAGGAAGGCGCGAAATCGAGTTCGCCCGCCTGCGCTTGAATGGCCTTCACGATGGGCTCGCGGCAATGGCCCGCATTGGAGCACCACAGGCCCGCCGTGGCGTCCAGAACGGGCGTTCCGTCGGGCTTGTAATAATACATGTCCTTCGCGCGGGAGAGCAGGCGCGGCTCGCGCTTGAACTGGCGGTTCGGCGTAAAGGGCAGCCAGAAGGATTCAAGATCATTGGGGGTGGTTTCGGCGCTCATCTCGGAGTCTCCCGTTGAGGATTTTCCGCGATTGAAAGTCCGCTTCGCCCGGAAAGCAAGCATTGTCCTGCGTGACTCTGGAAGAGCTGTTTAATATCCTAAACGTATGACAGGCGATTTCAGGCGCGCGCACGGCTCCACAGCCGATCCCGACCTCGCTGCCACCGAGATGGAGGGGCAGGATATCGGTGCGCGGCTGCGCGAGCTGCGCCGCATGTACGGGCTGTCACAACGAGAGCTTGCCAAGCGCGCCAGCGTGACGAATGGCACCATTTCTCTCATCGAACAGAACCGCATCAGCCCGTCCATCGGCTCGTTGAAAAAGGTGCTGGGCGGCTTTCCGATCTCGCTCGCCGATTTCCTGACGCTTGATCTTCAGCCTCGCGCCAAGGTTTTCTACAAGAGCGATGAACTGCGCGAGATTGCAGGCGGCGACATATCGTTCCGGCTGGTCGGGCGCGATATGCGCGACCGCGCGATCCAGATGATGCATGAGCGCTATGCGCCCGGCGCCGATACGGGCGAGGAGATGCTGTCCCATGCGGGCGAGGAATGTGGCATCGTCATATCGGGCATGTTGCAGCTCACGGTAGGCGGAGAGGTTCGCCGTCTCATGCCGGGGGATGCCTATTATTTTGATTCGCGGCTGCCCCACCGCTTCCACAATCCGGGCACGATCGACTGCATCGTCGTTTCTGCCTGCACTCCGCCAAGTTTCTGAGCGTGTCTCAGCCCGGTTTGACAATGGCAAGGTAGATCGCAGCCGGTATTGCCGTCACCACGAAGAAAGTGCTGACCCGCAGAAATTTCCAGTGAAAGGCGATGGCGGCCTCAAGCTGCTCTGTCTCGCCCTCAAGCCGCATCTGCCGTTTTGGCTTGGAAAAATGCGAGATGCGGTAATCGACAATCTCCATCGGAATGAAGATCAGCACGACAAGGGTGAGCTTGGCGGCAAGCCACCATGTCTCGGCCGACGACCAGCCACCTGCCCATAGAAGGGCAAGGCCTGTGAGCAGCAGTCCCGGAAAGGCGATGTGTTCCAGTGCCACGCCCTTGTCGAATGCCTCGATCATTCGGTTGCGATGTGCAACGGCCTCCGCATCATCGGGGCGGGCCAGCGCGCGGCGGAACGCAGGGATCACATAGTTCTGATAGGCGACGGCGGTGGAGAAGGCCCAGATGCCGACAAGGATCACATGCAGAAACTTGATCTGCAGATACCAGGCACCGAGCCACTCCGCCACCGCCGCCATCATTATAGTCAGGCAGCCTTTGCCTTGTGAACCTGCATGGAAGCAGGCGGCTTGGAGAAGGAAGGCTTCTCCGCGGTCAGCGCCGCAAGCGCGGTTTCGCGGTCTTCAGCGGTGAAACTTCCCGTGGTGAGACAGAACTCCACCACATTGTCATTCGGGTCTTTCGTATAGATCGAATGGCACCAGTTGTGATCGACCTCCAGCACATCAAGCCCCGCATCGAGCCATTGCTGGCGGCGCTGCTCAAGCTCGGCACGGTCCTTCACGTCAAAGGAAATGTGGTTGATATGGTCAGGCACACCGGCTGCCTTCGACAGATTGGTTTCAAAACCATCCGTTCCCGGAATATCGTGCATTTCCCAGAAGGCGATGAATTTTGAATCATCTTCCATCCGGTAGAAGAAGTGTTTTGCCCAGCCGCCTTCCGGCGCGGGGCCGATCTCGACCTTCACAAGCTGAAAGCCGAGAATGCCTTCATAGAAATTATGGATCGCCTGCATGTCGCGTGCGGCAAGCGCCAGATGATGATAGCCCATCTCTCTATTCCTTCCCCTGCTCGTCAACCATGCTCATGACATCGTTGGAACTGTTGTCGGGTGCTGCGATTTCAACCACGCGCTCGTCCACATCATCATATTCAAGCCGCAGCGCACGCGACATGGTGGCGTGCATTTCATAGGTCGTGGTGATGTAGGTGAATTCGAGGATTTCTTCGTCCGAGAGATATTTCTTCATCTCGTCAAAAATTGCCTCGGGCACGCGCCCACCCTGCAGCACAAGGCAATCCGTATAGGCAAGAAGCGCGCGCTCGATGGGGCTGTAGCAATTCGCAATCGGCCAATGCGGAATGGCCTGGATCTGCTCTTCCGTGAGGCCGACATCGCGCGAGGCTTTGCAATGCTGCGAGAAGACGAATTGCGAACCGCGCGCGAAACCGGCGCGGATCTGCCCAAGCTCGCGCAGTTTCGGGTCCAGCTTGCGGTTCTTGCTGCGATAGAATTGGAATCCTTCTGTCGTGTGGCGGAAGGCATCCGGCACCAGCGCGAAAACGGTCCACCAGTTACCCGGCGTGCCGGTGGCCGTGCCCGGCTCCTTTACAGGGTCGCGATCCCCGAACAGCACCTTGTAGAGTTGCTGCGCGAAAGGGTCCGCGTCCGCCTTCGATACCTGCCTCAGTCTCGGCATGCCAATCCTCCCATTTTCCCCTCCCATTTGCATGATAGGGAAAAATGTAAGAAAAACTGACAAATGACACAAGCGAAACACGACACCATGTCCCGCACCCCCGGCCTGCTCATGGCGCAGCTTCTCAATCGTTTCATCTGGTTTGATGGTGCGCTGCAAAAGAGTCTTGATGCGCGGGGCCATGGCGGGGTGAGGCGGCTTGAATCCATGTGCATGGTCTATGTCCATGCAGGGGTGCGCCGCCCGATCGAGCTTGCGCGGCTGCTGGGTGTGACGCGGCAATCGGTCAATACGGCGCTGCGCGAGCTGGAAGCGAAGGGGCTTGTCTATCTGGAGCGTGATCCGGAGGATGCGCGCTGCAAGCTGGTGCACTTTGCGCCGGAAGGCGCGCCGATGCGCCGCGAAGCGCTCGACATTGTAACGACGCTGGAGGGCGTACTGGCCGAACGGCTCGGTGCCCGCGCGGTGGATGAACTTGCCCGCATATTGGGCGCGGATTGGGGTGAAGCGCCGGTTGCGAAGCCCGCGAAGCAGGAAAGAAAGAAACGCGCATGACAACCTTTGATGACCTTCTCGCCAGCCCCGGCATCATCGTCGCGCCCGGCGCTTATGATGCGCTCTCGGCAAGGCTTGCGGTGCAGGCAGGCGCATCCGTGGTTTACATGACGGGTTTTGGCGTGTCGGGCGCGGGCTTCGGCCTGCCGGATATCGGCCTTGTGAGCGCGGCGGAAATGGCAGAGCGCGTGCGCGTCATCGCGGCGTCTGCTGCGCCCGTGCCTCTCATTGCAGATGGCGATAATGGCCATGGCGGCCCGCTCAATGCGGCGCGCCTCACCCGCGCCTATGAACAGGCGGGTGCTGCCTGCATCCAGATCGAAGATCAGGTCTTTCCGAAACGCTGCGGCCATATGGAAGGCAAGGAAGTCATCGCGCTTGAGGAAGCGGCCGCGAAAATCCGCGCGGCTGCTGAAGCCCGAACGAGTGCTGCTTTCAAGATCATGGCGCGCACCGATGCGCGGGCAACGCATGATCTCGATGAAGCGCTGCGCCGGGGTGAGGCTTTCCTGCGCGCGGGCGCCGACATTCTTTTCATCGAAGCACCGCGCGATGAAGCGGAAATGCGGAAAGTGGCAGACACATTCAAGGGCGTGCCGCTTGTCGCCAATATTGTCGAGGATGGCAAGACGCCCTATCTCGGCGCGAAGGCGCTGGAAGAACTTGGCTTCAAGATCGCGCTGTTTCCGGTATCGGCTTTGCTGGCTGTGACCGAGCGGCTTCAAGTCGTCTATGACACGTTGATGAAGGGCGAGGGCTTGTCCGCGAGCGAGCCGCGCGTCACCTTCCAGCGCTATAATGAACTGATCGGCCTTGGCGACATGCTCGCCGATGCAGCGGCAATAAGCGAAAAGACGGAGAGATAATGCCAAGCTGGGGAAATATCCTGAAGCGCATCGAGGCGGGCGAGATGGAAAAGGCGCCGCCCCATGTGACTGCGCTCAATCTCTATGCCGGAAAGCTGACCGTGCTGGAGCCGGGCCGCATCCGCTACGACTGGCCGGTCGATCCCGCCTATATGAACCCCGTTGCGGTCTTTGGCGGCTATCTCGCAACGCTTGCCGACCAGACCTGCTCCTTCGCGCTGATGACGCTGCTGAAGGATGATCAGAACTTCACGACCTCGGATTTGCAGATGCATTTCTTCCGCCCCGTAACGAGCGGGATCCTCGCATGCGAAGGGCATGTGGTGAATGTGTCAAAGACGCAAGCCTATGTGGAAGCAACCTTCACTAACGCTGAAGGCAAACTCGCACTGAAGGCGCGGGCGGTGGAGCGGATTATTCCGGCTTGATGGTTTTGTTGCACGTCATGGCCCGGCTTGTCCGGGCCATCCACGACTTTCTTATCTTGTCAGAAATTCAGCGTCTCACAGAGGTCATCCCACCCGGGATTGACCGCATGGATGAGCCGCACTTTCCACGCGCGTGGCCATTTCTTGATACGCGTTTCCCGCGCTATCGCGCTTTCGATTTCTTCGTGCCGCTCCATGAAAACCAATCGCTTCAACCCATAGCGTTTGGCGAAGCCCTCATATGTTCCGCTGCGGTGTTCAGAAGCGCGCCGACGAATATCCGACGTCACGCCGAGATAGAGCGTTCCGTCTGCTTTGTTTGTGACGATATAGACCCAGCCGCCTTTCATCTTCTGATGATGCTTGGAGTGGTGATAAAAGGGAAGACGTGGATGGCCCGGACAGGCCGGGCCATGACGGATTTGGGTGGTTTGGTGCAGCAACTTCGAGGCGTGAGTGTGCAGCGAGCGCAGAATGGGAAGATGTGTAGGGCCGGCCTGTAACTCGTCCTATGACCTCCCCTTTTTTCGTCATGGCCCGGCCTGTCCGGGCCATCCACGACTTTACTTCCTGATTTTCACTCCACCCACTTTGTGAAAATCCCCGCCCTCTCTCCGCTCGCTTCCATCCGGGCGAGCCAGTCATCGACGCGGGCTTTCCAAGCGGCATCCTGCGGCAGCAGATAGGCTTTCTCTGCTCTGGTGAAGGGCGCGTCGGGGCTGGTCGCGCAGAGGGAGGGATACTCCTTCGCCACAATCCGCGTTTCGATGGCATCCGTCATCATCACATCGGCGCGGCCCGCAGCGATTTCATCGAAGACGGTGGCGTTGTCCTTGTGGAGGATGAGCGTCGCGCGATGGATGTTCGCGCGGGCGAATTGTTCATTCGTGCCGCCGGGGTTCACGATGACGCGCACGCCTTCGCGGTCGATCCCGTCCAGCGTGCGGAAGCGTTCGGCATCCGCGCAGCGGGCGACGGGGGCCTTGCCATCGCTCAGCAGCGGCATCGAGAACAGTGCCTTTTCCTGCCGCGCCTCGGTGATGGAAATGCCGCCCATACCGATGTCGAACTTCCCCGCGGCAAGGTCATCCATCAGTGTGGGCCAGCTTGTGCGGGTAATGGTGAGCCGGACGCCGAGATCGCGGGCAAGGGCAGCGGCCATATCGGCGTCCATCCCCTCAAAATGTCCCTCCGGCTCCTCCCAGGAAAAGGGCTTGTAATCGCCCGTCAGCCCCACGCGCAGCTCGCCCGAGTGGGCTATCCCGGCAAGGACCGGGCTTTCCGCGCGTGCGGCGGGGGCAAGAAGCAGGAAAGTGAGGGCGAGAAGGGCAAGGATCTGGCGCATGGGGCGGACTATAGGCCGGGTCGGAGCCAGCCGGAAGGCGGCCATTACTGGACTGTTAAGGGACCGGCTGCTAGAAACGCGCCCATGAAAATGCTCATGCTGAAGCCGGGAATGGGCAGCCCTGTTCCCCTCATAGAAGCGCGAATTACAGACCCGGACTGCCGCTGACGGACCCTTTCGGTCCGGGGGCAGGAGCCGGGTAATCCTTAATTCCATCGCGCAACCCCGAATAGCTGGGACCGTTCATGTCCACCGAAGATACGCCGACCGGCCGCGACTACCGCGACACAATCTTTCTGCCCACCACCAACTTCCCGATGAAGGCAGGGCTGCCGCAGCGCGAGCCGGAATGGCTTGCCCGCTGGGAGAAGCTCGGCCTCTACAAGCGCCTGCGTGAAGCGGCGAAGGGCCGCGAGACCTTCATCCTGCATGACGGCCCCCCATACGCGAATGGCAACATCCATATCGGCCATGCGCTGAACAAGATCCTGAAGGATGTGGTCGTTCGCTCGCAGCAGATGATGGGCAAGGACGCGTCTTATGTACCCGGCTGGGACTGCCATGGCCTGCCAATCGAATGGCAGATCGAGGAGAAGTATCGCAAGAAGGGGCTGAACAAGGACGAAGTGCCCGCACTCGAGTTCCGCCGCGAATGTCGCGAATTCGCGCAGCACTGGGTCGATGTGCAGCGCGAGGAATTCAAGCGGCTCGGCGTGTCGGGCGAGTGGGACAATCCCTACCTCACAATGTCTTTCGATGCGGAAGCGAAGATCGTCGAGGAATTCCAGAAGTTCCTGATGAACGGCTCGCTCTATCGCGGCTCGAAACCCGTCATGTGGTCGGTCGTGGAAAAGACCGCGCTCGCGGAAGCCGAAGTCGAATATCACGACCATGTCAGCCACACGATCTGGGTGAAGTTTCCGGTCGTGAAGGGCGATGCGCTCAGCGGCGCTGCCATCGTCATCTGGACGACGACCCCCTGGACCATCCCCGCGAACCGCGCGATCTCCTATTCGCCGAAAATCGCCTATGGGCTTTATGAGGTGAAGGCGACGGGCGAGAAGCTCGTGCTTGCCGATGCGCTGGCCGAGCAGGTGCGCAAGGACGCGAAGATCGAGGAATGGACACGACTCCGCGACGTGACGGCGGATGAGCTTGCAGGCGTCACCTGCGCGCATCCCTTCCGCGGGAAGGGCTATGATTTCGATGTGCCGCTTCTCGCAGGCGATCACGTCACGGAAGAAGCCGGTACGGGCTTTGTCCATACGGCGCCCGGCCACGGTCAGGACGACTATTTCATCTGGGTCGAGAATTTCGGCGCGAAGGACATTCCCGAAACGGTGAATGAAGAAGGCGTCTATTACGACCATGTGCCGCTTTTTGCAGGCAAGTTCGTGCTGACGCGGCAGGGCAAGGAAGGCAACGCCAACGCCGCCGTGATCGAAGAGCTTGAAAAGGCCGGTGCGCTTCTCGCGCAGGGAAAGGTCACGCATTCCTATCCGCATTCATGGCGGTCGAAAGCACCGCTCATCTTCCGCAACACGCCGCAATGGTTTGTGTCGATGGATGCGCCGGTTGAAGCGGCGGGCGGCAAGCCTTTCCGTCAGGTGGCGCTGGAAGAAATCGAGAAAGTGCGCTGGGTGCCGGCGCGCAACCGCAATCGCATCTATTCCATGGTCGAGACGCGACCCGACTGGGTGCTCTCGCGTCAGCGCGCCTGGGGTGTGCCGTTGACAATCTTTGTACGCAAGAGCGATGGGTCGCTTCTCCGCGACGAGGAAGTGAATGCGCGTATTGTCGAGGCGGTTGCGAAGGAAGGCGCTGATGCCTGGTTCGAGCGCCCGGCCTCCGAGTTCCTTGGGAGCAAATACAATGCCGATGAATGGGAGATGGTGACAGACATTCTCGATGTCTGGTTCGATTCAGGTTCCACGCATGCTTTCGTGCTCGAAGGCCGTGGCCTGCCGTCTCCTGCCGATCTCTATCTTGAAGGTTCGGACCAGCATCGCGGCTGGTTCCAGTCCTCGCTGCTTGAAAGTGTCGGCACGCGCGGCCGCGCGCCCTACAAGCAGGTTCTCACCCATGGCTTCACCATGGATGAGAAAGGCCGGAAAATGTCGAAGTCGCTCGGCAATGTCATTGCTCCGCAAAAGATCGTGGAGCAGAACGGCGCCGATATTCTGCGCCTCTGGGTTGCCTCGACCGACTATTGGGAAGACCACAATATCGGCAACGACATCATCAAATCGAATGTCGAAGCCTATCGGAAACTGCGCAACACATTCCGCTATCTGCTCGGCAATCTCGCGGGCTTCGATGATGCGGAGCGTGTCGAAGTGGCCGACATGCCGGAGCTTGAGCGCGTGGTGCTGCACCGCCTTGCCGAGCTTGATGTACTCGTTCGCAAGGCTTACAGCGATTACGACTTCAAGCGCGTGACGCAATCCGTCTCGACTTTCATGAATGTCGAACTGTCCGCCTTCTACTTCGATATCCGCAAGGATGTGCTTTATTGCGACGCGCCGTCCTCGCTTCGCCGCCGCGCCTGCCGCACGGTGCTCGACCATCTCTTCTCTTGCCTGACAGCATGGCTCGCGCCGGTGCTCTGTTTCACGGTGGAAGAGGTCTGGCTGACGCGCTTCCCCTCGGACACGGATTCGGTGCATCTGCGCACCTTCCCGGAAATCCCTGCCAACTGGCGTGATGATGCGCTGTCGGAGAAGTGGAAAAAGGTCCGCGAGCTTCGCCGCGTGGTAACGGGCGCGCTTGAAGTGGAGCGCCGCGAGAAGCGCATCGGTGCAAGCCTTGAGGCGGCCCCCGAGGTCTATGTCTCGCGGCCCGAACTCATCGAAGCGATGAAGGGCGTCGATCTCGCCGAAATCGCGATCACGAGCCAGGCTACACTTATCGAAGGCGAAGGCCCGGCAGAGGCCTGGCGGCTTGATGATGTGCCGGGCGTTGCCGTGGTGCCGAAACTCGCCGAGGGGCGCAAATGTGCGCGTTCATGGCGTATCCTGCCGGAAGTGGGCAGTGACCCGGATTATCCCGATCTGTCATTGCGCGATGCGGCAGCGGTGAGGGAGTTCGACGCCCGCGCCGCCACAAGCTGAGCTGAAAGGAAGAAGCATGACCCGCCTGAGCCGCGAAACCTTCTGGGGGCCCCTCTCATTTCTGGGCTTTGCCGTGGCACTGGCGGGGTTCGCTTCGGACCGGCTGCATAAATGGTGGATGCTCCACATCTATGACATTCCCGCCCGGGGCCGGGTGGAGGTGACCTCTTTTTTCGACCTCGTCATGGCGTGGAACAAGGGGGTGAGCTATGGCCTCTTTGAAGCGCAGACGGGAACCGGCGTCGTCATTCTTGTCTGTTTTGCAATGGCGGTGAGCATCGGCCTCGCGCTCTGGCTGGCGCGGGTGGATCTGCGCGCCATCGCCATCGCCATCGGCCTTATCCTCGGCGGGGCCATTGGCAACGTCTATGACCGCATTGCCTATGGTGCGGTGGCGGACTTTTTTAGTTTCCACGCCTTCGGATTTTACTGGTATATCTTCAACATAGCCGATGTGTGGATAGCGCTGGGCGTGGCGCTCATCATTCTCGAATCGGTCTGGCCGGGCCTGTTCAGGAAGCCGGAAGCGCCAAAGACCAACGCCAGATGACGCGAAAGCATCGCCAAGGAGACTGCGACGTGACCAAAGAAGCGGAAATCTCCCGGTTCCTCGGGTGGAGCGCAAAGGCCGGTATCATTATCGGGCTTTCCGTGGCGCTCACGGGGTGCGGTGGTGAAAGCCTCCGGGATACGCTCGGTTATGGCAAAACAGCGCCGGATGAGTTTGCGATCGTAACCAAGGCGCCGCTCGTTATTCCGCCGGATTATTCGCTGCGTCCGCCGCAGCCCGGTGCGCCCCGTCCGCAGGAAATGGAAATTCAGCCGGGTGTGACTGCGCAGCGCGCCCTGCTTGGCGACCAGGCTGTTGCCGCCGATGGCTCCACGATTTCTTCGGGTGAGCAGATACTTTTGCAGCAATCCGGTGGGGCGCAGGCCGATCCGCGCATTCGGCAGGTTGTGAATGCCGAGACGCGCTCCCTTGTCGAGCGTGACCAGACCTTCGTCGATGACGTGATTTTCTGGCGCAAGCCCGGTACGCCGCCGGATGAGCGCCTCGTCAACCCGTCGGAAGAAGTTCAGCGTATCCAGCGGAACGAAGCCGAAGGCAAGCCTGTGACGGAAGGTGAGACGCCGACCGTCAAGCCGAAAAAGGAAGGCTGGCTCTCGGGCATCTTCTAGGCCGGGCAATCGTTCCAGAACACCTCAAGCCTTTGCCGAGGAAGAGTGCTCCGTTCCCGATATCTTGCCCTTCTGCCTTTCGCTGCGCTTCTGATTGCGGTTGTGCTGGGCCTTGCCTTCGGGAGAAGCGGTGGCCTCGCAACGGGCGCACCACCCGTTACCTTCACGCTCGAAAACGGAATGAACGTGCTGGTGATCCCGGATCACCGCGCGCCCGTTGTCACGCATATGGTCTGGTACACGGTCGGCGCCGCGGATGAAACGCCAGGCAAGACCGGCCTTGCGCATTTCCTCGAACATCTGATGTTCAAGGGCACCGAAAAGATCGCACCCGGCGAGTTCTCGCGCATCGTCGCGCGCAATGGCGGGCAGGATAACGCCTTCACCCATTATGATTTCACCGCCTATTTTCAGGTGATTGCGAAAGACAGGCTTCCTCTCGTCATGGAGATGGAAGCAGACCGCATGACGCAACTGCGCCTGACCGACGCCGAAGTGCTGCCCGAGCGCGATGTGGTGATGGAAGAGCGGCGGATGCGGATCGAGAACAATCCCGTTGCCGCACTTCAGTCGGAAATGAGTGCCGCGCTTTACGGCAATCATCCCTATGGCCGTGACATTATCGGCCATATGGAAGAGATCGCGGGCCTCACCACGGAAGATGCGCTCGATTTCTATGAGCGTTTCTACACACCGAACAATGCAACGCTCATCGTGGCGGGTGATGTGACGGCGGAAGAGCTTCGTCCCCTTGCTGAAAAATATTACGGCGTGATCGGGGAGCGCGCGCCGACCTTCATCCGCGAGCGCGCCGCGATTGAATGGCCGAGCGAAGATGTGCGCATCACGCGGTATGACCCGCGCGTGACGCAGCCGACATGGCTCCGCTTCTATCCCGCCCCCGGCTATCGCACGGCGCAGGAAGCAGACAAGCCTGCCTTTGACGTGCTTGCGGAAATTCTCGGTGGCGGCACGACGAGCCGCCTTTACCGCTCACTTGTGGTGGAGCAGGGGATCGCTGCCGGTGTGCAGAGCTGGTACGAGGGCAGCCGCCTTGATGATGGCAAGTTCGGCCTCTATGCCGTGCCCCGCACCGATGGCGGGCTGGAGCTGCTTGAAGCGGCAGTCGAGGCGGAAGTGGCGCGGCTGCTTCAGGGCGGCGTCAATGATGACGAACTTGCGCGCGCAAAGACTGTCATTGCAGCCGGTGCCGTTTATGCGCGCGATAATCAGCGCACCATGGCCTATGCCTATGGTGAAGGTCTGATGACCGGCATGACCGCTCGCCAGATACATGAATGGCCGGAGCGTGTGCAGGCCGTTACAGGCGCGGATGTGCTTCGCGTTGCGCGGCTGGTCTTTGAAGGCACCCATGCCGTGACAGGCGAAGTTCTGCCGGGAGAAGAGCCGTGATCCGCCTCGCGCTTGCCGTTCTTTTGTTTCTGGTCGCACCGCTCGCGCCTGTCGCAGCCATGAATATTGAGCGCGTGGTAAGCCCGGGCGGCATTGAAGCCTGGCTCGTCCAGGAAGACTCAATTCCCGTCATCACGATGGAAGTTGCCTGGACGGGGGGAACGGCCTCCGACCCCTCCGAAAAAAGCGGCCTCGCCAATATGGTTTCCGCGCTTCTCGATGAAGGGGCAGGCGATCTTGATTCCGCAGCCTTTCAGGAGCGCGTGGACGACATTGCCGCGCGCATTTCCTTCTCTGCAGAAAGCGATCATTTTCGCGGCTCTCTCCAGACTCTTGCGAATGCACGCGATGAGGCGTTCCGTCTTTTCTCGCTCGCCATTTCAAGCCCGCGTTTCGATGAAGATGCGGTAGAGCGCATCCGCGCGCAGATCCTCACCAGCCTCGCGCGGAATAGGGACCGGCCGGACTGGATCGTGGAAGACACCTGGTTCAAATCCGCATTGGGCGACCATCCCTATGCGCGGGCAGGCGAAGGCACATCGGACTCGATTTCGCAGATCACGCGGGACGATCTTGCGGATTGTACGAAACGCATACTCGCGCGCGACAATCTGAAAATCGCCGTGGTTGGTCCGATCCCTGCGGCAGAGCTCGGCGCGCTTCTCGACAAGACATTCGGCACCCTGCCGAAAGAAGCAGATTTGCCCGCGATCCCGAATGTTGAACTTCCCGAAAAGGGGGAGGTCGTCGTCGTGGTGCGCGACTTCCCGCAAAGCGTCATTCTGTTCGGTTCGCAGGGATTGCTGCGCGATGATGAGGATTTTATTCCCGCATTCGTGATGAACTACATTCTGGGTGGCGGCAGCTTTTCCTCGCGCCTGATGGAAGAGGTCAGGGTGAAGCGCGGCCTTGCCTATTCGGTCGGCACGTACCTTGATCCTCGCACCCATGCGGCGTTCTTTTTCGGTGAAGTCGGAACGAAGAATGAGCGCGTCGGCCAGACGCTCGCCATCATCCGGCGCGAACTTGCGTCCATGGCGAAGAATGGCGTGACTGAGGCGGAGCTTGAAGACGCAAAAACCTATCTGACCGGCTCCTATCCGCTGCGCTTCACATCGAACCGCTCGATTGCGAACCAGCTTCTGGGCATTCAGCTCGAAAATCTCGGGATTGATTATGTCGAGCGCCGCAATGCGCTCATCGAGGCCGTGACGCAGGAGGATATTGCCCGCGTGGCAGCCCGCCTTCTGAAGCCGGAAAATCTGCTGGTGACGATTGTAGGAAAGCCCGACCTTTCAACCGATTCGGGCCTGCCCGAGCGGGATGACATGGCACCCGCACCCTCCGCTCACCCGTCGGGAGTGCCGCACTGAAATCGCGGTCAAGGGAACGCGCCCTGCTGGCCGGGCGTTGAGCTTCTTGTTACGCTTCAGCCTTGCTACGCTTCGGGGGCCAGCAACCGCGCATGGCCTCCTTCCCGCGCTTTGATCGGAACGAAACAGATGGCCGCATTCGACCTTCCCTATCAACAGTCTCTCGATAATTGCTTCGCCGACCGGATCGGCAGTGAGGGCGGCCTTTCCCGTGAAGCCTTTGATACGACGCTCGCCGAAACGGAAAGCGCGCTGGACTGGCTGCGCCGCGCACATGACAGCAATGAATTGCCGCTTCTGCGTGTGCCTGCAAGGC
>Ga0207868_1000650_pt1 | contig 32536 bp, 26 predicted proteins | sample Passage237B_FD_187370 | JGI IMG/M metagenome (GOLD analysis project Ga0207868, IMG submission 187370) | Cellulose adapted compost microbial communities from Newby Island Compost Facility, Milpitas, CA, USA - Passage2 37B (SPAdes) (version 3) ... | reverse complement strand
CCCGCCGTGCTCGACACGCGCGCGTCGGACACCGCCGCGCCGGTCGTCGACGTCCCCGCGCCGACGACCGCGACCGCCCCGGCCCCGCGCGAGAGCCGCCGCCCGGCGAGCCGGGCCGCCGTGCGGACGCCGGCCCCGACCGGCACGCCCCGCGCCACGACGACGCCGTCGCCCCGCAGCGAGCCTCGCGCGACCGCCGCTCCCACGCGCGAGGCGACCTCGTCGTCCCCCGCGCCCGGCGCCGGGTCGGCCCGCCGCCCCACCAGCACGCCGACCCCGACCCCCGCACCGCCCCGCGCACCGGACGCGACGCTCGCCGAGCAGATCGTCGCCCTCACCAACGACGCGCGCCGCGACGCGGGCCTCGCCCCCCTCGAGGTCTCGACGTGCGCCACCGAGCAGGCCGCCGACCGCACCGCCGTGCTGGTCGCGGAGGGCCGGTTCGAGCACGACCCGCTCGAGCCCGTGCTGCGCGCGTGCGGCGGCGGGTCCGTCGGCGAGAACCTGGCGCTCGGCTACCCCAGCGCGCAGGCCACGGTCGACGGCTGGCTGGCCTCGCCCGGCCACCGCGCGAACCTGCTGGGCTCCTTCACGTCGATCGGCGTCGGCTGCACCCCGAGCGACCGCGGGCCGCTGTGCGCGCAGGTGTTCCTCGGCTGACGGCCGGTCAGTCGGGCAGCGTGCGGCGCGTGACCGCCTTGGCGGCCTCGACCACCAGGAACACGACGACCGCCGCCAGCGCGGCGATCCCCCACTCGCGCGCGCCGATCGCGACCGACCCGAACCAGCCGTGCATGAACGGCGCGTACGTGAACACCACCTGCAGCACCAGGAGCGCGCCCGCCGCGACCCACACCAGCCGGTTCCCGACGAGCACGCGCCACGTGAGGCTCGTCGTGCCGAGGAACCGGCAGCTGAACAGGTAGGCCATCTGCCCGAGGGCCAGCACGAGCACGGCGGAGGTCTGGGCGTACTCGTCGGACACCCCGAGCTCCTCCTTCTCGAGGAGGAACACCGCGAGCGTCGCGCCGCCGATGACGAGCGACGGGGCGAGGACGAGCGCGAACGAGCGCGGGGAGACGACGTGCGCGTCGGGCGCGCGCGGCGGCCGGGTCATGACGTCGGGCTCGGCGGGCTCGCCCGCGAGCGCGAGCGACAGCGTGATCGCGGTGACGAGGTTGACCCACAGGATCTGCACGGGCGTCAGCGGCAGCGCGAGACCAGCCACCACGGCGACGAGGATGACGAGCGACTGCGCGCCGTTGGTCGGCAGGAGGAACGCCACGGACTTGCGGATGTTGTCGTAGATCCGCCGCCCCTCCTCGACCGCGCGCTCGATGGTCGCGAAGTCGTCGTCGGCCAGCACGATGTCCGCGGCCTCCTTGGTGGCCTCGGTGCCCTTGACGCCCATCGCGATGCCCACGTCGGCGCGTGTGAGGGCGGGCGCGTCGTTGACGCCGTCGCCCGTCATCGCGACGACCTCGCGGTGCGACTGCAGCGCGCGCACGATGCGGATCTTGTGCTCGGGCGACGTGCGCGCGAACACGTCGACGCCGCGCACGCGCTGCCGCAGCTGCTCGTGGGACATGGCCTCGAGCTCGGCGCCGGTGATGACCTCGGCGTCGTCGTGCGGCTCGCCCGCCCGGCCCGCGACCTGCCCGCCGACGATGCCGAGCTCGCGCGCGACCGCCAGGGCCGTGCCCGCGTGGTCGCCGGTGATCATCTTGACCCGGATGCCCGCGCGGTGGCAGTCGGCGATCGCGTCGACCGCCTCGGGGCGCGGCGGGTCGACGATGCCGAACAGGCCGAGCAGCTCGAGCTCGGTGCCGACGTCCTCGCCCGTCAGCGTGCTCTCGCCGGTCGCGTCGCGCCGGGCGGCCGCGAGCACGCGCAGGCCCTGCGCGCCGAGCGCGTCGATCTGTCGTTCCCAGCACGCGGTGTCCAGGGGTGCGGAGCCGTAGTCGTCACGTTGCGTCGTGCAGCGGTCCAGCAGGCGGTCGGGTGCGCCGAGCAGGTGCACGACGCGCGAGCCGTCGCCGAGGTCGTCGAGCGTCGCCGCGAACTTCGTCGACGACTCGAACGGGACCTGCGCGAGCCGCTCGCCCACGGGTGCGCAGCCGAGCTTGTCGCCCAGCACGACGACCGCGCCCTCGGTGGGCTGCCCGACGATCCCCCAGTGCCCGTCGGTCTGCACGGCGCGTGCGTCGTTGCACAGGACCCCGGCGACGACGAGCGCGGCGAGGTCCGCCCGGGCGTCGAGCGCGACCTGCTCACCGGGTGCGTCGCGCTCGTCGTCGTGCCGTCGTACCGCCCCCACCGGCTCGTACCCGAGGCCTTCGACGTCGTACGTCGCCTCGGGCGTGACGACGGTGCGCACCGTCATCTCGTTGCGTGTCAGGGTCCCCGTCTTGTCCGAGCAGATCGTCGTGACCGACCCCAGGCCCTCGACGGACGTGAGCCTGCGCGTGATCGCGTTCCGCCGCGCCATCTGCTGGACGCCCAGCGCCAGGGTCACGGTGACGAGCGCGGGCAGCCCCTCCGGGACGGCGGCGACCGCGAACCCGATGGCCGCCGACACGAGGTCGTCGAGCGCGAAGTCGTGGATGACGCGCCCGACGACGAGCATCACCGCGGCCATGAGCAGGATCAGCAGGCTGAGCTGCTTGCCGAGGCGCGCGAGCCGGCGCGTGAGCGGGGTGTCGAGGTGGTCGACCTCCGCGACGAGCTGCTGGATCCGCCCGATCTCGGTGGCGCCGGCCGTGGCGGTGACGACCGCGACCCCGCGCCCGGCCGTGACGATCGCGCCCGAGAACAGCATCGAGGAGCGGTCCCCGACCCCCGCGTCCGCCCCGACCGTCGCGACGTCCTTGGCCGACGGCTCGGACTCCCCGGTGAGCGCGGCCTCGTCGACCTGCAGGCTCGTCGCCTCGAGCAGCCGCGCGTCCGCCGGGACGCGGTCGCCCGACCGCACGCGCACCACGTCGCCCGGCACGAGGTCGTCGGCCGCGACCGTGCGCCAGGCGCCGTCGCGCCGCACGTCCGCCTCGAGCGACAGCATGGTCGCGATGCCCGCGAGCGCCTTGTCCGCGCGCCCCTCCTGCACGAACCCGACGACCGCGTTGGCGAGCGCCACCGCGAGGATCACCGCGAAGTCGACCCAGTCGGCCAGGATCGCCTTGAGCACCGCGGCGGCGAGCAGGATGTAGACGAGCACGTCGTCGAGCTGCACGAGGAACCGGCGGACCGCGCTCCTGCGCGGTGGCTCCGGCAGCCGGTTCGGGCCGACCTCCTCGAGCCGGCGCGCGGCCTCCGCGTCGGCGAGCCCGTCGGCGCTGCTGTCGAGCGCGGCGAGCACGGCGTCCGGGGCCGCGGCGTGGGCCGGCCGGCTCGGATCCAGGTGACCCATACCTCATCCTGGCCGCGTCGCCCCGGCGCGCGCCACGGCTCAGCAGCAGTCGACCGCCGGACGCACCTCGTGCTCGCCGCGACGCGCACGCGTCTGCTCGGCGCGCGCCTCGAGCTCGTCGTCGGCCGGGTACTCCACGGCCTCCAGCGTCAGGCCGTGCGCCGCGACCACGTGCGCGGCCGCGTCGCGCCGCCGCGCCTCCAGCACCTCAGCCGGCCAGGTCACGGGGCGCCGCCCCTCACCCACCGCGAGGCTCGCGCCGACGAGGGAGCGCACCATGGAGTGGCAGAACGCGTCGGCCTGCACGGTGGCGACGACGAGCCCCGCGTCCGGGCCGTCGCTCGGCCGGGACCACTCGAAGCGCTCGAGCGTGCGGATGGTCGTCGCGTCCGGCCGCGGCTTGCAGTACGCCGCGAAGTCGTGCAGCCCGACGAGCGCCGCGGCCGCCTCGTGCATCGCGTCCACGTCCAGCGCCCGCGCGTGCCACAGCACGTGGCTGCGGGTCAGCGGGTCGCGCGCCGCGGCGTCGTCGCACACCCGGTAGGCGTACCGGCGGCGCAGCGCCGAGAACCGCGCGTCGAACCCCGGCGGCGCGAGCGTCACGCGGTGCACGACGAGGTCCGGCGGCAGCACGCCCGCCAGGCGCGTGAGCACCGCGTCGAGCGGGTCACGCTCGCTGCGCCCCCGCGCCGCCGCGAGCGCCTCGTCGTCGACGTCCACGTGCGCCACCTGCCCGCGCGCGTGCACCCCGGCGTCCGTCCGCCCGGCCACGACGAGCCGCGGTGCCGGCACGCCGCGCGGACCCGTGCGCAGGATCGTCGCGAGCCCGTCCTCGAGCGTCCCCTGCACGGTCCGCAGCGCGGGCTGCCGCGCCCACCCGGCGAAGTCGGTCCCGTCGTACGCGAGGTCCAGACGCAGGCGCACGGAGTTCACGCGGCCACGCTACCGGCCCGGGGCCGAGACTCCGCCCGCGCGCTCGGGTCCGCACGGGGCCCGACGCCGACGAGGTCCCCGCCCGGACGGTCGCCCTCCGGACCTGGCCGCGCCCGATCACGAACGGCATGCGAATGCGCGCCGACGCGCGACGCGAGAAATGCGCAGACGCGATCCGAGAATCACGAGAAATGCGCACCTCGCTGCGCGATGGCGCAGCAAATGCGCGAGACCCCGCAGCTTTCCTGAAATGCGCACGAACGGCCCCGCAGGGCTCGGGGCGAGTCGCGAGGCGCCCGTCGCCCGACCACCGCGGAGGCGGGCGGGCGACGGGTCACGGGCTCCCGCGTGCCGGGTGCGCTCAGTCGTACCAGTAGAAGTGGTACGTGACCTTGCCGCTCCGCTCGACGTCCTTGTAGCAGGCGCTCGTGCGGTAGCCGTAGTCCTGGTAGGCGAGGCGCCCGAGGTTGCACTTCTGCAGCGTCGGGTAGTTCCCCGACCAGTGGCTGGCGGCGGACGCGGTCGTCGCCGCCCCGACGCGTGCGGACGCCGCGCGCTGCACCCCCGGGAGCGCGGGGTGTCCTCTAGCGTGGCCGTGTGCCTGGGGCGGATCCGTACACGCTGGCCGTGGACTGCGGCGGGGGTGGCATCAAGGCGTCGGTGCTCGACGCCGCCGGGACGCTGCACGCGCCGGCGGTGCGCGTGCCGACGCCGTACCCGCTGCCGCCGCAGCGGCTGGTGGAGACGATCGCGCAGATCGCGGCGGGCCTGCCGCGCGCGGACCGGCTGACGGTCGGGATGCCCGGGATGATCCGGCACGGCGTGGTCGTCGCGACCCCGCACTACGTGACCCGGCACGGGCCGCGCACGGCCGTCGACCCGGACCTCGTCGCGGCGTGGGCGGGGTGCGACGTGCGCGCGGCGCTCGAGGCCGGGCTGGGGCTGCCGACGATCGTGCTGAACGACGCCGAGGTGCACGGCGCGGGCGTGGTCTCGGGGGCCGGGCTGGAGCTCGTGCTGACGCTCGGCACGGGGCTCGGGTCGGCGCTGTTCGACGGCGGGGCGATCGCCCCGCACCTGGAGCTGTCGCACGCGCCCGTGCGACGCGGGCTCACGTACGACGAGTACATCGGGCAGCCGGAGCGCCGGCGGCTGGGCAACGCGCTGTGGTCGCGGCGCGTGCAGCGCGTGGTCGAGGGGTTCCGGCCGGTGTTCCACTGGGACCGGCTCTACCTGGGCGGGGGCAACGCGCGCCACGTGACCCCGACCGTGCTGGAGCGCCTCGGTGACGACGTGGTCGTCGTGCCGAACCAGGCCGGGATCGTCGGCGGCGTGCGGGCCTGGACGCTCACCCGCGGCGCCTGACCCCGCTCCGACGAGCACGCACGTGTGGCCCGCCCGACGGACGGCACGGCCCGTTCGCACTGCCGTGCGCGCCCGGCGCGGGCACGATGGCCGGATGACGAGCCGACCCACGCTGTGGACCGTCGGGCACTCGACGCGCCCGTTCGACGAGCTGCGCGCCATGCTCGACGCGGCCGGCATCACCTGCCTCGTCGACGTCCGTCGGTACGCCGGGTCGCGGCGGAACCCGCAGTACTCCCCCGACGCGCTGCGGGAGCGGCTCGGTGAGGCGTACCTGCCGCTGCCGGGGCTCGGCGGCCGCCGCACGCCCGCGCCGGACTCCCCGAACGGCGCGTGGCGCGTCGAGGCGTTCCGCGGGTACGCCGACCACCTCGCGAGCGACGAGTACACGAGCGCGCGCGAGGTCCTCACGCAGCGGGCCCTCCGCGAGCGCTGCGCGGTCATGTGCGCGGAGGCGGTGTGGTGGCGGTGCCACCGGCGCCTCGTGTCCGACGACCTCACCGCGCGCGGCTGGCGGGTGCTGCACCTCATGGGTCGCGGCAAGGTCACCGAGCACCCGCTCAACCCCGCGGCACGCCTGGTGGACGGGACGCTGCGCTACCCCGCCGACGTGGCCTGACTCGCCGGACGCCCCGCCCGGTCGCGCACCTCGTCGTACGCCTCGAGGACGGCGCGCGTGAACCGCACGGGCGCGACGACGGACACCAGGTGCGTCGCGTTCGGCACGACGACGAGCCGCCCGTCGCGGCACGCGGCGAGGAACGCCCGCTCGTCGCCGCGGAAGTGGTCGTAGCGGCCGTTCACGAGCCACACCGGCGCCCCGACGCGCGCCAGGTCCGCCACCGGGTCGAGGGCGCCGACCTCGCGCAGCACGTCCGCCATGACGTCGAGCGCGAACCCGCCCGCGCCCAGGTCCGCGCCGGCGTCGGCGGGCAGCATGAGCCGCACGAACGCGTCGTTCAGGCCCGCGCCGCGGTCCGGGAGCCGTGCGATGAGCGCCGCGAGCGCCGCCCACCCGCCGACGAGCACGCGGCGCGGGCGCGTGCAGCAGCCCGCCGCGACGAGCCCCGCGACCTGCTCCGGGTGCCGCGCGGCGTGCGCGACGGCCACGTACGCACCGAGCGACAGCCCGACGACGAGCGCGCGCCCGCCGAGCCCGTCGACCGCGTCCGCGATCGTCGTGACCGCACCGTCGACCGTGAACCGCTCCGCCGCCCGCGTGCCGTGCCCGGGCACGTCCACCGCGGTCGTCGGGACTCCGGCGCGCGCGAGGGCCTCGACCTGCGGACGCCACATCGTGCGCGAGGTGCGCACCCCGTGGACCAGCACGACGCCCGTCTCCCCCATGCAGTGACCGTACCGCGGACACCGGGGCCGGACGTCACCCGTTCGGCCCCGGACCAAGCGGGGCGTTCCGGTCGGCGCCAGACCGACCTGGTCCGCCTCGCGAGCGTGTTCCGTACCGTCGACCGACCCCTCTCCAGCCGGGTCGACCGCCTACCCCGAGGTCCTCATGCGCCTGACCGCACCGCTGCGCCGCGCGACCGCCGCGCTCGCCACCGCCTCCCTCGCCCTGGCTTCGCTCGCCACTGGCCTGGTCGCCCCCGCGTCCGCCGCCACCGCGCTCGTCGTCGACGACTTCGCCGGGACCTCGATCGGCACCCGCGAGCTCCTCGCGCCGGGCGAGTGGGACTGCCAGCCCACCCGCAACACCACGCTCACGCCGGGCGCCGGGACGCTCAAGGTCGACGTCCGCGTGCCGGACTCCCTGGGCTGCACGTTCGGCGAGGCGCGCCTGCGCTGGACCGCGTCCGGCACCGTCGACATCACGGCGGGCGGCGCGGACCGCATCGAGCTGCGCTACCGCGACGTCACGCCGAACCAGCCGTCGGCCGTGTCGTTCGGCCTGGACGTGACCGACGTCAACGGCCGGGTCGCGTACGTCGGCGGGCTGAGCCGCAACGGCGGCGCGGCGTCCGACTGGCTGACCGTCCGCTACACGCCCGCGTACCAGGGCGACGTGGCGGTGCTGACGTTCCCGGCCGGGTTCGACCGCACGCGCGTCACGAGCATCACGCTGCGGATCTCGGCGACGGCCGCGAACCAGAACGTGTCCGTGACGCTCGAGCAGGTCGGCACGGGCACCGACGAGCCGACCTACCAGGCGCCCGCGTTCGCGAGCACCGACCCGCTCGTCTTCCCGCCGTCGACCTCGACGACCCGCACCGTCACGGTCACGGGCAACCCGGCACCGGACGTCTCCGTGCTGTCCGGGAAGCCGGCGTGGATGACGGTCTCGACGAGCAAGGCGGGCTCGACCACGACCGTCACGATGTCCGGCAACCCCGGCACGTCCTACCAGGCGACGCCGGTCAGGCTGCACGCCGACGTCGCGGGCTCGCTCACCGCGGACGCCGACATCCCCGTGGTCGTGCCCTCGCCCGTCTCGGTCTCCTCCTGGGGCGCCGACGCGAGGCTCGGCGCGGTCACCAGCGAGACGATCGGCACCGCGTCGTCGACGCCCGCGTCCTCGATCCTCGGCCCGACCACCGGGCTCCCCCCGGGCACGTCCCTGTCGATGTCCGGCTCCGACGTCCGCCTGACCGGCACCCCCACCGCGACCGGCACGTACACGGTGGCGACGACCGTCGGCAACGCCTACCGGACCGCGCCGTTCAGCGCGCAGGTCGTCGTCGGCGCGAAGCCCACGTTCGAACCGCTCGACGACGTCTGGCTCGTCCACGGCGAGCCGTTCGAGATCCCGATCACGACGACCGGGTACCCGGCCCCGAACGTCACCTTCCTGAGCCGGCCGGTCTGGGCGAGCTACGCCGACGGGGCCCTCAGCGGCACCGCCCCGACCACCGACAGCGCGGTCTCGGTCACGGTGCTCGCCAACAACGGGTGGGGTTCCGCCGTCGCCACCTTCTGGATCAACGTCGGTCCGCGGCCGACCGTGACCGCGCCGAGCACGACGGTCGTCACCGCCGGTGAGCTCACCGCGATCCCGCTGACGGCTGCGGGTGCCACCTCCGCGTCGGCCACGGGGCTACCCGCGGGGCTCTCGGTCGTCTCGAGCGACGGCACCTGGACGATCACCGGTACCCCGACGCGCCCGACGAGCGTCGCCGGGACCTCCGGCACCGCGACGATCACCGCGACGAGCGCGTTCGGCACGGCTACCGCCACCTGGGCGTGGACCGTTCAGGCGGCCCCCCTGCTCACCGGGCCGGCGGCGGTGTCGACGACGGTCGGCACCGCGCTGAGCGGCGCGACCATCACCTCGACCGGCTACCCCGCCCCGACGCTCGCCGCGGAGGTCCTCGACGACGGCGCGCTGCCGACGGGCCTGTCGTTCGACACGAGCACCCCGGGGACCATCGCGGTCGTCGGGACACCGACCGCGAGCGGCACGGTCGTCGTCCGGGTCACCGCGGACAACGGCGTCGGTCCCGCCGTGGTGCGTGACGTGACGGTCAGCGCGCTCACGGGACCGTCGTTCGCCCAGGCCTCCCCGGACCTCACCGTGGCCGCGGGCTCGTCCGACACGCTCACGCTCGTGTGGAGCGGGCACGAGCGTCCGACGCTCACGCTCGGCTCCTCGCTGCCGTCGTGGCTGTCCTTCGACGCCGCGAGCGGCACGTTCACCGCCGAGCCGACCGCGGGCGTCGAGGGCGTGTTCGGCCCGTACGCGGTCACCGCGACGAACGCCACGGGCACCGCGGTCGCGAACGTGACCGTCACCGTCACGGCGCCCCCGGCGGTCGAGCTGTACGTCGGCGGCATCACGGCGGGCGTCGGGTACGACCTGGGCACGTGGACGATCGCGCGGTACACCGGCTACCCCGTGCCGACGGTCGAGGTGACGGACCTGCCCCCGGGCGTCGTCGCCACCGCCGCCGACGGCGAGATCGCGCTCACCGGCACAGCGACGGCCACCGGCACGTACACCGCGACGTTCGTCGCGACGAACGCGCACGGCACCGACGTCGAGGAGCTCCGGGTCGAGATCACGTCGCCCCCGACGCTCTCGGCACCGACGACGCTCGCGATCCCGGTCGGCGTCGAGACGACGCTGCCGATCACGGTCGGCGGCTACCCGCGTCCGACGCTCGAGGCGACCGGCCTGCCGGCGGGCCTCGTGCTCGACGGCGCCGCGGGGACCGTCTCCGGCACCCCGACCACGCCCGGTCGGTACACCGTCGAGCTCGCGGTCACGTACGACGGCAGCCCGACGGACGCCGACCCGGTGACGATGACGCTCGACGTCACCGCGGCCCCGACGTTCGCGACCACCCCGGTCACGACGACCCTGCGCCGGGGCACGGCGGCCGACGTCGCCGCGTTCACGGTCGCCGGGCACCCGACGCCCACCGCGACCGCCGTCGGCCTGCCCGCGGGTCTGTCGCTCGCGCAGGACGGCGCGGCCGTGCGGCTCGTCGGCACGCCGTCGCAGACCGGCACGTTCGACGTGGAGGTCGAGCTGACCTCGACCGTCGGCACCGACTCGCTCGACTGGACCGTCGTCGTGCAGGAGCCTGCGAGCATCTCCGTCCCCGCGACGGTCACCGTCGACGCCAACGAGGAGATCACCCCGGTCGTCGTCACGACGAGCGGCTACCCCGCCCCGGCCGTCACCGCCATCGGCCTGCCGGACGGTCTCGAGGTCGTCACGGACGGCTCCGGGACGCGCATCATCGGCACGCCCACGCAGGACGGTGCGCACGCCGTCGTCCTGACGGCGATCAACGGCGTCGGCATGGCCGCGATCTCGTCCCTGCTGATCCACGTGCGTTCCCTCCCGGACCTCGGCGACGACCGCACCCTCACCTTCCCGGCCGACGAGGAGACCAGCCACCCCCTCGGGGTGACCGGCTACCCCACCCCGACCCTCACGGTGTCGGGCCTCCCGTCGTGGCTCGTCCTCGACCCGACCACCGGGGTCCTCACCGGGACCCCGACCGACGCCGACCAGGGCGCCGACACCGTCCTCGAGGTGACCGCGACGAACGCCGCGGGCACCGACACCGTCGAGATCACGGTCGTCGTCACCGCAGCGCCGAGCACGGCGGACGACGACGGCACGACGACCGTGCGCGCGGGGACCCCGGTCGACGAGGCGCTCACGACCGTCGCCGGGTACCCGACCCCGGCGCCGACCACGACCGGCCTGCCGGACGGCCTGGACGTCACGCTCGTCGGCGACGAGCTGCGCCTGGTCGGCTCGACCACCGAGGCCGGCACCCACGAGATCGAGGTCACGCTCGCGAACGGATCGGGCCCCGACCTCGTCGTGCCGTGGACCGTCGTGGTCGAGGAGCCCGCGGCGCTCACCGGCACGGACGCCGTCCGGGTCACGCTCGGCGACGCGGTCGACGAGACGTTCACCGCGACCGGGTACCCGCTCCCTTCGGTGACGGCCACGGGTCTGCCCGCCGGGCTCGCCTGGGTCCCGGCGGTCGGCGGAGGCCGCCTCGTCGGCACGCCGCAGGAGCCGGGGACGTCGACGGTCGTCGTCACCGCGCACAACGGCGTGGACGCCGACGCGACCCTGGAGGTCACGCTCACCGTCGGCCTGCGCCCCGTGGTCGTGACGCTCTCCGCCGACGCGGTCCGCGCCGGTGAGGACCTGCGCGTCACCGCCGGCGGCCTGCAGGACGGCGAGCAGGTCGAGGTCTGGCTGCACTCCACCCCGCAGCTCCTCGCGACCGCCACGGCCGACGCCGACGGCGAGCTCGACCTGACCGTGACGATCCCCGCGGGGACGCCCGTCGGGTCGCACACGGTCGTCGTCGAGGCCGCCTCGGGCGCCACCGGCACGGCCCCGGTCGAGGTCCTCGCCGCCGCGTCGCCGACACCGACGCCGACGGCCGACCCCGAGCCGACGACGGCCCCGAGCACCGGCCCCACGCCGAGCCCGTCGCCCACGCGCGGCACCGGGTCCGGCAGCGACGACCTCGCGACCACGGGTGGCGACGCGGCGGTCGTGCTGACCACGGGCGTCCTCGCCCTCCTCGCGGGTGCGGCGCTCCTCCTGGTCCGGCGCCGCCGGGCCTGACGGACCCGCCGGCAGGGCCGGCGACCACCGAGGGCGGGCACACCGGGCGCACCGGGTGCCCGCCCTCGTCACGTCCGGGGCCGGGCGTGGCGTGGCGGGGCCGCCGACGGGACACGGGCCGGCGTGCTCCGGGCACGCCGGCCACGCGGCCCCCGGGACGCACGAGGGCCCGGACACCGTGCTGGTGTCCGGGCCCTCGGGGTGCTGCGGGACTCAGGCCTTGTCGGCCGACTCCTCGGCGGGAGCCTCGTCGGTGACGGGAGCGTCCTCGACCGGGGCGTTCTCGACCTTCTCGTCCTTCTTCGGCGCGGCCTTCGCGGTGGCCTTCGTGGCCTCCTTGACGACGGCCTGCTTCGGCGAGAGCGGCTCGCGCACGATCTCGATGACGGCGAGGGGGGCGTTGTCGCCCTTGCGCGCGCCGACCTTCGTGATGCGCGTGTAGCCACCGTTGCGCTCGGCCAGGGCCGGGGCGATCTCGGTGAACAGCGTGTGCACGACGCTCTTGTCCTTGACGACGGTCAGGACGCGACGGCGCGCGTGCAGGTCGCCGCGCTTGGCGAACGTGATGAGGCGCTCGGCGAGGGGGCGCAGGCGCTTGGCCTTGGCCTCCGTCGTCGTGATGCGGCCGTGCTCGAACAGCGCCGTCGCGAGGTTCGCGAGGATGAGCCGCTCGTGCGCCGGGCCGCCACCGAGCCGGGGACCCTTGGTGGGCGTGGGCATGGTCAGATCTCCTTGAAGTTCTTCGTCAAGTACCGAGTCAGTGATCCCGAGTCAGTACTACCAACCTGAGGTCTCAGTACTGCTCGTCCTCGACGAAGTCGCCCTCGTCGTCGCCGTAGTAGGCCGACGCGGACGGGTCGAAGTCGAGCGGGCTGTCCTTGAGGGACAGACCGAGCTCGGCGAGCTTCTCCTTGACCTCCGTGATCGACTTCGCGCCGAAGTTCCGGATGTCCAGGAGGTCGGCCTCCGAACGGGCGACGAGCTCGCCGACCGTGTGGATGCCCTCGCGCTTGAGGCAGTTGTACGAGCGGATCGTCAGCTGCAGGTCCTCGATCGGCAGCGCCAGGTCCGCGGCGAGCGCCGCGTCCGTCGGCGACGGGCCGATCTCGATGCCCTCGGCCTCGACGTTCAGCTCACGCGCCAGGCCGAACAGCTCGACCAGCGTCTTGCCGGCCGACGCCAGCGCGTCGCGCGGGCTGATCGCGGCCTTGGTCTCGACGTCGACGATGAGCTTGTCGAAGTCCGTGCGCTGCTCGACACGCGTCGCCTCGACCTTGTAGGTCACCTTGAGGACGGGCGAGTAGATCGAGTCGACCGGGATGCGGCCGATCTCGGCGTCGAACGTCTTGTTCTGCGCCGCGGACACGTAGCCACGGCCCCGCTCGACGGTCAGCTCGATCTCGAGCTTGCCCTTGTCGTTGAGGGTCGCGAGGTGCAGGTCGGGGTTGTGGACCTCGACACCCGCCGGCGGCACGATGTCCGCGGCGGTGACCTCACCCGGGCCCTGCTTGCGCAGGTACATCACCACGGGCTCGTCGTTCTCCGACGACACCACGAGGTTCTTGATGTTGAGGATGATCTCGGTGACGTCCTCCTTGACCCCCGGAACGGTCGAGAACTCGTGCAGCACGCCGTCGATGCGGATCGACGTGACGGCGGCACCGGGGATGGAGGACAGCAGCGTCCGGCGCAGCGAGTTGCCGAGCGTGTAGCCGAAGCCGGGCTCGAGCGGCTCGATGGAGAACCGCGAGCGGTTCTCCGAGATGACCTCTTCGGCCAGGGTGGGGCGCTGTGCGATCAGCACGGTGTGATTCCTCTCAGCGGACGTCCGCCATATGACGCCACGCAGGTGTTGCGATCCCGGTCATGCCTCGGTCCGCATCCCGGGAGATGACTACGACCTACGCGTGCACCGGGCCGAGCAGGGGCACGGCCCGGTGCACGCGAGGGGTCAGACGCGGCGGCGCTTCGGAGGACGGCACCCGTTGTGCGCCTGCGGCGTCACGTCCTGGATGGAACCGACCTCGAGGCCCGCGGCCTGGAGCGAACGGATCGCCGTCTCGCGGCCCGAGCCCGGGCCCTTGACGAAGACGTCGACCTTGCGCATGCCGTGCTCCTGCGCACGACGGGCGGCGGCCTCGGCGGCGAGCTGCGCGGCGAACGGCGTCGACTTGCGCGAGCCCTTGAAGCCGACCTGGCCCGACGACGCGGACGAGATCACGGCACCCGAGGGGTCGGTGATCGAGATGATCGTGTTGTTGAACGTGCTCTTGATGTGCGCCTGGCCGTGGGAGACGTTCTTCTTCTCCTTGCGGCGCGGCTTGCGCACGGCGGAACGGGTCTTGGGAGGCATCTGCTCTTCTTCTCTCTACGGATCGGGCTGCCGGAAGCGGCGGGCGGTTACTTGCGCCCGGCCTTCTTCTTGCCGGCGACGGTGCGCTTCGGGCCCTTGCGGGTACGCGCGTTGGTCTTCGTGCGCTGACCGCGCACCGGAAGGCCACGGCGGTGACGCAGGCCCTCGTAGCAGCCGATCTCCACCTTGCGGCGGATGTCAGCGGCGACCTCACGGCGGAGGTCACCCTCGAGCTTGTAGTTGCCCTCGAGGTAGTCACGCAGCGCGACGAGCTCGGTGTCCCCGAGGTCCTTCACGCGCAGGTCACCGGAGATGCCGGTGGCCGCGAGGGTCTCCTTGGCGCGCGTGCGGCCAACTCCGTAGATGTAGGTGAGCGCGATCTCCAGCCGCTTCTCGCGGGGGAGGTCGACGCCGACGAGACGTGCCATGTGCCTGGTGGCTCCTGTTACTGCTCGGAGGTCTTCCGCAGCACCCTCCCGCGTTCGTGCGGGCCCCGGCCTCCGAGCCGAGGGTTCAACGGTCCCGGCGTGGCCGGGTCCCGAGGTGGTGCTGCGCTGGGTGCCCCGAAGGGCGGGTGATGCGTGGGCGTCAGCCCTGACGCTGCTTGTGGCGCAGGTTCTCGCAGATCACCTGGACGCGACCGTGCCGGCGGATCACCTTGCACTTGTCGCAGATCTTCTTGACGCTGGGCTTGACCTTCATCGCGTGTTTCCTCCGCCGCCGCGTGCCCGAGGGACCGGCGGCGATGTCGTGGTGATTACTTGTAGCGGTAGACGATGCGACCGCGGGACAGGTCGTACGGGCTCAGCTCGACCACCACCCGGTCCTCGGGGAGGATCCGGATGTAGTGCTGCCGCATCTTGCCCGAGATGTGCGCGAGCACCTTGTGGCCGTTGGTGAGCTCCACGCGGAACATCGCATTCGGCAGTGCCTCGACGACACTGCCCTCGATCTCGATGACGCCGTCCTTCTTCGCCATGTCCTCCGCTAACTGTCGGTCGTGAAGAGCACCACGACGTCCACGCGGACCGGCAGGAGCCGGACCCGACGTCGAGATCGTGGAAGGGAGCGGGTGCTGTCCACTTGCCGCGCCGCCGGTCACCCGGTCGCGCACGACGAACAGAGCGCACACACCCAACGGACGACTTTACGCCATCGGCCCCCCGGGACGAAACCGCGGGGAGCACCTCGGGACGTGACGTCGGACTCGTGCGTGCCGCTCCCCCGCCCCGGCGGACGGCCGCGGGACGGCGCGGGGACCCCGTCGGGTCCGCGCACCGCCCCGCCGGCCGTCCGACGGGTCGTCCGGTCAGCGTCGACGTGCCGTGTGCCGCGCCCGGGCGGGCACCGCGGCGCGGCGCCGGCTGACGAGCAGCACGAGCGCGCCGAGGCCGGCCAGCGCGACCGCGACCGCGAGCGTGCCGAGCAGCTCCGCGCCGGTGCGCGCCAGGACGCCGTGGCCGGCCGCGTCGCCCGGTGCGCTGCCGGCGTCGGCCGCGTCGCCGCGGGCACCGGGCGCGGACCCGTCACCACCGTCGCCCGGCGCGGACGCGTCGCCGCCGTCACCCGGCGCGGACGCGTCGCCACCGTCGCCCGGCGCCGAACCGTCCTCACCGCCGCCGTCACCGGAGCCACCGCCGTCACCGGAGCCACCGCCGTCGCCGGAGCCACCACCGGAGCCGCCGCCGGTGCCCGGGCCCGTGGACCCGCCCGGGGTCGGGTCGTCCGCGTCGAACGTGTTCGTCAGCGTCACCGGCGTGCGCTGCCCGTCGGCGGTCACCTCCACCGTGGCGGGCGCGAACGTCGCACCCACCCAGTCGCCCCCGGCCACGGCGGCCGGCGCGACCTCGTCGAACGTGACGACCGTGCCGAGCGGCAGGTTCGTCGGGCCCGTGACGACCGTGCCGTCCGCCGTCACCGTGAGGCGACCGGCGGGCGTCGTCGCGCCGTCGAGGTAGTAGTCCACCTGGAACTCGGTGTCGCCGCCGTCGGGCAGGTCCGCCGCGTCGATGCCGTCGAGCGCCTTGGCGAGCGTGAACCCGCCGACCGCCTCGCGGTAGGAGTTCGTCACGGTCACCGCGGTGGTCTCGCCGTCGCGCGTGACCCGCACGGAGCTCGGCGAGAACGTCACGCCGGTCCAGACCGTGCCCGCGGGGGCGACCGGCTCGGCCTCCTCGAACGTGACGACCGTGCCGTACGGCAGCGTCTGCGGGCCGGCGACGACCGCGCCGTCGGCCGTGAGCGTCAGCGTGCCCGCCGGGCTCGTCGCCCCGTCGAGGAAGTAGTCCACCTCGAACTCGGTGTCACCGCCGTCCGGCAGGTCCGCCACGTCGACCCCGTCCAGCGCCTTGGCGAGCGAGAACCCGCCGACCGCCTCACGGTAGGAGTTCGTCACCGTGACCGCGGTGTCCTGGCCGTCGCGGGTGATCGTCACCGACGGCGGGTCGAACGTCGCACCGGTCCAGACGGTCCCCTGCGGGGCGGCCGCCTCGGCCTCGGCGAACGTCACGACCGTGCCCAGGGGCAGGTTCCGCGGGCCGCCGACGAGCGCGCCGTCGGCGGTGACGGTGCCCGTCCCGGCGGCGGACGACGAGCCGTCCAGGAAGTACTCCACCTCGAAGGCGGTGTCGTCGCCGTCCGGCAGGTCCGCGACGTCGACACCCGACAGCTCCTTGCGGAGCGAGAACCCGCCGGCCGCCTCGCGGTACGCGTTGGTGACGGTGACGGCGGTGGTCGTGCCGTCCTGGCGGATCGTCACGCTCTGGGGCTCGAACGACGCCCCGGTCCACACGGCGTCGTCCGGGGCGGGCGCGGTCCGCTCGGCGAACGTCACGACCGTGCCGTAGGGCAGGTCCTGCGGACCGTCGACGACCGCGCCGTCGGCGGTGAGCGTCAGCGTGCCGGCGGCCGTCGACGAGCCGTCGAGGAAGTACTCGACCTCGAACGCGGTGTCGTCACCGTCGGGCAGGTCCGCCGCGTCGATCCCGTCCAGCGCCTTGGCGAGCGAGAACCCGCCGACGACGTCGCGGTAGGAGTTGGTGAGCGTCACCGTCGGGTCGTCGCCCTCGCGCGTGATCGTCACCGACGACGGCACGAACGCCGCGCCGGTCCAGACCTTGCCGGCCGGGGTGGCCGCGGTCGGCTCGTCGAACGTCACGACCGTCCCGTACGGGAGGTCCCGCGGCCCGGCGACGACGGTGCCGTCCGCCGCGAGCGTCAGCGTGCCGGCCGGGGACGTCGCCCCGTCGAGGAAGTAGTCGACCTCGAACGTGGTGCCCGTCGGCAGCTCGTCGGCCGACAGGCCCGTGAGCACCTTGCGCAGCGAGAAGCCGCCGACCGCCTCGCGGTACGTGTTCGTGACCGTCACGGGCTCGCTGACCCCGTCGCGCGTGATCGTCACCGACGACGGCGAGAACGTGGCCCCGGTCCAGGTCATGCCGGTGGGCGTCGCGGCGGTCGGCTCGTCGAACGTCACGACCGTCCCGTAGGGCAGGTCCTGCGGCCCGGCGACGGCGACGCCGTCCGCCCGGACCGTGAGCGTGCCCGCGGGCGTCGTCGCGCCGTCGAGGAAGTAGCGCACGGTGAACGTCGTGTCGGCGCCCTGCGGGAGGTCCGCCGCCGTGACCCCGGACAGCGCCTTGGTGACCTCGAACCCGCCGACGACGTCGCGGTACGCGTTGGTCACGGTCACCAGCTCGTCGTCGCCGTCCTCGGCGATCGTGAGCGACGCGGGCGAGACGGTCGCGCCGGTCCAGACCGAGCCGTCGGGTGCGACCGCGGTGGGCTCGTCGAACGTCACCACGGAGCCGACGGGCAGGTTCGTCGGGCCCTGCACGGGCGTGCCGTCCGCGGTCACGACGAGCGTGCCCGCCGGGGTGCCGTCGACGCTGTAGTCCACGGAGAACCGGGTGTCCTCCCCGTCGGGGAGGTCCGCGGCGTCGAGGCCGGTGAGGGCCTTCGCGAGCCGGAAGCCGCCGACGGCCGCGCGGTAGGAGTTCGTGACGGTGACCTGGGTGTTCTGGTCCTTCGCGATCTCGACGGACGACGGCGAGAACGTCGCGCCGGTCCAGACGTGCCCGTCGGGCTCGACCGCGGCCGCCTCCTCGAACGTGACGACGGAGCCGACCTCGAGGTCCTGCGGGCCGTCGACGACCGTGCCGTCGGCCGTCACGACGAGCGTGCCCGCGGGGGTGCCGTCGACGCTGTAGGCGACCTCGAACGTGGTGTCGCCGCCCTGGGGCAGGTCGGCGACGTCGACGCCGCTGACGGCCTTGCGGAGCGAGAAGCCGCCCTGGTCGGCGCCGCCGATCTCGAGCGTCGAGGCGTACCCGTAGTGGTGCACCTCGCCGGAGTTGCGCAACAGCAGCGACGCGGCGACGATCTGGCCCTCGATGAGGGTCTTGTCGGCGCTGGTGTCGCTCGGGCCGGTCAGGCCGGTGACGACCGTGCTGTTCGGCGCGAGCACGGAGCCGGGGACGATGCCGTCGCCCGACAGGTAGACGCTCGACCCCGCGGGCTGGTGGATGTTCCAGAGCATGTACCGCGCGAAGTTGTTGTCGTTCGAGCCGCCCGGGGCGTCGTAGGCGCCGATCGTCTCCATCGGCAGGACGACGGACGCGCCGTCGGGGGCGACGACGTCGATCACGAGCGGCGTCGTGGCCGACGGCTTGGCGCCCGGGAAGCGCAGCTTCCAACCGCCCGACGGGAGCTGGGCGGTGGTCACGCGCAGCACGTTGACCGCGCCCGCGACCAGGTTCACCTCGACGCCGTTCATCGGCTGCGCGGTGCTGCCGAGCGTCACGGCGTGCGCGTCGACGAGCCCGCCCGCGGCGATGCCCTGCGACCAGGCGACCATCTCGTCGCGCGCCTCGGGCGTCACGAGCGTGTCGAACGCGTCCGGCTGGACCGTCCACGCGACGGTCTGCGGGGCGGTCGACTGCTCGATGACGGCGCCGGAGCAGTCGTTGGCGGACGGCGCCTGGACGCACACGCCCGCGCCGCGGCCGGCGATGCCGACGCCCGCGGCCGAGCCGATCGTCATGCGGCCGAGCTGCGTGGCGGCGTTCGTGTAGCCGCCCGACGCGACGCGCACGGACTGCGTCGAGCCGGCCCGGTCGAACGAGCCGACGACGAGGCGCACGGGCACGCCGTCGTACCGCGGCAGCACGTAGTCGGCGTTGCCGGCGGCCTTGTGGATCATGTTGTACGGGCCCTGGTGGGTCCGGACGGAGACCGCGCCGCCGACGGCGACGGACCCTTCGATCTCGTGGTTCGACAGCTCCGCGTCGCCGTAGGAGACGACGGTGAAGCCGGACGCGCCGGCGAAGGGGTTGCCGACGAGAGCCGACGCCGCGGTGGCCGGCGTGCTCGTCGAGGCGACGGCACCGGTGGCGGCGACGACGATCGCGGCGAGGCCGGCGACGCGGGCTCGCCAGCGACGCGCGCGGTGCGTCGAGGGCGTGCGTGTGTGACTCACGGGGGAACTCCTGGGGTGGGGGACGGACAAGCAACTGGACACTTGTTCAGATCCATCGTGCGCCGCCCCATGACGCGGTTCCGACCACGGAGGCGATGAGTCACGTCACACCGACCCCCCGACACGCCCAGGCCTGGGGGTTACCACCCAGGAACGCCGTCATGGACCGCCCGCCGGCGCGTCCTACCATCGAGCGGCCGCGTGCGCCGCCCCGGGACCACGAAGGAGGACGCCGCATGACGAGCGACCCCTCCCCGTCCGACCTCGAGCTCACCGCCGCGGTCCGCGACGGCGACCCCGACGCCTACGGCGTCCTCTGGCAGCGGCACTTCCACGCCGCACGGCGGGCCGCCGTCCGCATCAGCCCCCGGCTCGACGCCGACGACCTCGTCCAGGAGGCGTTCGCCCGCACGCTCGCCGCGATCCACGCGGGCAAGGGGCCCACCGACGCGTTCCGCCCCTACCTGTACGCGACCATCCGGTCCGTCGCGATCGCCTGGGCCACCCGCGGACCGGCGATCGACCTCGTCGAGGACGTCCCCGACGCGCCCGTCCCCGACGACTTCGCCGACTCGAGCCTCGACCGCTCCATCACCGCGACCGCGTTCCGCGCGCTGCCCGCGGACTGGCGCGCCGTGCTCTGGTACACCGAGGTCGAGGGCATCCCCAGCAGCGAGGCCGCGCGGTTCCTCGGCCTCACGCCCAACGCCGCCGCCGCGCTCGCCTACCGCGCCCGCGAGGGACTGCGCCGCGCCTGGCTCCAGGCGCACCTCGGCACCGACCACCCGCCCGAGTGCGACTGGGTCGTCGAGCGCCTCGGCGCGTACCAGCGCGGCGGCCTCACCGCGCGCCAGCGTGACCGGGTCGACGCGCACGTCGCCGGCTGCCTGCGCTGCGCGGTCCTCGTTGAGGAGCTCGACGAGGTCGCCCGTCCCCTGCGCGCCGTCCTGCTCCCGCTCGTCCTCGGCGCGGGTGTGCTCGCCCTCGACACCGCCGGGCTCTCGTCGCTCGCCGCTCCCCCGCCGCCGGCGTCGCTCGGCGGGGCCCCGTCCGCCGCGTCGACCGGAGCGGCGACCGCACCGACGCCGGACGCCCCGGCGGCCGCGGTCGGCCCGGCCGGGTCGGCCGCCGCCGCCGGTGGTCGGCGCGTCCTCGTCGGCGCCGCGACCGCCGCTGCCGTCGCCGTCGTCGGTGCGCTCGCCGCGGTGGGGCTCACGGGGTCGGGCGACCCGACCGCCGGACCGCCCACGGCAGCGGGTGCGCCCGCGACGGCGCCCGCACCGACGAGCGACACGTCTCCCGGGAGCGCCGCGGCGGGGGGCGCGTCGCCCGCACCGACGCCGCGGCCCACCGTCCCGACGCCCGCCGTCCCGACGCCCACCATCCCGACGCCCGCCGTGCACGCGCCCGTCGCCGGCCCCGCGCCCGGCGCCCCGGCGCCCGCGCGTCCCGTCACGCCCCCGGCCGACCCCGCGCCCGCACCCGGGCCCTCGGCACCGGCCCCCGCGCCGGGACCCACGGCTCCGACGACGCCCGCACCGGAGCCCACGGCCCCGCCGAGCCCGTCGCCGGAGCCGACGACGCCGCAGGCTCCCCTCGCCACGGTCGAGCTCACCGGCTCACCCGCCCCGGGCGCGACCCTCGTCTGGGAGCCGACGCTCGCCGGCACCGGGACGCCGGGCGCCGCGGTCGTCGTGCGGTGCGCGGACGGCACGCCCGCGGGCGACACGCGCGTCGACGCCGACGGCACCTGGGCGCTCACCCCGACGAGCACGTGCCCGCCGCCCGACGACCCCACCGCGGAGCACGAGCTGCGCGTCGTGCAGCGCCTCGACGGCCGCGAGTCGCCGGCGGTGACCGTCGGCCCGTTCCGCTACGCCCTGCCGACGGTCGTCGCCCCGGCCGGGCCCGTCCTCGACGACGGTGAGCTCGAGCTCACCGTGAGCGCGGACCAGCCGCACGCGGTGCGTGTGCGCGTCGACGGCCGGGACGTCGCCGTCCTCGCGCCCGGCACCGGGGACACCCGGACCACCGTCGCGGCCGGCGTCGGCGCCGGTGCGCACGACGTCGAGGTCCGGTACGTCGACCCCACGGCCGGGCGCGAGGGACCGGCCTCGAGCACCGAGGTGGTCGTGCGCGCCCCGCAGGCCCCGGCCGTGACGGCCGCGGACCCGGCCGGGAGCGCGATGTTCCTGCCCCGGTTCGAGGGCACGGGCGTCGCGGGGGCGCGCGTGACCGTGCGCGACGACGAGGGCGCCGTGGTCGGCGAGGCGGTCGTCGCGGACGACGGCACGTGGTCGCTCACCGTGCAGGACACCGGACGCACGCGCGCCTCGTACGCGGTGCGGCAGCGGCTCGGGACGGGGACGCCGTCCGCGTGGAGCTCCCCGACCGAGGCGTACGACTTCGTCGTCCCGGAGATCCTCGCGCCGGTCGACGGCGCCGCACTCCCGGGGACCGGCCCGGCGCAGGTCGAGCTCGCGGGCGTCGCCGGCACCGTGCGGGCCTACCTCGACGGGTCGCGCCGCGGCGTGCACCAGCTCACGGGCGGCACGCTGGTCCGCTCCCTCGGCGTGCTGGACCCCGGCGAGCACACGATCGCGCTGCGCTACGTCGAGCAGCGCGGCGGGGACGACGTCCGTCAGGGCGTGCTCGTGTCCCGCACGTTCGTCGTGCTCCCCTGACCCGGGCGGTGGTGCGGCCGGGCCCGGCGCGCTCGGGCGGTGAGGGCCGCTGCGCCCGTCAGTCGAGCGGGGTCGGCGTCACGCCGTGCGGCGCCAGACCTGCGGCGCCACCGTCGCGCGCCGTCAGCACCCAGATGCCGCCGTCCAGGACCGCGACGGAGTGCTCCCAGTGCGAGGCACGCGAGCCGTCCTCCGTCACGACGGTCCAGTCGTCGGCCAGCACGCGCGTGGCCTGCTCGCCGCGGGTGAGCATCGGCTCGACGGCCACGCACAGCCCCGGGCGGACCTTCGCGCCGCGGTCGCGGGTGCGGTAGTTCAGGACGTCGGGCGGCTGGTGCATCGCGGAGCCGATGCCGTGCCCGACGTAGTCCTCGACGACCCCGAACCGCACGCCGGCGTTGCGCCCGGCGGCGTGCGCGGCGTCGACCGCGTCCTCGACGGCGTCACCGACGGCGCCGAGCCGGTCCGCGCCGGCGAGCGCGGCGATCCCGGCCCACATCGCCTCCTCGCCGGTCGCGACGAGCTCGCGGTCCTCGACCGCGCCGTCGCCGAGCACGAACGACAGCGCGCTGTCCCCGTGCCAGCCGTCGACCACGGCACCGCAGTCGATGGACACGACGTCACCCTCGGCGAGCACCCGGCTGCCCGGGATGCCGTGCACGACCTCGTCGTTCACCGACACGCAGACCGTCGCCGGGTACCCGTGGTACCCGAGGAAGGACGGCTTCGCCCCGGCCGCGGCGATGACGCGCGCCGCGGCGCGGTCCACGTCGGCGGTCGTCGCGCCCGGGACGGCGGCCGCACGGGCCGCCTCGAGCGCGTCGGCCACGACCAGACCGGCGCCACGCATGACGCGCACCTGGTCCGGGGTCTTGTACTCGATCCGCTCGCGGCCGAACACGGCGCCCACCGGGTGCTCCCGCCCGCTCAGCGGGCGGCGTCGCCGATCGCGGCCAGGAGCCGCTCGGTGACCTCGTCGACCTCGCCGATGCCGTCGACCTGCGCGAGCAGGCCGCGCTCGGCGTAGACGCCCGAGATCGGGGCGGTCTGCTCGGCGTACACGTCGAGACGGTGGCGGATGACGTCCGCCGTGTCGTCCTCGCGGCCCTCGATCTCGGCGCGCTTGAGGAGACGCTCCACGACGACCTCCGGGTCGGCCGTGATCTCGACCGCGAGGTCGAGGCTCAGGCCGGCGTCCGCGAGGATCGTGTCGAGCTCGGCCACCTGGGCCACGTTGCGCGGGTACCCGTCGAGCAGGAACCCGTTCGCCGTGTCCGGCTCGGCGAGCCGGTCGCGGACCATCGCGTTGGTGATCTCGTCCGGGACGAGCTCGCCGCGCGAGGAGTACTCCTGCGCCTTGCGGCCGAGCTCCGTGCCGCCCTTGATGTTGGCGCGGAAGATGTCGCCCGTCGAGATCGCCGGGACGGCGAGACGCTCGGCGAGCCGGGCCGCCTGCGTGCCCTTGCCCGCTCCGGGCGGGCCGAGCAGGACCAGACGCGTGCTCATCGGAGGAACCCTTCGTAGTGCCGCTGCTGCAGCTGCGACTCGATCTGCTTCACGGTCTCGAGGCCGACGCCCACCACGATGAGGATCGACGAGCCGCCGAACGGGATGTTCTGGCCGACGTCCAGCATGATGAACGCGATCGTCGGGATCAGCGCCACGATCGCCAGGTACAGCGAGCCGGGCGCCGTGATGCGCGAGATCACGTAGCTCAGGTAGTCGGCGGTCGGACGGCCGGCGCGGATGCCGGGGATGAAGCCGCCGTACTTCTTCATGTTGTCCGCGACCTCGTCCGGGTTGAACGTGATCGCCGTGTAGAAGTAGCAGAAGAAGATGATCATCAGGACGTACAGCGCCAGGTGCAGCGGCGCGTCCTGCGCGGCCAGGTTCCCCGAGACCCAGCGGACCCAGCCCGCGCTCTGGTCGCCGAACTGCGCGATGATCCCGGGGATCGCGAGCAGCGACGACGCGAAGATGATCGGGATGACGCCGGCCATGTTGATCTTGATCGGGATGTAGGTGCTCGACCCGCCGTACATGCGGCGCCCGACCATGCGCTTGGCGTACTGCACCGGGATGCGGCGCTGGCTCTGCTCGACGAAGACGACGAGCGCGATGACCAGGACGATGATCGCCAGGACGACGACGAACTTCGTGAGGCCGTTGTTGCCACCGGCGATCGACCACATGGCGGTCGGGAAGCTCGCGGCGATCGACGTGAAGATCAGCAGCGACATGCCGTTGCCGACACCGCGCTCGGTGATGAGCTCGCCGAGCCACATGATCAGGCCGGTACCGGCGGTCATGGCGATGACCATGATCACGAGCGTCACCCAGGACGAGTCGGGGATGACGTCCACGGAGCAGCCGCCGAAGAGCTGGCCGCTGCGCGCGATCGTGATGACCGTCGTCGACTGCAGGACCGCGAGGGCGATCGTCAGGTAGCGGGTGTACTGCGTGAGCTTCGCGGTACCCGACTGGCCTTCCTTGTGGAGCTCCTCGAACTTCGGGATCACCACGCGGAGCAGCTGCACGATGATGCTCGCGGTGATGTACGGCATGATCCCGAGCGCGAACACCGACAGCTGGAGCAGGGCTCCACCGCTGAAGAGGTTCACGAGCCCGAGCAGGTCGTTCTCCGTACCCGCCTCGTCGATGCACTGCTGCACGTTGGGGTACGAGACCCCGGGCGTGGGCAGGAAGGATCCGATGCGGAACACCACCATGATCCCGATGGTGAAGAGCAGCTTCCGCCGCAGGTCGGGCGTCCGGAACGCCCGCACGAATGCGCCTAGCACCTGTCCTCCTGGGTAGCCGCTCGTGCGGCAGTCGTCAGCCACCCGGCGATGGCCGCAGGCAAGACTACCTGCATCCTCACCGAGCTCGGTTCTTCGCGGGTGAGCGCCTTCGCTACTCGCGTGCCCGCCGCCGCCGACGCGCGACGAGCAGGAGCAGTATGCCCCCTGTGGCGCAGCCCACGGCCCACGTGCCCACGGACAGGACGTCCGCACCGGTCAGCGCGAGGGGCGGCACGCGGCCCGGACCCGGGGTGGGTGTGGCGCCCGGCGCGGGCGTCGGTCCCGCCGTCGGGGCGCTCCCGTCACCGCTCGGGCTGGGCCCGGGCGTCGGCGCGCCGGCGTCGCCGCCGAGGCGCAGCAGCACGTCGAACGACGCCTCGAGGCGTCCCTCGTCCGTGGCGTTGCCCGAGGTCGCGGCGGCGTCGAACGCGTAGCCGACCGTCAGCCGGGTCGTCTCCCCCGGGGCGAGCTCCCGGGTCGCGATCGGCGTGCGGCCCGCGGCGGCGAGCGCGCGCAGCGTCCCCTCGCCGCCCTCCCAGCGCAGCCGCACGTCGTCGAAGAAGGTGGTGGCGCTCCCCGCCGGGGCGTCGAGCTCGACGTCCACGATCCAGGCGGTGAGCGTGCCGGCGCTCGGGCCGTCGTTGCGCACGACGACCGTGCGCCGCGCCTCGTCGCCCGGGACGGTGACGGGCACGCCGACGAAGCTCGTCGTCGTCGTGGTCTGGCGCGTCCCGTCCCACGCGAGCGAGACGGTCGGGCCGTCCCAGCGGACGCCGAGCTCGTCGTCGGCCCACGCGGGGGCGAGCGGCGCCACCACCGCGAGCGCGAGCCCGGCCGCGGCGGACGCGAGCGCCCTCGTCGCGCGCCTCACGGTGTCGTCCTGAACGTCGTGAACGTGAAGGTCACGGTGTGCGCGGGCTCCGCGGCCGGGTCCAGCGTGCGCACCGAGGTCGCGGTCCAGGCGGACGACGAGGCGGTCACGGGTCCGCCCGGGCCGGTTGCGGTCACCTGCGCGGTGTCGCTGTGCGTCCAGGAGGTCGGCAGGTAGCGCGCGACGAGGCACCAGTACTCGTCGCTCGGCGTCGTGGCGGCCGTGTAGGTCGTCGACCACGGCGTCGAGGCGAGCTCGGACGACGGCCCGGTGAGGCTCGTCGTGCACGCCGCGGCGGACGCGACGCGGTAGACGCGGACCTGCGAGGCGCCGAAGACGCCGCCCGTGGTGTCAGCCGTGAGGGTGTACGCCAGGCCACGGTGCCCCTGCGCGAGGCTGCGCACCTGCAGCGGCACGGCGACCGCTCCCCCGCTCGGGCTGTTGCCGTTGTACAGGTTCGTCGCGGCGGACGCGGGGATCGTGTAGGTCACCGAGCCGCGGTTGCGGGTCGCGTCGAGCGCGGTCGTCGACGTCGCGAACGTCGGGTTGCCCGGGGCACCGGCACCGAACACGGTGACGCCGACCGGCATGCGCACCGTCCCGCTGACCGACGCGCGCCACAGCGCCATCGTCCCGCCGGTCCCGACGCCCACGAGCGACGCCGCCAGCACGACGACCGCCGGCACCGCGAGATCGCGCCGGCGCACCCGTCCCCGCAGGGCCCTCGTCGCGCGCCTCACGGGAGGAACCCGTCCCCGTCGCGGACCTGCTCCCACGTCACGACGACCGTGCCGAGGGCCGTCGTCGGCGCCGAGGCGACCGCGGAGTCCGCGACCATCACGTCGGCGCCGGAGTAGGTCAGGGTCACCGTGACCGACCAGGTCGCGCTGCCCCACGCCGCGAGCTCGGCCGCGGTGATGGTGTCGGGGGCCGCGGGCACCACGGACTCCGTGCCCACCGCCACGGGCGTCGACGTCACGCCGTCGGGGCGGGTCACCGTGTAGGTGGCCGTCACGGCTCCCGTCGGCAGCAGCGCGGGCGGGGTGTCCCAGCTGACGCGCATCCGCGCCGCGAGGTTGTCGCCCTCGAGCACCGGGCGGAACCGCTGCACGACGCGGAACGAGTCACCGGGTGTCGCGAGGTGGTCCGCCGTGATGCCGTCGGGGCGCGACGGGACCGCGTGCGCCGGGATGACGTCCGGGCTCGTCTCGGTCCAGGCGGGCGTCCCGACGAGCTGCAGGTCGAGCGTGCCGGAGCGCACGACGGACGCGCCGACGGTCACGCCGGCGTCCCACAGCGCGTACGTCAGCCCTGCGGCGGTGCCTGCGGCGACGAGCGCGGCGGCGGCCAGGACGAGGGGGCGTCGGGACCTCATCGGACGACGTGCACCTCGCTCCCGGGGGCGGCCGCCGCGTCGGCGGCGGTCTGGGCGGCGGGCACGACGGCCGGGCCGGCCGCACCGTCGGAAGAAGAAGGAGCGGCGTCCTGCGCGCGCTCGTCGTCGCGGGGGCGACGCTCCGGGCGCAGGACCATCACCGCCGCGTACACGAGCAGGGCCCCCGCGACCAGCGCGACGGCCAGGCCCTTGCGCTCGCCGAGCCACAGCGACACGTGACCCACCCACGGCACCGAGTACACGGCGACCGCCTGGATCTGCGCGGGCTCGATCGGGTCGTCGTCCGCGCCGTTCGCGTCGCCACGCGTCACGAACGTCGTCCCCGAGGCGCTCATACGCTTCGCGACCACGCGGTGCGTGACCAGCGTCGGGTCGCCCGACTCCGGCTGGAACGTCACGACGTCGCCGACCTGGACCTCGGTGGCCGGGTCCGCCACGGTCCGCACCGCGATCACGTCGCCCGGCTCGAACGTGGGCACCATCGAGCCGGTGAGCACCGTCAGCGTCGTGCCGCCGATCGCCCTGGGGACGACGACGAGCACCGCGACCGCCGCCACGACGACGAGCAGCACGAGCCACGTGAGGACGGACAGCACGCCGGACAGCGCGCTGTCGCGCTCGGGGCGTCGGGTCGTCATGCGGTGCTCCTGGTCTGTGCGGTGCTGCCGTGGTGCCTGGGTGGGTGGGCGGGGCCGCGCCGGGCCCCGCCCACCCGTCCGGTCAGAAGCCGGAGCCGGAGCGGACCTGCTCCAGCGAGACGGCGATGTCGCCGAGGTCGATCGCGTCGCCCATCGTCGAGGCGTCGGTCGCGCCCGAACCCTCGGCGCTCCAGTCGACCGTCACGACGACGTGGAAGTCGGCCGTGCCGTCGGCGTCGACGACGATCGAGCCGGCGCCCGGCGTGACCGTGCCCGCACCCTGCCCGGCACGGTTCGCGACGAACTCGACCGGCGTGCCGGCAGCACCCAGGGAGCCCGTGGCGACCTCCACGCCGTCGGAGTCGACGAGCGCGTACGACACCACCGGGGCCTCCGCGCCGGTGGGCAGACCCGCGTCGTCGGTCGCGACGTCCAGGTTCGCGACGAGGTTGTCGCCGACGAGCGTGACGGTCAGCGGGAACGTGCCCTTGACGACGTCGCCAGGGACCAGGCGCCACGTGTCGATGTCGGTGATCGCGTGGCCCTCCTCGCCCGCCAGGACGCCCGTCAGCGCGGCGGCGTCCGCGCGGTCGGCCGACACGTCGAACCACGCGACCGTGCCGGCCACGACCGAGAGCTCACCGTTGGTGATGATGCCGCCGGCTACCGCGGCCTCGTCCTGCCAGAGGGCGAACGTGGTGCCGCCCGTGAGGAGCGCAGCGCCGGCGAGCCCGGCGATGACGCCCTTCGTCTTGTTCCTCATGGTGCTGCCTTTCCTGTGGGGGATGGCCCGGAAGGGGCCGCAGTCCGTCCGGGCTCGGGCGGTCTGGTCTGTCAGAGCACGCCCACGGGCGCGCTGGCGGTGCACACCCGGCTGGCGCCGGGCGCGAGGCTGGGGATGGTCACGCTCGTGCCCGGCGTGACCGCCGGGGTCCCCGGGCACGAGATGACCGGGGTGCTCGTGGCGGACTCGGTGCCGTTCGCGTCGGTGCGCGTGTCCGTCGCGGTGTCCGTGAGCACGAGGCCCGTGAGCGCCGTCGTGCCGGTGTTCCGCACGGTGTAGCGCCAGTGGACGGTGGTGCCGGGGGCGAGGCTCGCGCCGGACGCGACCGGCGTCGTGAACGCGGCGTCGCGGAACGCCTCCTTGGTCACGCCGACCTCGGAGCGGTACAGGGCGTGCCGCGCGCACACCTGCGCGGTCTCGTCCGCGGAGCCCTGCGTGCACGTCACCTGCGCGGCGGTGAGCGTCGTGGTCGACACGCGGGCGACGTTCGTCATCACACGGTCGCCCGGTGTCGTCCGCACCGTGACCGGGATCGTCAGCGTCACCGAGGCGCCCTCGGCGAGCGGCCCGGTCCAGGACACGACCTGCCCGCTCGTCGTGACCGCTCCGCCGGGCACCGCCGTGGGCGTGCCGAGCGTCGCGTCGTCCGTGACACCCGCGAGGTCGTCGTACAGGCGCGCCGGGTTCGCCGCCGTGTAGTCGCCGTTGCCGACGTTCGTCGCGACGACCGAGTACGTCACCACACCGCCCGCCGCCGGCATGTTCGCCACGTCCGCGGTCTTGGTCACCGCCAGCGCGGGGACCCGCAGCAGGACGGGCCAGTCCTCGACCTCGCCGCGCACCGTGAACCCGGTCGCCCCGAGCTCGGCCGCGGACGCGGCCGCCACGACCCGGAGGAAGGTCCGGTCACCGCCGGCCGCCTCCGGAGGGGGCACGTCGTTCGGTATCGCGTTCCACGACACCGAGAGGTTGTTGCTCGTGGTGTTGCACGTGGCGGTCGTCGACGCCTCGTCGGCCTCGAACGTCCCCGACCGGTCCCAGTCCAGCCACACCCGCACGTGGGTCAGGGACGCCGTCCCGACGCAGCGGATGCCCGCGAGCGTGTAGCTCGTCGTGACGCCGCGGTAGTACGTGATCGGCCCGGGCGCGGTCGCGAACGCGTCCTCGTCAGGGGTGTCCCCGGACGCGTCCGGCGACGCGGGCGGCGTGAGGTTCGTGCGCGCGGAGGGCCCCAGGCGGTGCGTCGGTGCACCCATCGTGGCCATCGAGGTCATGACCACGGTGTTCTGCACGACGGTCACCGTGCTGTTGGCCGCCACGGTCCCGCCCGTCCACGTCGGCTGCACCACCGCACCCGCGATGCCGGTCGACGCCGGCGCGTCGCCGTAGTCCACGCCGATGAAGACGCCGAATGCCGCAGCCGCCTGGCCGGCGCCGTCGAGGACCACGTCGAGCCGGGTCGCACCCTCCGCGAACGCGACGACGGTCGGCGTGTTGCCCGACTCCGGGCACTGCCCGGTCGACGTCAGGCTGAGCTGGTTGCCGTTCGACCGGTGCACGGAGTACGTCGTGTCGCAGTCGCCCGGGTACGCCTCGAGGAGGCGCCAGGTCGTCGAGTTCGCGGGCGTGGGGGTCGCGCGCGTCGCCTCGCCGGCGGTGGTCGACTCGGCGTCGGCGAAGACCAGCCCACCGAGCGTGATCGCCTGCGTCCGCGTCGGGTTCCCCGTGAAGGCCGAGCTCGCGTACGTCGCCAGGCGGGCGGTGTCGCACACGATCCGGAAGTTCGCGTCCGCGCGGCTCGCCGTCATCCCGACCGCGCTGACGAGGTCGTTCTCCGGGGTCGAGTACAGGTTCTCCAGGCCGTCCGCGCCGTAGGTGCCCGACCGGTAGGCGCGCAGCGAGCCGCCCGTGCGGTTGCTCAGGGTGCACTGCACCTCGAGCCGGGTGGTCGCGCCGACCTGCTGGTACGTCCACACCGACCGCGGCAGGGCGTCGAGCGAGGTGTTCTGCGGACCCCAGTTGATCCACAGGATCTCGTCCTTGTACATCCCGGAGCCCGCAGTCGCGCGGACGGCACCGGTGCCGCTGGACGTCGTCGCGTCGCCGATCGCCGACTGCGCCGGGGCGGCGGGCTGCAGCGCCACGGACACCGCGGTGACGGCCAGCACCGCCACCACCGTCCACGCCGCCCGGACCCACCGCGCACCCATCGCACAGCCCCTTCTCGATCGCAGGCCGCAGTCGGCCCGCTTCGAGAGATCGGGAGAGGTGTCGGGGACCTGAACTGTCGTCCGAGTGACCGAAACCCGACAGGGGGTGCCAGCACCTCACCCCCAGATGGGGCGCTATGCGGCCTGCGTGCGATATCCGGCACGCGTTGGGGTGAGAGCGCTGTCACAGCCGCCCGCGCGCGCCCGTCGGGACACGAAAAGGCGGGCGGCCCCGGGATCTCTCCCAGGACCGCCCGCCTCAGCGAACGTCGCGCGGCGTCAGTCCTCCTGGACCGACCCGCCGGCCGCCACGATCTTCTCCTTGGCCGACGCGGACAGCGCGTCGACGGCCACGGAGACCTTGACCGTGATCTCGCCCGTGCCCAGCACCTTGACCGGCTTGCCCTTGCGGACAGCGCCCTTGGCGACCAGGTCGGCGACCGTCACGTCGCCCCCGTCCGGGTACAGCGCCGAGAGCTTGTCCAGGTTGACGACCTGGTACTCGACGCGGAACGGGTTCTTGAAGCCACGGAGCTTCGGCAGACGCATGTGGAGCGGCATCTGGCCACCCTCGAAGCGGTCGGGCACCTGGTAACGCGCCTTGGTGCCCTTGGTGCCACGGCCCGCGGTCTTACCCTTCGACGCCTCACCACGGCCCACACGGGTCTTCGCGGTCTTGGCGCCCGGAGCGGGACGCAGGTGGTGCACCTTGAGGGTGCCGCCGGCACCCGGCTTCGCCGCCTCCTCCGCCGCCTTCTTGGCAGCGGCGGACTTGGTGGTGGCCTTCTTGGCGGGGGCCGAGGCGGTCGCCTCGTCCTTCGCCGCAGCCTTCGTCGACGCCTTCTTCGCGGGCGCCTTCTCGGCAGCCGCAGCCGTCGCCTTCTTGGCCGGGGCCTTCTTGGTGGCCTTCGGCGCGTCCTGCGCCTCGGTCACCTCGTTCGTCTCGTCAGCCATGGTCACTCGACCTCCTCGACCACCACGAGGTGCTGCACGGTCTTCACCATGCCGCGGATCTCGGGACGGTCCTCCTTGACGACCACGTCGCCGATGCGCTTGAGACCAAGCGTGCGGAGCGTGTCGCGCTGGTTCTGCTTGCCACCGATGCCGGAGCGCTTCTGCGTCACCTTGAGACGAGCCATCACGCACCCACCTTCTCGGCGGCCTTCGCGGCCTGGCCCGCGGCCTGCGCCCGCAGCAGCGGGGCGGGCACGACGTGCTCGAGCGGCAGGCCACGACGCGCGGCCACGGCCTGCGGCTCCTCGAGCCCGCGCAGGGCCTCGACCGTCGCCTTGACGATGTTGATCGCGTTCGACGAGCCGAGCGACTTGCTCAGCACGTCGTGGATGCCGGCGCACTCGAGCACCGCACGCACCGGACCACCGGCGATCACACCGGTACCGGGCGCCGCGGGGCGCAGGTGGACGATGCCGGCAGCGGCCTCGGCCGTGATGGGGTGCGGGATCGTGCCCTGGATGCGCGGGACGCGGAAGAAGTTCTTCTTCGCCTCCTCGACACCCTTGGCGATCGCCGCGGGCACCTCCTTGGCCTTGCCGTAGCCGAC
>Ga0207868_1000648_pt1 | contig 32601 bp, 33 predicted proteins | sample Passage237B_FD_187370 | JGI IMG/M metagenome (GOLD analysis project Ga0207868, IMG submission 187370) | Cellulose adapted compost microbial communities from Newby Island Compost Facility, Milpitas, CA, USA - Passage2 37B (SPAdes) (version 3) ... | reverse complement strand
CCGCCGCCGCGGGGATTTTTTCCGGTGAATGATTATTCCTTCATCCGCGCCCGTTCGCGTTCGCGCAAGGCGGCTTCGGGGGTTTGCCAGATCAGGCTGTCCAGCACCCAGTTAGGGCGGATACCGCCGTAGATTTGCGCCATATGCTCCATGGATTTGCGGCGCTGTTCGGGCGAAATGCCCATGGGAAAGGCGCTGCTGTGAATGCCGGAGGTGATGAAGGCCGTATCCATATCCACCGCAATCGCCCCCGCGATATCGTGTTGCAGGCTGTCGCCCACCACCAGAATGCGCGACGGAATAACGCCTTCAAACAGGCCCTGCGCGTAGCGGAAAATGGTTTTATGCGGCTTGCCGATCAGATGCGCCATACCGCCGAGATCGTGGTAACGCTTGGCGACCGCACCGGGGCCGACCGCGCGTTCGTGACCATAGACGGTGATCATATCGGGGTTCGCGCAGATGGCCGGCAGGCGTTTGATGACGGCCTTTTTGAAAACGGGGTCCAGATCCTCCAGCTTCGTGCCGTTCGGGTCAAAACTGGTGATGAGGATGAATTCCGCTTCCTCGATATCGCTGACGATTTCGATGTCAAGGCCGTTCAGCAGCCCGCTGTCATCGGGGCGGCAGATGAGATAGCATTTCTTGCCGATCCCCTTGAAGGGCGCTTCGGTCTGCGTGCGCAGCCCTTGCCATGCCACTTCGCCCGCCGTCACGACGGCTTTGTAATGGCTAGGCTTGATGCCGAGTTTTTTCAGGCGCTCCACATTGTCCTCCGCGCGCTTGGCGGAGTTCGACAGGATCACGACCTGTTTCTTGCGCTGCTTGAGATGGTTGAGGCTGTCGATGACGCCTTCGTATGGCTGCATGCCGTTATGCAGCACGCCCCACTGGTCCATGATAAAACCGTCATAGCTGTCCATCAGCTCGTACAAACCTTGGCAGAACGTCATTGTCGACATGCGGCTTATCCTCTTCCTTGTTCTTATGCCTGTTTGCAGGCGGCGAAGTAATCGGCGAATTGTCTGACCTTGGCGGCGGCCTCTTCCTCGCTGTACGGCACTTCCGGCACATCCACGGCCCAGACGGGCTTCGGCCATGCCGGATCGTTATTATACCTGCCGAAAATATGCACATGCAACTGCGGCACCATGTTGCCGAGCGCCGCGGTATTGATTTTATCCGGCTTGAAAAGATCGTTGATGGCGCGGCCCGCGCGCGCGATTTCCGCGACCAGCAGCTGCTGGTCTTCCGCCGTCAGGTCATAAATTTCCCGAATCCTCTCGCGGGCGGGAACCAGATACAGCCAGTGCCAGCTTTTGTCATTCTTCAGGCGCACATGGCACAGATCCCATTCCGCCACGGGAAAGGAGCTGTCGGCCAACCGATGGTCCAGCGTAAAAGACATGTTTCATAACCCCCAAAATCGCTTAGAACATCATAAGCGATGAATATGGCTATAAAAAAGAAAAAAAACGGTTAAAATATGCAGGCCACTGCAAATGGGGGATTTATTGAAAACAAGCACGACAACCAAGCTGTTCATCGTCCTTGCCCTGACGGCGCTTTGCGCGGGCGCGGGCTTTTATATCGCAGGCAAAATCACAAGATCCACGCCGCGCGTGTCGGGCGTGGAGCATGTCAGCGCCCCCTACGCCATTTCCGCCGAAGACCGCCTGTTCTACAAGCTGCTGGATGAAAAGGCCGCCACCGGCACTGCCGCCGAGGTCGGGGAGCTGGTGTTGAAAAACATCAACGAAAACCCCCGCCGCATTGCCGTGGCGCTGGATTGGGCGCGCGACAACTCCGTGCGCCAGAACGACCCCGACAAGATCAACAGCCTTTATTACCTGCTCTATGCCGATCTGGAATATTTTGCGGCGCAGGCCTTTCTGGAGCAGAAAATGACGGCGCGGTTCATTGATATGTCGAAAACCGCCCTTGCCGCCCTGCTGACGGCGGAGGCGCTGCTCGCCACCGATATCGCCCGTTGCGAGGACCAGAGCGCGCGCAGCATCCTGATCCCCCTCATGGCGCCGCGCATGGAAACGCTGCATTACGCCTATGGCCTGTTTGACGAACAGCAGATGCGCGACCTGAGCGTCATTATCCTGAGCGGCGTATCCTCCATGTGGAACCGCGCACCCAACAAGGAAGTTTGTGCCAGCGGGCGCGACAGCGTCATCAAGGCGCTGGAGGAAGGCGCCACGACCGTCAAGGCGCCAAAACGCAAGGGTGACCTGAGCGAAACCACCATCCTGATCCCGCCCAAGGATTTCACGGTGGAGCCGAAGTTCATCGACCACAATACGTGGATGGAAAAAACGGCGGCCATCCACCAGAACCTTGTCCAGTCATGGGCGCAACGGTATCAGGACTATATCGCCGTGCGCGACATGCGCCGCGCCGCCCGCGCCCAACAACAAAAAGAAAACAATAAATAAAACAAGGCCCGCATATTTTGACCACACAAACCCATACCCGCCACGCCGAACCGCCGGCGCCCGGCCATGCCGTTGAAACGGCGCGCGGTCTTCACTGGCTGCGTTTTCCGCTGCCTTTCGCGCTGGATCATATCAACCTCTGGCTGCTCGACGGGCCGGCGGGATGGACGATTGTGGACAGCGGCTTCAATACCCCCGATATCATCGCGGGCTGGGAAGCGGTTTTCGGCAACCTGCTGCAACAAAAGCCGGTAGAAAAAATCTTCATCACCCATTTCCACCCCGACCATTTCGGCCTTGCGGGCTGGCTTCAGCAAAAAACCGATGCGCCGCTTTTCATCACGCCCGGCGAATGGCAAATGGTGCATGCCCTGACGGACAGCGACAGCGCCGACCGTCTGGAGCAAATCTATCGCCCCTATTATCAGAATGCGGGCGTGCCCGCCGATGTGCTGGAGGCGCTGATTGACCGCCGCATGGGCTACAAGCGCGTCATCCATTCCGTACCGCCTGCCGTCTCCCATGTGCATGCCGGCGATACCGTGACGCTGGGCGACCGCGACTGGCAGATCATCGACGGTTACGGCCATAGCCCCGAGCATGCGAGCCTTTATAACGCCGCCGACAACATCCTGATTGCGGGCGACATGGTGCTGCCGTTTATTACACCGAACATCAGCTTTTTCCCCGGCAATGCGCCCGGCAGCGACCCCGTGGCCGAATATCTCGCCACGCTCGACCGCATCGCCGCCTCCGTGCCGAATGACGCGCTGGTTCTGCCTTCCCACGGCAAGCCGTTTCAGGGCTATCTGCATGACCGCATCGCGGCGATCAAAGAGCATCACGTCAAACGTCTCGACAAGCTGCACAGCGTGCTGGCGGACGGCGGCAACATGACGGCCTATGACGCCATGCTGGGGCTTTTCGCGCATCGGGAATTGAAACAGGGCGATATTTTCTTTGCCCTTGGCGAAACGCTGGCGCATCTGGTCTATAGCCACAAACGCGGCAAAGTCATTGAAACCATGGAAAAAGGCCGCATTCTTTATCGTCTGGCCGATTAACAGCCCTTTTGCACCGCAGCATAAACACCTGAGAAAGCAAGATTATTGCGGCCAAACGCGGTTGACGGAAATTTTCTGGTAAATTACACTCCTGATACTCATTCTCAACCCCTGTTATATGAACCGGAGCGTTTCTGACCTATGGCGAAAAAAGATTTCTTGTTCGACCCTGCCCGCAACCCGCTTTACCGTGACGATTACCGCCCGTCGGAATACAAAATTCCCTCGGTCAAGCTGGACATTGATCTGGACGCCAAAAAGGCCGTGATCCGCAGCCGCATTCATGTCACGCGCAATCCCGATCTGCCCGATGCGGGCGGCGCGCTGGTGCTGGACGGCGAAGACTTGAAGCTGAAATCGCTCAGGATCATTGAAAACGGTCAGGCCCGCGATCTCGACCGCGCCGAATATACGGTCACGGACAAGAACCTGATTTTGAAACGCCCCCCTGCAAAGCCCTTCGACCTTGAAATTGTCACGGAAATGAATCCGGAGAAAAACACCTCCCTCTCCGGCATTTACACGGCGGGCGATATCATCTGCTCCCAGTGCGAGGCGCAGGGTTTCCGCCGCATCACCTATTTCCTCGACCGTCCCGACAACCTTGCGACCTATGACGTCACGCTGACGGCGGACAAAGAAAAATACCCCGTGCTGCTGTCCAACGGGAACGGCAACCCCGCGCAGACGACCGACAACGGCGACGGCACGCACAGCATCAGCTGGAAAGACCCGTGGCCGAAGCCGAGCTATCTTTTCGCTCTCGTCGCCGGCGACCTGCATGTGCTGGAAGACAAATTCACCACCATGAACGGCAAGGAAGTTGACCTGCGCATTTACGTGCAGGACGGCTATGAAGACAAAATCCAGTGGGCCATGGAATCGCTGAAACGCTCCATGAAATGGGATGAAGACCGCTATGGTCGCGAATACGACCTTGACTGCTTCCACATTGTCGCCGTGGATAAATTCAACGCCGGCGCGATGGAAAACAAGGGCCTGAACATTTTCAACGTATCCTATCTGGTCGGCAGCCCCGAAACCTCGACGGATGCCGAGCTGATCGACATCGAAGCCGTCATCGGCCACGAATATTTCCACAACTATTCCGGTGACCGCGTGACCGTGCGCGACTGGTTCGAGCTGACGCTGAAGGAAGGCTTTACCGTTCTGCGCGACCGCCAGTTTACGGAGGATATGCACTCCAAGGAAATCAAGCGCATTGACGATGCCGTGGATCTGCGCGCCATCCAGTTCATGGAAGATGCAGGCCCGACATCCCATCCCATCCGCCCCGACAAAGTAGAGGAATTCGACAACATCTATACCGGCACGATCTACGAAAAAGGATCGCATGTGCTGGGCATGCTGCATACCATGATGGGTGAAACCACGTGGCGCGCGGCAACGGATGAATATTTCCGCCGTTTCGACGGTCAGGCCGTCACCTGCGATGATTTCGTGGATGTGATGGAGGAAGTCTCCGGCATGGATCTTACCCAGTTCCGCCGGTGGTACAGCCAGTCCGGCACGCCGGAAATCAGCTATAGCGGCAGCTATGACGCCGATAGCAAAACCTATACCCTGACGCTGAGCCAGAAAACGCCGCCCACGGCGGATCAGGCCGTCAAGCAAAACCTGCATATCCCCGTGGCCGTCGGCCTGATCGGCGAAAGCGGCAAGGACGTGCCGCTGAAGCTGGGCACCGACGATGCCGGCACGCCCGCGGAAACGACGCGCGTGCTGCACCTGACGGAAGCCAGCCAGACCTTCGTTTTCGAAAACGTCTCCGGCCCCGTTGTGCCCTCCGTGCTGCGCGGTTTCTCCGCCCCCGTCAAGGTGACGACCCAGCCGACGGACGAGGAACTGATCTTCCGCATGGCGCATGACAGCGACGGTTTCAACAAATACGAGGCGACCGAACGCCTGATGGTCAAAACCCTGCACAAGCTGATCAAGGATGTGCAGGACGACCTGCCCCTCGCGCTCGACCCCGCCTTTGTGGATGCCTTCCGCATGAACGTGCAGAACGCCACCAGCGGCGATATGGCCTTCAACGCCCGCCTGCTGGGCGTGCCGCCGTATAACCTGATCATTCAGGACCTCAAAACCGTGGACCCCGACGATGTCGCGGATGCCATCGACTTTTTGAAAACCACGCTGGCGAAGGAATTCGAAGCCGAATTCCGCACGATCTACCGGCAAACGTCCGCGCCTGCGGGCGAGACCTATAACGTCGTGCCGCAACAGGTGGGCCGCCGCGAACTGCATAACCTCGCGCTCGGCTATCTGGGCAAGCTGGAAACGCCCGAAGCCGCGCTGGATGCCGCAACCCAGTACGGTTCGGCGACGAACATGACGGAAAAACTGTCGGCTCTGGCGACCATGACCAAAATGGCCGCACCCGAGGCACAGCCGATTGCCGACAAGATGCTGGCCGATTTCTACCAGACGTACAAGGACAACAACAACCTTGTCGATAAATGGCTGCGTCTCAATGCCGGCCGCCCGACGGATGACGTGCTGGATCATGTCCGCGCGCTAATGGATCACGAAGCCTATGACCGCACGAACCCAAACAAGGTGCGCGCGCTGGTCGGCGGCTTTGTCGGCGGCAACCCGACCCAGTTCCACAAAAAGGACGGTTCCGGTTACAAGTTTCTTGCCGATGTGGTCATCGAGATGAACGACATCAACCCCAAAACGGCAACCGGCCTGTCCAAGCTGTTCACGCAGTTCAAGCGCTATGACAGCGAGCGTCAGGCGCTGATGATCGAGCAGATGGAGCGGATCATGGCTGTGCCGACGCTGGATGTGGGGATCAAGGAAATTCTCGGCAAGGCGCTCGATACCGTCGAGAAAAAGCCGACGAACGACAACGCCAAAAAATTCGGCCAGAACGCCCGCAAACAGGGATAAAACTTAAACGAAATCCAGCTCGATGTCGCCGCCCTCTTCGCGCGCGGCATCGGGCAGGCGTTCCAGCTTCTCGCGCAGCTCCCAGTAAAGATCGGCAGCTTCTTTCAAATGTTCCAGACAAAGCGCCGTGCCTGCTGCATGCGCCGCGACAAGGGCCGCATAGGCGGCCTGCAGGGCTTCGTGCTGGACACCGATCTGGTGCAGGATGCGTTTGATATGTTCTTCCTGTGTCATGCGCCCTCCCCCTTTGGAACATGTACAAAAAACTATCGCCGGTTGCCGTCCACGTCAATCACCAGCCCGTCATAGGCGGGGCGGATATGAGGCGGCAACTCGTCGCACAGGGTCTGGTAATCCATATGCGTGGTCAGAACCGTGATATAGGTCATTTTCGGCTTCAGGATATCCACCCATTGCTTCACGCGCTTGAGGTTTGCGTGCGTCATGACGGTTTCCTTGTTATAGCTGCTGGCATCGACGATCCATGTCTCGATCCCCTTCAGCCTGTCGAGCGCCTTATCCGACAAATCGGCCACATCCACGCTATAGGCGAATTTGCCGAAGCGAAAGCCGAGCGACGTGCAGGTGGTATGATCCTGCTCGAAGGTTTCGATATCGATATCGCCGATGCGAAAAGTGCCGTAGTTTTCAATCTCGCGGCGCTCGAAAGACTGCACGTAAATGCCGTTGCTGCTGGATTTGAACAAATAGGGCCAGCGGCGCTCGATCTCGTCCAGCGTTTCGCGGTTGCTGTAAACATCGATCATCTTGTTGTTGTGATAGGCCAACACGCGCACATCGTCGATGCCGTTCACGTGGTCGGAATGCGCATGGCTGATAAGCAGCCCGTCGATATCCTTCAGCTCCACACGGTTCAGCTGGTAACGCAAGTCATAGGTCGCGTCGATCAGCAGGCTGGTTTTTTCCGTTTGCACCAGAATGGAGGCGCGGCTGCGCGCGTTTTTCGGGTTGTTCGGGTCGCAGGTTCCCCAAAACCCGCCTGCCGCAGGCGTGCCCAGTGATGATCCGCAGCCAAGAACTGTTATTTTCATTTCACACCTCCACCCTTTCCGCGCGGTTGAACAGGCGGAAAAAGTTTTCTGTCGTTGTTCTGGAAAGATCTTCCATCGACATGTTTTTCAATTCGGCCACCATGCGCGCCGTATGGACGACGAAGGCGGGTTCGTTGCGTTTGCCGCGTTTCGGCACGGGTGCCAGATAGGGGCTGTCGGTTTCGACCAGAATGCGGTCCGCCGGCGTGTTTTTCACCACGGCGCGCAGATCGTCCGATTTTTTAAAAGTAATGATGCCGGAAAACGAAATGTCGAAACCGATATCAAGCGCCTGATCGGCCAGCCATTGCGTGCCGCTGAAGCAATGCATGACGCCGCGCACCTTGCCTTGCCCGACATCGCGCAGCAGGCGGATGGTATCTTCCTCCGCATCGCGGGTATGGATGACCAGCGGCAGATCCGTCTCTCCGGCAGCTTCGATATGGCGGGTAAAGATTTCCTGCTGGATATCACGCGGGGCATAGTCGTAGTAATAATCCAGCCCCGTCTCCCCGATGCCCGCGACCTTGGGCGTTTGCGTCAGCGCGACAAGCGCGTCTTTGGAAACCGCCCGCTCCGCCTCCTCCGCCGCATGGTGCGGATGCGTGCCGACGGTGCAATGGATGAACGGAAAGGCATCGGCCACCGCGCGGATGTTATCAAAAGCCGCAATCTGCGTTGAAATCGTCAGCATATGACCGACACCGGCGGAACGCGCGCGGGAAACAATCTCCGCAACGCCGTCCTCCGCAAAATCGGGGTAATCCAGATGGCAATGGCTATCGACGAGCATTTCCATCCTTATGCCGTTTTTTCCTGCGCGGCGGGTTCTTCATCCACCAGACGGGGGAACACGCCCTCCGGCTTCGGCAGCAACGTACCTTTCACCAGCGCATGCTGCGCGCCGATGAAGGCGAAATCCCGCGCATCGGGCGCAACGCCGACCTGATCCAGAATGCGGTTTGCCGCCTGCGGCACGAAAGGTTGCAGGATAAGGCCGAGGTTGCGGATGGTTTCGGCCAGAACGTAAAGCACGGTTTTCATCCGCTCGGGGTTCGTTTTCTTGAGCGTCCACGGCGCTTGTTCGTCGATATAGGCATTGGCAAGGTTGGCGACATGGATGATCGCCTCCAGAGCGCGACTGAATTGCAGCTTGTCAAATTCGTTACGCACGGCGATGAGCATTTCCTGCCCCGCGTGGTTCAGCAACGCGTGGTCAACATCCTCCAGAATGCCGGGATCGGGCACCTGAGCCTCGCAGTTTTTATTGATCTGCGACAGGGTGCGCTGCACAAGGTTGCCGATGTTATTGGCCAGTTCCGCATTCACGCGGTTGACCATGGATTTATGCGCGAAATCGCCGTCGTTGCCGAAAATCACTTCGCGCATCATGAAATAGCGCGTTTGCTCCAGCCCGTAGGTATTCACCAGATGTTCCGGCGAAATGACGTTGCCGAGCGATTTGGACATTTTCTGTCCTTCCGCCATCCACCAGCCGTGCGCATAAACGCGCTTGGGCACTTCCAGCCCCGCCGACATCAAAAACGCGGGCCAGTACACGGCATGAAAACGCAGAATATCCTTGCCCGTCACATGCACATCGGCGGGCCAGTATTTTTTGTATTCTTCGGATTCCGTATCGGGGTAGCCCAGCGCGCTGATGTAGTTCGTCAGGGCATCCACCCAGACATACATCACATGTTTTTCATCACCCGGTACCTGCACGCCCCAGTCAAAGGTGGTGCGGCTGATGGAAAGATCGCGCAGGCCGGATTTGACAAAGCTGATGACTTCGTTGCGGCGGTAATCGGGCTGGATGAAATCCGGATGTTCCTCATAGAACTTCAAAAGCCTGTCACCCCAGGCGGAGAGTTTGAAGAAATAGCTTTCTTCCTCCACCCATTCGCAGGGCGCGCCCGTGGGGGCGATTTTGGTGCCGTCCGGCCCGTCGGTCAGCTCATCCTCGCCGTAAAAGGCTTCGTCGCGCATGGAATACCAGCCGGCATATTTGCCGAGATAAATATCCCCCGCATCCTGCATTTTTTGCCAGATGGCCTGCACGGCCTTTTTATGCGCGGGGTCGGTCGTGCGGATGAACTGGTCTTCGGAAATGTTCAGCAGGCGGTTCATATCGCGGAAGTTGACCGAAACCCTGTCCGTCAGTTCCTGCGGCGAGATGCCCTGTTTGGCGGCGGCCTGATAGACCTTCATGCCGTGTTCGTCCGTGCCGGTCAGGAATTTTACATCAAACCCGTCCAGCCGCTTGAAGCGCGCCATGACATCGCAGGCGATGGTCGTATAGGCATGGCCGATATGCGGCTTGTCGTTCACGTAGTAAATCGGCGTGGTGATGTAAAAAGGTTTTTTGCTCATGGCGTGCTCGTTTCTGCCCCGTTGTTCTTGTGTTTTCGTTCTTGTTATACGTTCAGCCCCGGGTGATCGGGGTTCTGGAGCATCAGGAAAGATGTGATCAATGCCTGACGTTTGTCAAGGTTATATACGTCCGTCTGGTGGAAGAGCCGCGTCAGCTTCTCCCATGTCTCCATGAAATGGCGCGGCGGATAGAGGGTGGCAAGACGCTGGAAAACCGCACCGTCGCCCGGCAGGACATCCACGATCGGCAGCCCGCGCGCTTGTAACCGCGCCACACGTTCGCACCAGCCTGTCAGGATGCCGCAGGCGGTTTCAAAGCTGCGCTCCGCCCCGAATTTGCCGAATTTTTCGGCCAGCTCATGCACCAGCACCAGATCCAGCTCCGGCAGGGTTGCGGCGGCCTGCAACAAATCCTGATACAGCGCGATGCCGCCGTCTTCGTGGAATTGCAGGGCGCGGCCAAGACTGCCCTCCGCCAGCGTCACCAGCATGGATTTTTGCGCGGGCGGCAGGCCGGGCGCAAATTTGTCCAGCAGCATTTGCATGGTATCGTCCGGCAAAGGCGCCATCGGGATCATGCGGCAGCGGGAACGGATGGTCGGTAAAAACGCGCCGGGCTGCGCCGTGGTCAGGATCAGCACGGTTTTTTTCGGCGGTTCTTCCAGAATTTTCAGCAGCGCGTTCTGGCTGCTCTGGTTCAAATGTTCGGCGCTGTCCACAATCACCACGCGCCAGCCGCCCTCCGCCGCCGTTTTGCGTAGAAAGGGATGGATGCGGCGCACGGCCTCGACCGAAATATCGTTTTTCAGGCGGCCGCGTTTTTCGTCAAACTCGCGCTCCACCGTCATCAGGTCGGCATGCCCGCCCGACGCCACGCGGCGGAATACGGGATGATCGGGCGCGACATACAGATTTTCCGGCGGCGCGGCATCACCGAAAAGGCTCGCCCCCGCGTCTTCCGTTTGCGACAGCAAAAAGCGCGCCAGACGATAGGCCAGCGTCGCCTTGCCGATACCGGGCGGGCCCGACAGCACGAGGGCATGCGGCATGCGGCCCGCGTTAAAATCAGCCATCAACATTTTTTCAATGGCCTCATGGCCGAGGCAGTCGGGATTGGTGCGCGGGGTCAGCTCCGGCGCGGCTTCGGGCGCGGCGGCATCGACGATACTGTCAATCTCGGCATCGTCGAAAATATCCTCTGCTTCCTCATCCGCGAAAAGGCTAGCCATGCGATGCCTCTTTCAGGGATACGCCGTAGCGGTCCTCGATCACGCGCAGCACCTGCCGGTGCACGGTTGCAATATCCTGCGCGGCGTCGATAATGACGCAGCGGTCGGGATATTCTTTGGCAATCGCAAGAAAGCCGTTGCGCAGGCGCTGGTGGAAAGCAAGCCCCATGCGCTCGTATCTGTCCTCGGTAGATTCCGTGGCGTTTTGCGTCTGACCCTTTTGCTTCATGGAGCGCGCAAGCCCCGCTTCGGGGTCGATGTCGAAAATGAAGGTAAGGTCAGGCTGGAAATCGCCCGCCACCAGCGCATAAAGCTTTTCAATCAGCGCCGCATCCAGCCCCATGCCGTAGCCCTGAAAGGCGCGCGTGGAATCCGCAAAACGGTCGGAGATAACCCATTTGCCCTTTTCCATTTCCGGCCAAATTTTATGAACCAGATGCTCGCGGCGGGCGGAGAACATGAGCATCGCTTCCGTCAGCGGATCAAAACTGCCGCTGTCGCGTTGCAACAGCAGATCGCGGATGCGTTCGGCCTGCGGCGTGCCGCCCGGCTCCCGCGTGGTCACGGCTTCGACACCCGCCGCCGCCAGCGCTGCCGCCAGCATGCGGATCTGGGTGCTTTTCCCCGTGCCGTCGCCGCCTTCCAGCGTGATGAACAAGCCTTTTTGCGTCATGCCTTTACCTTCTTATTCCGCCTGATGCGTGATGATATAGCCCGCGCGTTTTTTCGCACGACCCCAGGCCCCCAGACGCGCCACGGAAGCACCGGCGGCCACCTTGATTTCCACGGGCGCCTGCCCCGGCACTTCCACCTTCAGCGTGCCGACCTGTTCGCCCTGTTTCACAGGCGCTTTCAGCGGGCCTTCGAAGGTGACGGTCATGCGTACGTCTTTCGCCTTGGCGCGCGGTAAAAGGACGGTCAAATCCTCCGCGGCCACCAGCGGCACTTCTTCCTGTTTGCCCAGCCAAACTTTTGCTTTTTGCACCTCGTCTCCCTTGACGACCAGCTTTTTGGTTTCGAAGCTGCGGAAGGCCCATTCGATCAGCTTGGTGCTTTCTTCCTTGCGCTCGGCCTCGCTCGCCAGACCGTTGACGACGACGATCACGCGGCGGCCGTCACGCTCGGCGGAACCGATCAGCCCGTAGCCCGCTTCTTCCGCATGGCCCGTTTTCAAACCGTCCGCGCCCTTGACGGAAGCCAAAATCGGCAAACGGTTGGGCTGGCGGATTTTGTTATAGGTGAACTCCTTTTCGGAGAAATAGTGATAATACTCCGGAAAGTCATGAATGATGCGATAGGCCAAAAGCGCCAGATCGCGCGGAGTGGAATAATGCTCCGGATCGGGCCAGCCGCTGGCATTCACGAAATGGCTGCCGGTCATGCCCAGTTCCTTGGCACGCGCGGTCATGGCCTCGGCAAAGGCGGCTTCGGAGCCTGCCAGCCCTTCGGCCACGGCCACCGTCGCATCGTTACCGGACTGGATGATGATGCCGCGGATCAGGTCTTCCACCTTCACGCGGTCGCCCACCTTGATGAACATTTTGGAGCCGCCCATGCGCCACGCCTTTTCACTGACGAGGAAGGTATCGTCCAGCTTCACGCGGCCGGCCTTCAGATCCTCGAACAGCATGTAGATCGTCATGACCTTGCTCATCGACGAGGTCGGCATGCGCGCATCGGCGTTTTTATCCAGCAGCACCACGCCCGTATGGGCATCCACGACAATCGCCTCGCGCGCCTTGGTATCCACCTGCGCCATGGCCGCGCCCGCGTGGGCAAAGGCAAATACAATCGCCAAAAACGCGATCAGGTATTTTTTCCCTGTCTTCATGTTCTTTCCTCTATTCTTCTTTTTATTGTTTAACGGACAACCTTGCCGGTGCCGCCGATGCGGATGACTTCGCTCAGGATTTTATCCGCCGTTTCGACCGTATCAATGGGGCCGACGCGCACGCGCCAGAATTTGCGCCCGCTGACCATTACAGGATCGACCAGCACGGGGCCGAGCGCCGAAAGCTTCCGGCTCAGCCGTTCCGCATTGTCCTGCACGGTGAAGGACCCCGCCTGCACAAAAATACCCGTGGGGTTCACGGGTTCGCGCGTCACGACAGGATCGGGCATGAAACGGCCGCCCTGCAACGTGCCGCTGGCCATCGGTTGTTCGGCCGTTGCGCGGTTATCAAGGCCAAGGCTTTTGACAAACCCCTCACGATCTTCCCGCGTCGGCGCGGCAGGCGTTTTGACAGGTTGCGCAGGCTGGCGCGGCGCGGCCCAGCCGCTGGACACCTTCGCGCCCGGCGCGGCCAGTTCCTCTACGGTAATCGTCGGCGTTTGCAGGCTTTCGGGCAAAAATTCCGCATCGTTGCGCAAGGAAGCCATTTGCACCGGCTTTGCCGTCTGTCTGGTGGAAACCGTCGTCAGCACCGGCACGGCGGGCGCGGCAGCGGCGGTTGCCGGCTGCGGCGAAATGCGGTTCAGCTCCGCCAGCGTGATTTTGGAAGTATCCATGCCGCGCTTGGCCGCTTCGGCAATCTGGCGGCTTTCCTTTTCCAGCACCTCGATACGCACCTTGGCCGTGCCCTGATTGATAAAGCCCAGCAGGCTCGCCGCCTTTTTGGACACGTCAATCACCCGCCCGCGCTTGAAAGGCCCGCGGTCGTTGATGCGCACCACGACGGATTTGCCGTTTTCCAGATTGGTCACCCGCACCAGCGACGGCATTTGCAGCGTGCGATGCGCCGCCGTCAGGGCGTTCTGGTCGTAAACTTCCCCGTTCGCCGTGCGCTTGCCGTGGAAATTGGGGCCGTACCACGAGGCAATGCCGGTTTCGACCAGATTGAAATCCTCGCGCGGGTGGTAACGTACCCCCGCCACGCTATAGGGATTGCCGACCTTGTAGGTCCCCGCCGTTTCCTGTGACCCCGCCCAGGTCGCTTTTTTGAACAAATGCGTTGCCAGCTCGGTCTCCGCGCAACCCGACAGCATCACGGACAGCCCCAGCACCAAGGCCAGGGATGTCAAACCGTTGCGCATGGAAGCGCGGAAAAAGGAACGAGTGGTCATGCGCATGGCACCTTCCCTGCAAAAGAATTAAAACCCTTTGCAGAATAGCGAATTCCAGACGCAAAAGATAGGTTTTAAAGCCTGTTTTTCGGCACTTTTGTCCCTGCCAGCGCATCGGACAAAAGCCCCACGGACGTGGCAAAATAGGACGAGCGGTTCCATTTCAGGATGACATGATAATTGTCATATACAATGAAAGCCGATGTCCCCGGGCCGCTCGGCTGGATGACGGAGGCTTGATAGGCCCCTTCAAACGGCACCGCCTTGCCGTCCGGCAGGCGCACGCCCTTGTCGTGCCAGAATTGCAGGGAATAGCGGTTATCCACCCCCAGCAGTTTTCTGTCAATTGTATCGGGAATGATCACCCGCCGCCCCCATGGCTGTCCTTTTTTCCAGCCGCTTTTGGCCAAATAATTGGCGGCGGAGGCAAAAACATCGGCCTGCGTGCCCCAGATATCGCGGCGGCCGTCGGCGTTGAAATCCTCCGCAAAGCGGAAGAAGCTGGAGGGCATAAACTGCGTCTGCCCCATCGCGCCCGCCCAGGAGCCTTTCATATCGGCATGTTTGATATGCCCTTCGTCGATGATCTGCAGGGCCTTCATCAGCTCCCCGCGGAAATAATCGCTGCGGCGGCCGTCATAGGCCAGCGTCGCCAGCGCGTTCACGACGTCAAACCCGCCCGTAATGGCGCCGTAATTCGTTTCCACGCCCCAGAGCGCGACGATCACCTCCGGCTCCACGCCATAGGCCTTGCTGACCTTGCCGAGCAGCGTCGGGTAATTCAGCATCCGCGTTTTGCCTTTTTCAATCCGCTCGCGGCTGACGATGCGCTTCAGATAATCGTCAAAACTTGTGGTGCTTTCGGGCTGTTTACGGTCCAGCTCGATAATGCGCGCGATGGGTTGCAGCGTATCCGGCAGGGCTGTTTTGATCGTATTCTCGGAAATGCCTTTTTGCCGCGCCTCCACCCGCACGCCTTGCAACCATGATTTGAAATCCTGCCTGGCGGCGGCGGGATGCGCACAGGCGGCAAGCAAAACGGCGGCGGCAAGAAAAACGGGAAAAAAGGGCACGGGCAAAAATCCTTCCGGTAAAAAATACGTTCCTGAGATATAGGGCTTTGCCATTGAAAAGGCAATTTTTTCCCGCGCCGTCCGGCCCCGCTCCCGCACCGCCCCAAGCGGAATCGCCGCTTGAAAAGCCGAATTTTCCCGATTATAAGCGTATATCAGGCAGGCGTTTCGCGCCGGCTTTTACGGACAGGTGGCCGAGTGGTTTAAGGCTCTCGTCTTGAAAACGAGCGTGGGGGAGACTCCACCGTGAGTTCGAATCTCACCCTGTCCGCCACCTCTTCTCCCTCTTATATCTCCTTCGGTGCTTCGGGGTTGCCTTCGGTGCGGTCGCGGTAAACGGCGGCGCGGACGAGCATGATGAGCGTCACGGGCGTGGTGATGGTCATGAATGCGGCAATCAGCACGGGCAGCAGCGCGGGTTTGCCCGTCGCCGCCCAGAAATGGATAATGGCCGCAATCAGAATAAACCCCACCCCCAACGTGGCGCCGAGCGTCGGCGCATGGACGCGTTCGTAAAAATTCCTCAGCTTCACAAGGCCGATATTGCCGAGCAGCGTCAGCGTCGCGCCCGCAAAAACCAGCACTGCTGTCACGCATTCCGCCCAGAGCGGCACGTCCTGCAATGTTTCCGTCATTCAATCACCTCCCCGCGCATCAGGAAGCGCGACAGCGCGACCGTCGCCGTAAAGCCCAGAAGGCCGATGATCAGCGCCCCTTCCATATACAGCATGCTGTTTTCGCGGATGCAAAAAACGACAATGGACAAAAGCCCGTTCGCATAAAGCGTATCCAGTCCCAGAATGCGGTCCTGCGCGCGCGGGCCGGCAAGGATGCGCCACGCCGCCAGCAGCATGGCCACGCCCAGCATGATCTGGCCCAGCAATAGCGTGATATCTATGGCGATTTGCAGGATCATTCAAAAATCTCCATCAGCAGGCGTTCATACCGGTGGCGGATGATATGGACCCATTCATCCTCCCCGATATTGTCCAGCACGTGCAGCAACAGCCACTTGCGGCGCGGATTGTATTGCACCCAGAGCGTACCCGGCGTGCAGGTCAGGATCACGCCAAGCGCCGCAAGCCCGTAGGTATTCGTCATTTTCAGCGGCACGTTGATAAAGCCGGAGCTGTGTTTTTCCTTCTGTCCGCGAATGATGACGCGACTGACGCCGATGTTGGAACGCACGATGTCATATAGCACAATACCGCACAGCTGGATAATGGCGCGCGGGCGGCGCATGCGCACGGGCGGCATGTCCAGACGGCGCAATACCAGCGGCACCAGCACCGCCAGCACGCCCGCAAAAACAAAAGATGCCGCGCTATAGGTGCCCGCCAGCATCAGCCACATGGCAAAAACGGCAAGCGATGTGACGGGATAAGGCAGAAAGCGCGTCATGGCTGCACCTCCTCCAGCGGCAGGGGTACGCCCGTGGTATTCAGCACGGCATGGATGTAATGCGTCACGTCATAAAGGAAAATGGCCATGGTATCCATGCGGTCCATGACCCAGCCGCTCATCACCGTCATCACAATGCAAACCGCCAGAAGCCCCGCAATGGAAATGAATTCGACCGGCGCCACGCGCGGCGTCGGCTCGTCCTTCGGCACCCAGAGCGCCTCGATACCGATGCGCACAATCGCCACCATGGTTGCAAGGCTCGAAAACGCAAGGAAACCGACAAAAATCCATGCGCTGCGGGAATCCGCCCCCTTCTCCGCCAGCGTGCCGGTCATCATGGCGAATTTGCCGATAAAGCCCGCCATAGGCGGCAAACCCGCCAGCAGGATGGCGCAGATCAAAAACCCGCCGCTGAGCAGCGCGACCGCCGCGGGGATGACCACCACGCCCTGCGCCTCGTCAAATTCGCCGTCTTCAAAAGGATCCTGATATTCGTCGGTAAAGACAGGCTCCGCCAATACCGCCGCGTTGGTTCCGCGCACGCGGTTCAGCAGCTCGATCAGCAGGAAAAACGCGCCGATGGAAAGGGTCGAGATCATCATGTAATAAAGCCCGCCCGCCAGCACCTTGTGCGTGCCGATGGAAAGCGTGCAAAGCAGCGTGCCCGACGACATGAACACGCAGGCGCAGGCAACGCGGGAGAAACTCCGCGCCGAAAGCGCCATGACGCAGCCGTACAAAATCGTCGCAATCCCGCCCGCGAAAAGCCATTTGGAGAAAAAGCCGGAAAGCCCGACCTCCGACACCGACAGCAGCGCGGACATGCGCAAAACGGCATAAACGCCGACTTTGCTGAGGATCGCGAAAACGGCGGCGACAGGCGCGCCCGCGGCCGAATAGGTGGCGGGCAGCCAGAACCCCAGCGGCCACATGCCGACCTTGATGAGGAACGCGAGGCCCAGAACCGTCACGCCCGTATCAAAAATACCCTTGTCCTCCGGCGCCAGCGTATCCATGCGCAGCGCGATATCGGCCATGTTCAGCGTGCCGGCCGCGCCGTAAATCAGGCTCGCGCCGATCAGGAACAGGCTGGAGGCCATCAGGTTGATGCCGATGTAATGCAACCCGCTGCGCACGCGCGGACTGCCCGAGCCGTGCAGCGCAAGACCGTAGGACGAGGCCAGCAGGACTTCAAAGAAAACGAAAAGGTTGAACAAATCGCCTGTCAGAAACGCGCCGTTCACGCCCATTAGCAGCAGCAGGAACAAGCCGTGGAAGCGCGGCCCCGCACGGTCCCACCGCGCAAGGGAGAAAAGCAGCGTGCAAAAACCCAGCGTTCCCGCCAGCACCAGCATGGTTGCCGACAGCAAATCCGCCACCAGCACGATACCGAAAGGCGCGGGCCAGTTGCCGAGGAAATAGACAGTCGTATCCTGCGTGCCGCGCAGCAGCAGCATCCAGTCCACAACCAGCACCGCCCCCACGACCAACAGGCTGATGGCGGATTTTATTTTATATTGCCGTTCATGCAAGAACAGCATGCCGCCCGTGGCCAGCAGCGGCAGCAGAATGGGCAGGATCGCCAGATGTTCGCCAAGGCCCATCACGGTTCATTCTCCTGTCCGTCCACATGATCGGTACCGGTCAGCCCCCGCGCCGTCAGCAGCACCACAAGGAACAGCGCCGTCATGGCAAAGCCGATGACAATCGCCGTCAGCACCAGCGCCTGCGGCAAGGGGTCGGTATAACTGGCCGCCATATCCTCCGCGCCGTTCAGCACCGCGGGCGCGCCCACGCGCAACCGCCCCATGGAGAAAATGAACAGGTTCACGGCATAGCTGAGCAGCGACAGCCCCATGATCACCTGAAAGGTACGCGGGCGCAGCACCAGCCAGACGCCGGAAGCCGTCAAAACACCCATGCCGATCGCAAGCACAAGTTCCATCAGGCCGCTCCTTCCGCTGCGGGGCGCAGCCCGTCGTCAGCCACAGCCTCCGGCGGCGGCTCGGCGGCCACAACTTCCGGCGCAGGCAGCGCGTCGGCTTCCGGTTCTTCTTCCTGCACGGCTTTGACCTCGCGCGGGGTGCGGATGGACTGGTGCGCCAGCGCCAGCAAAATCAGCGTCGTCGCGCCGATCACCAAAATGAACACGCCAAGGTCGAACAACAGCGCGCTCGCCATCGGCAGCTTGCCCAGCACGGGCAGTTCCGCATAGCTGAAATAGGATGTCAGGAACGGATAGCCCGCCATCAAGGCCGCCGCCCCCGTCAGCGCCGCCAGCAAAATGCCGATGCCGATCCAGTACAGCGGCAGGATGGACAGCCGCGCCTCCACCCAGCGCACGCCGAAGGCGATATATTGCAAAATAAAGGCAATGGAAAGCGCCACCCCCGCCGCAAAACCGCCACCCGGCAGGTCATGACCGCGCATGAACAGGAAAATCGCGAAAACGACGATGAAGGGGAACATCCATTTGATGACCAGACGCGGCAGCAGCAGGTAATCGTCCAGAATACCGCCCTTCACCATGTCTTCGTGCTGCTGTTCATAGGCGGTCTGGCGGCGCTGCTGTTCGGGCCGCTGCAAACTGTCCGCTGCGGGGCGGAAGCGGCGCAGCAGCGCAAAAACCGTCAGGCCGACAACGCCCAGCACCGTGATTTCGCCCAGCGTATCGAAGGCGCGGAAATCGACCAGCAACACGTTCACCACGTTGCGTCCTCCGGCCTCCGTATAGGCATGGCGGATAAAGAAATCGGCGATGCTGCCGTGCAGCGGACGGGTCATTACGGCATAGGACACCACGGCCACGCCGATCCCTGAGAAAATCGCAAGAAACAGGTCAAAAGACCGGCGCACGGCCACGCCCGGTTCCACCTTGTCGCTGCGAAGCTCCTTTTTCCGCTTGGGCAGCCAGCGCAGGCCCAGCAGCAGCAGGATGGTGGTCACGATTTCCACCAGCAATTGCGTGACGGCAAGATCGGGCGCGGAAAGCCAGACAAAGGTAAGACAACTGATAAAGCCCGCCCCGCCCAGAAAGGTCATCGCCAGCAACCGGTGGAATTTCGCATGATAGGCCGCCGCCAGCGCGCAGCCGCAGCCCGCGATCCACATGGCGATAAAGGCCGTATCGGGCAGCGCGAAAATACGCTCCGTCGTTTGCATGTGCAGCCCCTGCCGCGCAATCGTCATCCCCGCCGCCAGCAAAACCGCGCCGATAACAAAACGCATTTGCGCTTGCAAACGGCGCGTCCCCAGCAGGCGCTCCAGCATCTGCGCGGCGATGGTGACCAGCGTCAGCACGGCATCATAGGCCTGCTTGCCGCGAAAACGGTACAGCAACGGTGCGCCCGCCGTATTGGCGTTCAGGCGGTCGCGGAAGGCGATATACAGCACCCCCCCGATGGTCATGGCCGCCACGCTCATCAGCATGGCGGGGTTGATGCCGTGCCAGATTGCAAGACTGTAGGCCGGCGCATCCGCCCCCAGCACGGCGCCAACCGCCAGATCCAGCAAGCCGCCCACAATCCTTTGCGGGAAAATCCCCACCAGAATGCAGGTCAGCACCAAAAGCTCGATGGGGAAGCGCATCCAGCGCGGCGGCTCGTGCGGCGCGCGCTCCAACCCCTCCGGCGGCGGGCCGAAAAACGTCTTGTGCATGAAACGCAGTGAATAGACGACGGCAAAGGCGCTCGCCAGCGTTGCCACCGCCGGCAGGGCCAGACTGTGCCCCAGCGTTTCGGCCAAAAACATTTCCTTCGACAAAAAGCCGTTGAGCAAGGGCACGCCCGCCATGGCGGCCGTCGCCACCATCGCCAGCCGCGCGGTAATGGGCATATAGCGTTTCAAGCCGCTGAGCTTGCGTATGTCGCGCGTGCCCGTTTCATGGTCGATGATCCCCACGGCCATGAACAGCGAGGCCTTGAACGTTGCATGGTTCAGGGTGTGGAAAATCGCCGCCACCAGCGCCAGCCGCGTTTCAAGGCCGAGCAGCAGCGTGATCAGCCCCAGATGGCTGATCGTCGAATAGGCGAGCAAGCCTTTCAGGTCATGCTGGAAAATCGCCGCATAGGCGCCGAGAGTCAGGGTCAACAGCCCCGCACCGCCGACAAGATAAAACCACGCATCCGTCCCCGCCAGCACGGGCCAGAGGCGGATGAGCAGGAAAACCCCCGCCTTTACCATCGTCGCGGAATGCAGATAGGCGCTGACGGGCGTCGGCGCCGTCATCGCATGCGGCAGCCAGAAGAAAAACGGGAATTGCGCGCTCTTGGTCAGCGCGCCCAGCAGGATGAGCACCAGCAGCGGCATATAAAGGCTGTGTTCGCGGATCGTATCGCCGGAGGCCAGCACGACATCCAGATCAAAACTGCCCACGACATGGCCGATCAGGATCATCCCCACCAGCAAACACAAACCGCCCGCCGCCGTAACCGTCAGGGCCATACGCGCCCCGTCCCGCGCATTCGCATTGTGGTGCCAGTAACCGATCAGGAGGAAGGAGAAAAGGCTCGTCAGCTCCCAGAACAGCACCAGCTGTATCAGGTTGCCCGACATGACGATGCCGAGCATCGCCCCCATAAAGGCCAGCAGGAAACAGAAAAACCGCGGCACGGGGTCTTGCGGCGACATGTAATAGCGCGCGTAAATCACGACCAGAATGCCCATGCCCAGCACCAGCATGGCAAAAAGCCACGACAATCCGTCCAGGCGCAGGATGATGTTCAGCCCCAGTTCCGGCATCCAGGGAAAATCGGCGCGCACGCCGCTTTCCTTCACGCCCGGATAAAGCAACAGCCCGCACACAATGCCGCCCAACGCCACAAAGGAGGAAACACCCACCGCCGCGTTGCGCGCATGGCGCGGCAAAAACGCCGCGGTCAAGGCTCCCGCGAAGGGTAAAAGCGTCATCAGGCTGAGCAAAAAGGATTCCGGCATTATGTGTTACCGAAATCCTTCCAAATAGATATCCGTGCAAACCGCCACAACGAATCCCCCTCGCATAAATAAAAAAATGTAAGGGGATATTAAGACAAAGAAACGAAAACAATCAAGGTTTTCAATGCAATCCGCCTCTTTCCCTGCCGGTTGTCCCACGATGCGAAAGCGTTGTTGCAAACCGCAGGCAAGACGCCTTATCCCCGTACCGGTAACAGGCGCGCGCGATGCGTATTGGAAAATGGCCGCCCGCGCACGCGTGCTTTTACGTGCCGGCGCAAGATCCGGATCAGTCTTTTTTATCCACAGGCTTTTCAGCGGATTTTTCCGTCTTTTTGGCCTCACGGCGCTGGGCGGAGATGTAATCCAGAAAATCATGCGTGATATCGGCGCGGACGGACGCGGCGGCAACGGTGGGCAGGAACATCCTGACCTGAAAGAAGTAATTGCCCACATCGCTGGTGGTGATATCAAAGCTTGGCTCTGCCGCGCCGATGCCGACGCCGGAGCGGCGGCGGATTTTGCGGTTGAAGGCCACGGCTTCGTTATGGTACGGCGCAAAATAGCGCTGCACGATCTCGCGCAGCTTTTTCATGGCCGCCGCAGGGTCGATATCGGCATGGGTCACGGCAATGCGGATATCTTCAAACACGTATGATTTGAAGAAATTGGCGTTTTCCACATTGCTGGAGAACAGCTTGCTGTTTGGAATGCTGATGGTGCGTCCCGTGAACTGATAGCTTTTGCCCTTCATATCCACTTCCTGCAGGCGGAAGGAAAAAGCATCGATATCCACCACCTCTCCCGTCGTGCCGTCGATGGTGATCCAGTCGCCGGAGCGGAACGGCGTTGTCGTCACGCGCACGATGGCCCCCATGAAGCACAGGATCATTTCCTTCGTCGCCACGACGACGGCAACGGCAAAGGCCGCCAAAGACAGCGCCACGGTATGCAACTGCGGCGCCCAGATGAGGATCAGCCCCACAATCAGCACCATCGCGCTGATGTTTTTGATGCGGATGATCCAGCTGCGCTGGTCCTTGCTCAGCACCTCCGCGTCGCGCCAGATATATTTGATGGCCATGCGCCGCGCGGTCCAGAGCGCGATCACGAAAATCAGGGTGGTCAAAACGCTGCTGGCGGAAAAAATGCCGCCGAGATCGACGGAGCGGATTTCCGCAACGACACCATTCAAAAACTCGTTCACGTCACGGCATCCTTACGGGTTGGGCATATCGCATTGATAAAGGAATTCATATTGCGGGGCCTGAAACAGATAGCCTTCGATCAGGCGGCAGACATCCGTCCGCCCCGTTTCGGCCAGCCAGGCATGCGCCGCGCCGCGCACCCAGGGCAGCGGCGGCGTGCCTTGCGTGACCGTTCCCATGCCGGCGAAGGTGATAAGCATGCGGCCTTCCCGCGCGTTATCCATGACCTTGAACGTGCCGTCCGCCGTCTTGACCTTGCCGGTGACGGTATTTTCCGAAGGATAGTGCTTCATAATGTGGTTGAAGGTCATACAGCCCGACAGCGCCAGAACCACGGCGCCCGCTGCCAGAAAACGCGTGATATGTTGTCGCATGATCTACCCCCTTTTTATGAGCCCGATATTATTACAAACCGCGAGGGGATTTCAAACATATCCGCCTTAAAAAAGTTCCCGTGCGTCGCCGCGCGGCGGCTCAGGCGGCGGGGACAGCCGTCCGTTCTGCCAGTTCCTTCAGGTTTTGCAGGCCTTTTTCAAAATAGCCGCCGACCATTTTGTCGCAGTTCATGACAAGGCTCGTGGCCTTGGCGACAAAATTGTTATGCCCCGTCATGCTCCATGTCACCCGCGTCATGCCGCCTTCCTCGTCAAAACGGAAGGTGGCATGGCAGGTGCCGGGCATGGGTTTTACGAAGATCAGCGCATATTTGACAAATTCGACGGGGATGATCTCGACGATTTCAAGGCTGCCCGTGCCCACCTGCTTGTTGCCGTCCCAGCGCATGACCGCGCCAAGACCTTCCTCCGGCCCTTCAAAAACCGTTTTGGCATTCGGATCCAGTTGCGCCCATGGCGACCAGCTTTGCCATTTTTGCAGGTTGTTGACGCAGGAGAACAAAACCTCCCGCGGCGCGGCGATCAGCAGGCTGCGCGATACGTTAAACTGCGACGGCTGCGCCGCAATGGCGGCGATCATCAAGGCAAGAAGAATCAAAATCATCCATATCCACATGCGATCCGTCCTCCTCAGGCTTCCACAAGTGTTTTGAAACCGCCGAAGGCCATGCGCTTGGGATCGAAGGGCATGTTTTCCGGCGGGCATGCCATGCGCGGGTCAGCCATGACCTTGGCATTCACGGCGCTGCGGTGTTCGCGGGATTCATAAACGATAAAGGCGAAAATCACGGTTTCGCCCTCCTTCACCCCCGCCAGCGCGGGAAAGGTGGCGCAAAACCCGGGATCGCTCTTGTCTTCCAGCACACATTCCTTGTAATCGAGCGCGCCATGTTCCTTCCAGATCACGCTGGCCGTTTTCGCCAGTTCCAGATAGGCGTCCAGCTTGCCTTCCGGCACGGGCAAAACAAAACCGTCCACATACGACATGGCAATATTTCCTTATATCAAACGATTAAAAACACATGTGCCAGCATGGCCATATCCGCCCTGCGGTTCAAGCGAATTATAAGCTAACCCTCCACCAGACGAAGGAGTTCCGAAAAACCGGAACCGCGCCCCCCTGCCGGCGGCGCGGTTGTTTTGGGAAAACACGGAAATTCTAGAATTCCAGCACGAGGCCGTCGTAGGCCAGATCCACGCCTTCGGGCAGCATTTTGCTGACCGTGTCATAATCGACGGTGTAATCCAGATGCGTCAGATAGGTCTGGCGCGGCTTGAATTTCTCCGCCCAGCGCAGGCATTGTTCCACATAGCCGTGGGATTTGTCGGTATTGGTGACGCAGTTGCAATCCACGAACCACGTATCGAGGCCGTAGAGATATTCCTCGCTCTCCTCCGGAAAGGCGCTGACATCGGTGGAATAGCCGAAATTGCCGATGCGCAGGCCCACCGATTTGAAGCGGTTGCCGTGCTGCTGCCACCATGTTTGCAGCTTCAACGTGCCGATCTGCAATTGCTCCGGCGGCAACATTTCACGCCACAGCGGGCGCGCCGTGCCGGTGTATTCAAGGCCGATGCTGGGGTCGAACATATACCACCAGACTTTTTCAATATCGCGGCGCGTGGCGCGGTCGGCATAAAGCGCCAGATTCTGGCCGTTCTGATGCGCCATCTGGATCGGCAAATGGAACATGCCCGCGATATGGTCGGCATGCGGATGCGTGAAGAAAACCGCGTCCAGCTTGGTGATGTTATGGCGCAGGGATTGTTCCTTGTAATCCGGCCCCATATCGACCAGCAGGGTCGTCGCTTCGTCCTGAATCAGGATGGAGGGACAGGTACGGCGGTTTTTGGGGTTGTTCGGATCGCAATTCCCCCAGCCGCCGCCGACATAGGGCACGCCATAGGCAGAGCCGGAGCCCAGAACCGTTACTTTCATCTCAAGCCTTCTTTCTAACGATATGTCTGTTCAGCGATGCGCTTACTTGGGCCCCTGGCCGGGTTTCTTCGTAAAGGGTTTGCGAAGCTTGTCGATAAACGCCTTGTAAACGCTTGCTTTGGCAGGTTGCTGTTCGGCGGTATCCCGCGACATGTTGAGCCGCTTGGCAACGCTGTTGAAGGGCGTTGTTTGCAGCACCTCGCGTTCGAAGAACTCGATCGCCTCGCGCTGGTTTTCGTAGCGGTCGGGGCATGCGGCCTTGAAAACGTTCTTGGCATAGACCAGCGTATCGCGCAGTTTTTTCTGGGACATGGGCTGGGCGAAGAGTTTCTCCAGCTTTTCGGCGGAACGGCGCATTTCGCCATCGCCGTTTGCGCGGGCGAAGCGTGCGACCTCGTCCCCCAGATATACCGGCGAATAGCCGGTGGAGGTATAACCCGTCAGCGTTTGCATGAATTCAATGGCCGAGGTCACGACGCTGTGGTTGTCCACCACGGTGCGGGAAACCTGACCGCGCTTGATATGCTTGTTGGTGACGTAAAGGGTGATCAGCATTTCCTGCATCAGCAGTTCCAGACGGTCTTCACGGGAGTTGCCGGAGGTATGCTTTTTAATGAAGTCCTTGGCCACTTGCGGCAGCGGTTCCGCCTTCGTGCCGTGGGTTTCCGTCCATTTGTAGTCGGGATCGGTGTGGAAAATGCGCGGTTTGATGCTGGTGGGGTTGCGCGGGGGCGTGCCCTTCATCGCCATGTAAAGATCGAACTGGTAGGTTTTGTTGCCGTGCTCGGCGCTTTGCGCGATGAACATGAAGCCGATGCCGCCGTAATTTTCGACCAGACGGTCATGGCATTTGGTGATGATTTTGCCCTTGGAGGCGAGGTAATCGTTAACAGCCTGATAGACTTCTTCGATTTTATTGGGGTCGATGACGGTAAAAAGATCGATGTCGGAATGGGTATCTGCGTGGCCGCGGCCGATGGATCCCCTGAGATAGGCTTCTTCAAGAAGGCCTTTTTGGACGAGGACATCAAAACATCCCTGTAACAGCGCCGCTTGCGGTAAATGTCCCTGTCCCGTGGCTTCGATGTGCGCCTTCAGATCCACATCCGACACACCTTTCGACTTGTCCGCCTTGGCTTTCGCCGCATCCCACGCGCAATTTAACCGCATACGTTGCCCCCGTTCTGGTTTGTTTATGCAAATCATTGTGGTGGCCTGATTGTATAGCCCGAGAACCCCATACGGTCAAGGAAACGCCGAAACAAGCTGCGGCAGAAGGGCTTTTTGAATCGCCTGTTACAGTAAAAACGGCGGGTATTCTTGTACCGCACGGGAGAATCGATTCTCCGGCCCCTTTTGCGCCGGGATTCTCCTGTCAGGAAGGGCTTGACCTTTGCCTTTTCCTTTATTAAACATAATATTTCGTTGAAACCCTTTTCCCTGTGCGAGCCACCCGCATGTTTCGTTCGTCGCCCGACAAAAAATTCCTGAAGGCTGCCCTCCGCGGCGATATTGCCGCCATGGAACAACTGCTGGCGCAAGGCGCGGATATCAATACCCGTAACGATCAAGGCGAAACGGCGCTGCGCATCGCTGCCGTCAATAATGATGTGCCGGTTGCGCGCTTCCTGCTCGACAAAGGTGCCGATCCGAATATGGCCGATATCTACGGTCGCTCCCCCCTTTCCCGTGCGGCAGGCGAAGGGTACAACGCGCTGCTGAAAATGCTGCTCGCCGCGCCGGACATTCAGGTCGATGCCCAGAAAAAGGACGGCGATACGGCGCTGCGCCTTGCCGTGATCCATAACCAGCTGGAATCCGCCCGTCTGCTGCTGGCAGCGGGCGCAAACCCCGACATCCAGAACGGCGAAGGCAATACCCCACTGATCCGCGCCGCCGCAGACGGCAATACCGAGATGGTCAAGCTGCTGCTCGCCCACGGCGCCAACCCACATATCCGCAATAACGCGCAGTTGACGGCGGCAAGCTTTGCCTATACGCGCCGGCATCATACTGTCCTGAAAATCCTGGATGACATGCCCGGCGAAAAAGCCGCACCTGCCGCCGAAACGCAAGCCGAACCCGCCGCCCCGCGCGAAAAACCCGCCGCCGTCTGGCATGTGACGGACGATCAGGAAATCGCCCGCGTGGCGACCAAGGAAGCCATCGGCAAGCAGATCACCGAAATTTTCAATTTCCGCGCGGAGCGTGTCATCACGATCATCCAGGATTTGAAACAAAACAGCGAAACCACGCTGGAGAAAAACTTTGCCGATGTGCAAAATCCCGCATGGCTGGAGGAAGCGGCCAAAGCCTATGAAACCGAAACGGGCGAAGCCGCGCTGTACCAAAGCAGCGCCCTGCAAAAACCCAAACCCGGCCTGAAGCCGAACAAAGGCTGATACGGCATCATGTCTCTCTCCCGTCTGCAAGCCAACGGATTGCTGCTGCTGGTCGCCATTATCTGGGGCACGGCCTTTGTGGCGCAAAAGGATTCCTTTGACCACGTCGGGCCTTATACCTTTGTCGCCTTCCGCTTTTTGTTGTCCTTTTCGCTGGTGCTGCCGCTGGCGCTCCGCGAGGTCAAACAGGGCGCGGCGCAAAGTCTTGCACGCGGAACCCCCTTGAAAGACCTGATCCGGCTCTGCCCCGCCTTTGCGGCGGGTGTCCTGCTGCAACAAATCGGCATCGGCGCGACCACCGTGACCAATGCGGGTTTCCTGACCGGTTTGTATGTGCTTTTCGTGCCGCTGATCTGCCTGTTGTTCTACCGCCAGAAACTTTCCCCATGGGTCTTTCCGGCGGCGTTTTCGTCGCTGGGCGGATTATATCTGCTGGTCGGCGGGCATCTGGATGGCCTGTCTTCCGGCGATGTGCTGGTCATCGGCTCGGCGCTCGGCTTTGCGGTGCAGGTCGTTCTGGTCGGGCGCATCATGGCAGACAGCCGCGCCGTTTTCACTCTTTGCGCCGTGCAATATGCGGCGGTCGCGCTGATCGCCTTTATCGGCATGAGCCTGTTTGAAAGCCCGACGCGTGCGGGACTGGCGGGCGCCTTCTGGCAGATCGCCTATGCGGGCGCGATATCGGGCGGCATTGCCTATACGCTGCAAGTCGTGGCGCAACGTTTTACCCCCGCTCCCGACAGCGCGATTATCCTTAGCGGCGAAGCGCTTTTCGCCGCCATTGCGGGGGCATGGTTGATGGGCGACCGTTTGAGCCTGATGCAATACGGCGGCTGCGCGCTGATCGCGGCGGCGATTTTGCTGGTGGAACTTGCGCCCGCGCTGCTGAACAAGGAAAAACCGGCAACAGCCTGATCCTGACCGGCCTTTATTCCTTTGCCGCGCCTTCCGGTACATCCAGCGACCAGACATCGGACGATACCGGCCCGCCCGGCCCCATGCCGCTGTAGGAACGATAGGCCAGCGGCACCACGGCGCCCGTTTTAACATCCTGCGGCGCGGCTACCTCGACAATCACGGGCAGAATGCCGGAAATGCAATTATCCCCCTTGCCGGCCATGCCGTCCGTCACCACGGCTTCGCGCACGCGCACCTTCAAAACATAGGTGCCGTCCTCCTGCACCGCGCTGTCCAGAACCTCGCCCTTGCCTTTGCAAGCCATCCAGGCGCTGGCGGCGGCAGGGGTTGCGGCAAACAAACCGGCCGTAACGGCCAAAACGCAAAGCATACGCAACATCATGATTATTCCTTTTCGTCATCCGCCAGCAACGCGGCAACGCCTGTCACCGACATGGCGGGCAAACCGTGTTTAAGGCGCAGAAGGTTCAATTGCCGCGCCTCTTCGGGCGTCAGCCGGCGCGGGCCGATCGCCTCCAGAAAAGCGCGGATTTCAGCGGGTTGTTCGGCGGCGGCGGGGTTATGCTCGCTCATGGCCTACCCCGTCTGTCCGGCGGCTGCTGAAAACGGAAACGGTTTTTTTCGCGCCGTGCGGACTGGTCGGGCATCAGGCCGCGATCCATATGCGCGGAATGGCGGATCATCCGCGCGGCCTCGTTGAAGGCCAGACCGTAATCCTGCAAAACCGCCGGGCCGTTGCCATCCACGATTTGCGCATGACCGCGCAAGAACAGATGCGCGCGCATATGTTCGATTTTCTCGTCCGCCTCGTTCCGCAGCCGCCCGATGAAAGCGCCGCCCGACATTTGCGGCCTGCCTGCGGGGTCGAAGGTCATGGCGCTCGTGGAAACAGCCGCATGAATCCCGTTGACTTTATATTCCACCGGCCCTTTGTCGGAAAGATGCACGCGCGTTTTGGGGTCTTCGACATCGGCAAAGGTTTTCAGCCCTTCATCCGCAAAATACTGTTCCATCCCCGCCGTCACATAAATATCCTTGCGCAGCAGGAAGTCGGCGATATTGGTATTGTTCAGCTCCGCCGTGCGTTTGCGGATTTCCACCCGCGCCCTGTTCACCATGACGGGGGATGCAAACCACGGCTTGCCGCCCTCGTCCACGCCGCCCGGATGGATCAGCACGGAGAAATTGCCGCCGCCGTGATGCGCAATGGCCGTGCTGTCCCGCGCAGGAATGCCCGCATATTCCAGCGCGCCTTCAATGATATGTTTCGCCATATGGCGCAGCACCAGATCGGCGTTGTGGTGGCCGAGCGCGTTGTTCAGCCCCGCCAGATTGTGAAAGGACACGCCAAGGCCGTAGGGTTTGATCTCCGCCATATCCCGCAGCCCCGCGCGCGCCAGCGCCCGTTGGGAGGCATCGCTTGCAGGATCGAATTGCGCCTTGAAATCTTTCGTATCCGCCGCAATGTTGTCGATGGTTTTCACCATGCCCTGCGGCATCATCACCTCGGCAGAGGGGTCTTCGGGCGTCAGTCCCTCGATGCTCAGGCGCAGCAAATGGCGCTGCGCCGCATTGAGGGCAATCCCCTGCGCCGCAAAATGATGCAGCGCGGCCTGCATATAACGTGCTTCCTGCGCGGCCAGCGGCGCCACGCCTTCGGGACGGTTCTCCCCGCCCATGGGATGCGCGGCCAGCACCGGCGGCACCTCGCCATAGCGGAACAGCATGCTGTTCGTTTTCGGCATGGCGCTGTCCACATAGGCATGGAAACCTTTCACCCCGCCCGTCAGCGCGCCGTTATAGGCAGGGTTGCGGTAACGCAGTTTTTGCGCCACCTGTTCGGCAAGGATTTTCGCCTCGGCCACTTCATCGGCAATCTTGCGCTGGATATCTTCGGCGGACATATTCAGGTCACCGCGCAGCAACTTGCCTGCGGCTTCGGTTTCGACCGCTTCCTCGTCAATGCGGCCCAGACGCAGCAGGCCGAGGATCTGCTTGTTCGCGCTGATCACGCCATCCATTTCCTGAATGATCGTCTGCGGCGTTTCGATCATCGCCATATCCTGAATATGCAGCGCGGCGCCGAAGCCGTTGCGCGTCGGGTCATCCGGCGCTTTGGCATGTTTATGGTCCTGCAACCCCATGCCCGCAACATGCCTTTCGATGGCGCCGTGCAGCTTGCTGGTCAGGGTCGTAATCTCGTCATAATCGCCCAGCCCCGTCACCAGAATGCGCAATTCGTCCCCGCCCGTGCGGATGGGGATGATGCGTTCCTCCGGCAGTTCCTTGGCGATCACATCGGTAATGGTCGCGGCGAGCAGGCGCATGGCCTTGTCGGTCATCAGCTCCGCGCGGCGGGGTTCGACCTCCTCGGGCAGCACGCCTTCCTCCCGCGCCAGCAGATCGCGGAAATAGGCATTGGTGCCGCCCATGTTGGAAAAATCAACCTCCACCATCGCCATCGGCATGCCGCTGTCGAGGGCGTAGAAATGCGCCAGCCCCGTGGCAAGATAGGCGTGTTCCTTGGGCAGATACCCCGTTACGGCTTCGGGCCTGTTGCGGGACAGCTCGATCCCGGCCACGAAGTCGCGCACGACGGGATCGGCATCCGGCATATATTGCTGGATCAATTCGTTTTTAAGCTCCGCCGGTGTCAGGAAGCCTTTGTTGCGCCAGATGTTGCTCACATCCTTTTGCACCTGCGCCAGCGTGGCGGGCAGCGCGGAAAAATCCACCTGCGGATGCGCCTGCTGCAAATGCTTGCGCTCTTCGCCGGACAGCACGAAGGATTTGAGGAAACGCTCGACCTCGTCCCCCTCCAGAATATCCGACCATGCCACGCGCCCCTGCTGCATTACGGCAGGCTCCGCGACGGGATGGTTTTTGGACTGGTTTTACACACGCTCTTTCTCCAGCTTTTCCGCATTATAGCGCATTTCGCGCTTCTTTTTTCTTAATATTCTTGTGTTTTCAGGCAAGGAACGCAAAAAAAATTTTGCCCCGCGCGGGCGGGCGGAAACAATTGAAAAGAATCATAAAAATCCGGATTCAACCTGTAAAAACAACAAGATTCATAGGCTACCGATTCGCAAAATGCTTGCATCGGAATCCGCGTTGATTCATTATCAGGAAAAGACCTTTTAGGGGTAAAAGGGAGGAGATCAAAATGCTGTCTGCAATGAAAACAACCAAAACGACAACGTCCCGCCTGGCGGTTCTGGGGCTCTGCACCCTGTTGCTGGCCGGATGTTCCAGCATGACGCATACGCAACAACGCGTGGTTTCGGGCGCGGCGCTGGGCGCGGCGGCCGGCGTGGGCGTGACCGCCGCAACGGGCGGCTGCATCAGCTGCGGGGCCGCCATCGGTACCGCCGTGGGCGCCGTCACGGGGTATATCGTCGATCGCGCCAACCAGTAATCGCGCCTTTTTATGCATCGCCGCAAGCATAAGCCCTATGTTTTTATCGCGCTGGGCATTATTGCCGCCGTCGCCTTCATGACGTGGCAGGACATGCAACGCATTGCCGACAGGAACATTGCACGGCTGAAGCTTGCGCAATACGTCCGCGCAACGGAAAACCCGCAGGATATCCCCGCCAACCGCCTGCCGCTGTATGTGGAGGCCGGCGCGGTATCCGATGCGGGATTCCGGCCCGCGCTGGCGCCGCAAACCGTCGCGCAGCGGGAGATCAACCTGCTGGTCAAAATCGACCATGTTCCCGCCGTCATGGCAGGCGCGGGCGAACAGATGCGGCAATTGGTCACGGACTGGAAAAGCAAAAACAATATCCTGAACGAACTGGTGCTGGACTGGCAGACCGATACGCCGGATATCGAGAAAATGCCCGCGTTTGCAACCATGTTGTCTGAATCCATGCAAAATACGTATTGGATCAGCATGATGGTACAGCGCCGCTGGTTCGAGGATCACCCCGCCACCCTGCTCGACATGGCACGACGCACGCGCCGGGTGGCCGCCTATATTTTCGATATGCGTGAAGCCGTGCGCGAAGGCGAAACGCTGGCCGATACGGTTGCCGCGCTGAACAAACTGAACGTGCCCTTCCTGCTGATTGCGGACAAGTTGCCGCCGCGCGACGCGCTATCCGAGATGTCGGGCGAGAATGACTTTTTCGGCGGCTTTATCCTGCACGAAAGGTTGCCCGCCAAATAGTCCTGCCTA
>Ga0207868_1000646_pt1 | contig 32674 bp, 32 predicted proteins | sample Passage237B_FD_187370 | JGI IMG/M metagenome (GOLD analysis project Ga0207868, IMG submission 187370) | Cellulose adapted compost microbial communities from Newby Island Compost Facility, Milpitas, CA, USA - Passage2 37B (SPAdes) (version 3) ... | reverse complement strand
CCGATGCCGTCACATCGGCCACCGGCGCCCCACCCGTCACTTCCACCAGTGGAAACGCGTGAGGCGGGGCCATGCGGGCGGGCGAACGATGCCCGACGGCGCGATGGCGCGGGCCAGGGGAAGCGCCGCGCCGTGGGCCCAGCGGCGCGGGTAGGGATTCGCAGGACCCAGCGGCGCGGGTCAGGACTCGCAGGGTCCAGCGCCCGCGATGGCGAGACCGGCGAGGTCGCCGTCTCCCCACGTGAGCTGGCGGTCGTGCGTGGGGTGCATGAGCTGGCTGGGATCGTCGACGTGAGCGAGGCCCAGGACGTGCGCCAGCTCGTGCATGATGATCGCCCGCGCCTGGAGCGCGCCGCTCGTGGAGGCGAAGCGCGACTTCAGATCGTCCGCGTCGAGGACCACCACGCCGCTGCGCAGGTAGCGCTGCGGGCCGAAGGCGCCCTGGATCGCCGTCGAGCCTCCCACGCCCGTGACGGCGCCCGCGAGGTCCGGAGTCTGGGACGCGTCGGAGAAGCCGATGATCACGGGCGCGTAGTCGTCCCCGTAGCGGTCCTGGAACAGCGAGCGCTCGAAGTCGAGCGGCTCGTCGGTGTAGCCGGCGAACTCGAACGTGAGGCCGCTGCGCAGCTCGATGTCCGCGATCGCCGCCTGGATCTCCTGTTCGGCGAAGGCGGGCATCCCGTCCGTGTTGAGGACCCAGCGGATGGGGCGACACGGATCGTGGCGCACCGGCACTCCCCTGTCCTCCGTGATGAAGGCGTAGCCGCCCGATGTCGTGACGGGCACCTCAGGGAGCAGGCGTTCACGAGGGCCGTCGGGGAAGGGGATGACCACCTCGTGCGCGCCGTCCTGGTACACGTTGCGCACCTCGCCCAGGTGAGCCAGCTCCCGCGGGGAGTGCCCCATCGCGACGAAGGTCACGAAGGACACGGCCAGGATCCCGCCGATGACGCCGAGCACCTTGAGCAGGGACCTCACCTCGTCAGCGTCGCACGGCTGGTCCCAAATTGGAAAGAGCGCCCAAGTGCGAGAACATTGCCCCCGTGCACGCACTGCTCTTGGAATCCCTTCACCCCCGCGCAACCGAGATCCTCACGCCTGCCGGCATCACGGTCGACTCCCGTGGCGGCGCCATGGACGAGGACGAGCTGATCGAGGCGCTGCAGGGCGTCCAGCTGCTGGGCATCCGTTCCAAGACCCAGATCACCGAGCGCGTGCTCGACGCCGCGCCCGACCTGATCGCGATCGGCACATTCTCGATCGGCACCAACCAGATCGACCTGGCCGCCGCGGCCAAGCGCGGCATCGCGGTCTTCAACGCCCCCTTCTCCAACACGCGCTCCGTGGTGGAGATGGCCGTGGCGGAGATGATCTCGCTGGTGCGGCGCCTGCCGGAGCACAACCGTCAGATGCACGCCGGTGTCTGGAGCAAGAGCGCCGAGGGCGCTCACGAGATCCGCGGCCGCACGCTCGGCATCGTCGGCTACGGCAACATCGGCTCGCAGCTGTCCGTCATCGCCGAGGCGCTCGGCATGAACGTCGTCTTCTACGACACCGCGGAGAAGCTCGCCCTGGGCAACGCGACCAAGATGGCCACGCTCGACGAGCTGCTGGCGATCTCCGACATCGTCACTCTCCACGTCGACGGACGGAAGGGCAACCAGGGCTTCTTCGGTCGCGCGCAGTTCGAGGCGATGAAGGACGGAGCGATCTTCCTCAATCTCTCGCGCGGCCTCATCGTGGACGTCGAGGCGCTGCGCGACCACATCGTGTCGGGCCGCATCGCCGGTGCGGCGATCGACGTGTTCCCGGAGGAGCCCAAGGCCAAGGGCGACCCGTTCGAGACGGTGCTCCAGGGCCTGCCGAACGTCATCCTCACGCCGCACATCGGCGGCTCGACCGAGGAGGCTCAGCGCGACATCGGCCAGTTCGTCGCCACGCGCCTGCGCGACTACGTGCTCCACGGCTCGACCTCGCTGTCGGTCAACGTGCCGAGCCTCTCGCTTGAGCAGCCCACCGGCACGCACCGCATCGCGCACCTGCACCTCAACGTCCCCGGCGTGCTCGCGAAGGTCAACAATGCGTTCGCCGAGCACGGGGTCAACATCGAGGCCCAGCTGCTCGCCACGCGCGGCGAGTACGGCTACGTGGTGACGGACATCTCCTCCGGCACCAACCCGGATCTCGTCACGACGCTCGAGTCGATGGACGAGACGGTCCGCCTGCGCGTGCTGTCCTGACTGGGCGCCGATGCCGCACGGCCCGCCGCCGGTGCCGCGGGGCCATCGGTACGCACAGAGCGGCCCGCTGACGACGCGCCGGAATCGACCGCACCCTGTCTCGACGGCTCAGGCCTCGGCCGCGTTCTCCCGGGCGGCGTCCTCTTCGCGCAGCCGCTGGATCGCGGCCTCGAAGGCCTCGAGGCTGTCGAAGGCCTGATACACGCTCGCGAAGCGCAGGTAGGCGACCTCGTCGAGCTCGCGCAGCGGCGGCAGGATCGCCAGGCCGATGTCGAGCGCGTCGATCTCCGCCTGCCCGCGGCTGCGGATCTCCTCCTCGACGCGCTGGGCGAGCAGACTCAGGTCGTCCTCGCTCACGGGCCGACCCTGGCAGGCCTTGCGCACGCCCGCGATGATCTTCTCCCGCGAGAACGGCTCGACCAGGCCCGAGCGCTTGACGACCGACAGCGAGAAGGTCTCGACCGTGGAGAAGCGCTTGCCGCAGTGCGGGCACTCGCGGCGCCGGCGGATCTGAGAGCCGTCGTCCGTGGTGCGCGAGTCGACCACGCGCGAGTCCGCGTGACGGCAGAACGGGCAGTGCATGGCACCACTGTGCCACTTCCACACGCCCGTCGCGTGCACGCGGGCGACGCATTCCGCCCTGCACGGCCCGGGCGCCCGGGTCAAAGCCGGACGAACGGGCCCAACCGACACGACCTCGCCCGCATCGCCGATGCCTGCGCGCCCGAGCTCAGCCGAGCGCGGTACAGCTCAGTCGAGCGCGGGAATGAGCAGCTGGTCGCCGGCGCGGATCGCGGTGCTCTGCAGCGCGTTGAGGCCCTTGATGACCTCGAGCGTGGAGCGCACGTCCTCGCCCGGCTTGGTGATCGCCGTGGCGATCGACCACAGGGTCTCCCCCTCGGCGACGGTCCACGTGTCCGCGGGAACCGCCGACGGCGACTCGCTCGCCATCGCGTGCGGGGCGCCGACGACGACGGCGACGAGGAGGCCGAGCACGAGCACAGCGCGCTTGGCGCGTGCAGCAGCACCGGGCGTGGGGCGGATGGTCACTGAGCCCACCGTGATCGCCATGTCTCCTCCTTCGTCCCGACGACCGGCGCCTCCCGGTCATCGAACATATGTTCGTCGAACACCTGTTCTATTTCTAGCATCGGCGTGCGACACGCGCAAGGCTTCCTCGAACATATGTTTGATTTTGCGAGCGTCTGCCTCTACCGTCGGAACAAGACCACCACCGGGGTCTGACATCGAGAGCCCCGCGAGGCGACAGAAGGGTGTGACCATGAGCGACGCAACGGTCCACGAGATCGGCACCGGCGGCATCACGCCGCGTCAGCGACAGATCCTCGAAGCGATCCGCGACTCCGTCGCACAGCGCGGCTACCCGCCGTCCATGCGCGAGATCGGCGAGGCCGTGGGTCTCATGTCGAGCTCGTCGGTCAAGCACCAGATCATGGCGCTGCAGGCCAAAGGCTACCTGCGCCAGGACCCCAACCGCCCGCGCGCCATCGAAGTCGTGCTCCCCGAGGAGCTCGAGGGCTCCTCGCCGGGCGCCGGCTCCCCCTCCGGCCTCGCGTCCCTCGCCGAGCAGCGCCGCGCATCGTCCGCCGCCTCGCGCGCCGATGTCGTCGACGTCCCGCTCGTGGGCCGCATCGCCGCCGGCGGACCCATCCTCGCCGAGCAGGAGGTCGAGGACGTCTTCGCTCTCCCTCGCCAGCTCACCGGCGAGGGCGAGCTGTTCCTGCTGAAGGTCACGGGCGACTCCATGGTCGACGCCGCGATCTGCGACGGAGACTTCGTGGTCGTGCGACGCCAGGCTGATGCCGACAACGGCGACATCGTGGCCGCGCTGCTCGACGGCGAGGCCACGGTCAAGACGCTGCGCCGCCGCGACGGGCACATCTGGCTCATGCCGCACAATCCCAGCTACGAGCCGATCGACGGCACGCACGCCCAGATCATGGGCAAGGTCGTGTCGGTGCTGCGGCGGGTGTGACGCGGCGCTGAGCGCCGTGACGAGGCTCAGCCCTTCTGACGCCAGCCGTCCTGCCAGTGGAAGCCGCCGGTGATGGCCTCGCGCATGGCCTTCATCGCGTTCGCGATCGTGGTCTGGTAGACGCGCGACTCCTCCGTGGTGGCCTTCTGCGCGAGGTCGCGGCTCGAGGCCTCGAAGTGCGCAAGGTACTTCGCGAAGCGCTCGCGCTCCGCCTGCTGGCCGCGCTCGAACTCCGTCGACTGCTGCGTGTCCGTCATGGGTTCCTCCAGAGGCCTAGCGTACGAGACGCGAGGCTGTCAGAGCGAAGCGCCGGCCTCACCCCGGCTCGCCTCGGCGTCGAGCCGGCGCAGCGCCCCCAGGACCGCCTCACGGTCTGTCGTCGCCCACAGGGGAGGCATCGACCGGGCCAGGAAGCCGCCATAGCGCGCCGATGCGAGCCGCGAGTCGAGCACGGCCACCACACCCCTGTCGGTCGCGGCACGGATGAGGCGGCCGGCCCCCTGCGCCATGAGGAGCGCGGCGTGCGTCGCGCTCACCGCCATGAAGCCGCTCCCGCCGGCCTGGTCGACGAGCTCGGTGCGCGCCTGCGCCACCGGGTCGTCGGGACGCGGGAACGGGATGCGGTCGATCGTCACGAGCGACGCCGTCGCACCGGGCAGGTCCACGCCCTGCCACAGCGTGGTCGCGCCGAAGAGGCACGCGCGCGGATCCTCTTTGAAGCGATCCACGAGCGTGGAGACCTGATCGTCCAGCTGGTAGAGGATGGGCACGTCGAGCCGCTCGCGCATGGCCTCCGCGGCCGCCACCGCGGCCCGATGCGAGGAGAACAGCCCCAGGGTGCGCCCTCCTGCGGCCTCGATGAGCGCGGCGAGCTCATCGAGCGCCTCCTCGCTGATGCCGCCCTGCGTGGGGCGCGGCAGATGCGCCGCGACGTAGAGGATGCCCTGCCGCGCGTAGTCGAACGGGCTGCCGGCATCGAGCGTGCGGGGCTCGCGGACGCCGAGCATGCGCGCCATGGGGTCGAAGCCGCCGCCGAGCGTCAGCGTCGCCGAGGTGAAGACGGCTGGTCTGTCCCCCACCAGGCGCTCGCCGATGAGTCCCGCGACATCGAGCGGCGCCGTCACCACGCGCCCGGCGCGCGGGCCGTCGGGCTCCCCGTCGGGCGGGGCGAGCCACACGACGCGGCGACCGTGCTCGCCCTGCAGCTCCTCGCAGACGTCGAAGACCTCGCCCAGCGAGGCCGTGGCGACCTTGGCGGCGGCGCCGTCCTTGTCGGCCGCCTTCGTCACCGCCGACTGCGCCTCGCGCACGGCGGCGCGCACGAGCTCCACCGCCTCGGCGAGCTGCTCCGGCAGTCCGTCGCGCAGGCGGCGCGGCTCCTCGTCGCCGAGCGCCGCGTCGAGCGCCCTGGCCGCGTGGTCGATGCGCTCGGTGTCCACCCCGCATCGGCGGGCGGCGCGCGATGCGCGGTCCACGGCGCGCGCCGTCAGCTCATGGGTCGCCGAGGACGTGATGCGTGAGACGAGCTCGTGCGCCTCGTCCACGATGAGCGCGGAGTGCTCGCCGATCATGTCGTGGCTGGTCGCCTGGACGCCCAGCACCGCGTGGTTGGTGACGACGACATGCGCCTGGGCGGCCTCCTCCCGCGCGCGCTGCGAGAAGCACTCGTCCACGAGGGGACACTTCCCCTCGAGGCATTCGCGCCCCTGGACCGACACCTGTGTCCATGCGCGGCCCGGCACGCCGGGCACGAGGTCGTCCCGGTCTCCCGTGTCGGTCTCCTCCGCCCATGCGTGCAGCCGCGCGACCTGCCGCCCCAGCTCCGATGTGGGCCCCAGGTTGAGAGGCAGGCCGTCGTCCTCGGGGTCGGGATATCCCCCTTGCATCTTGTGCTTGCACAGGTAGTTGCCGCGGCCCTTGAACAGGCCGATGCGCGCCCGCTCCCCCAAGACGGGCGCCAGCGCCTCGACCACGAGCGGCAGGTCCTTGGTGTAGATCTGGCGCTGCAGCGCGAGCGTCGCCGTCGAGACGACGATGCGCTCGCCCTCGCGCACGGCCCGCGCCACCGCGGGCACGAGGTACCCGAGCGACTTTCCCGTGCCCGTGCCCGCCTGGATGAGCGCCGTGTCTGCGCTGTCGAGGGCGTCGGCGACCGCGCGGGCCATCGCGACCTGCCCCTGCCTGGGCGAGCCTCCCAGCGCGTCGACGGCCAGCGCGAGCAGGGCGTCGACGTCGTGCTCGCCGCTCACGCCGAGCTCGACGCCACCGCGGCGTCGGTCATGCGTCGGGCGAGGGCCTCGTCCACGAGCGCCGTGATCTCGTACCCCTGGTCGGTGTGCCCCTCCTCGAGGATCTCGCCCGAGCGGTGCGCCTCGCTGACCAGGTCGCCGCGCGTGTACGGCAGGGTGAGGGACACGCGCACCGCCGGTCGCGGCAGCATCTCGCCGATGCGCTCGAGCAGCGCCTCCATGCCGTCGCCCGTCAGCGCGGAGACCTCGACGCTGGGCTCGCGACGGCCGCGCAGGCGCAAGAGCACCTCCGGCTGCGCGATGTCGGCCTTGTTGAGCACGAGCAGCTCCGGCACGTCCGATGCGCCGGGCACGTCGGCGAGCACGGTGCGGACTGCGGTGATCTGACCCTCGGGGTCGGGATGCGAGGCGTCGACGACGTGCAGGATGAGGTCCGCGTTGGCCGCCTCCTCGAGCGTGGACGCGAAGGCCGCGACGAGCTGATGGGGCAGGTTGCGCACGAAGCCCACGGTGTCGGAGACGGTGAACTCGCGGCCGTCGGGGGTCTTGGCCCGGCGCACGGTCGGGTCGAGCGTGGCGAACAAGGCGTTCTGCACGAGCACGCCCGCTCCCGTCAGGCGGTTCAGCAGCGAGGACTTGCCCGCGTTCGTGTAGCCGACGATCGCGACGTTCGGCATGGCGAGGCGGCGCTCACGGCGCACCTCGCGCGCAGGGGCCATCGCCGTGATCTGACGGCGCAGCTGGGCCATGCGGGTGCGGATGCGGCGGCGGTCGAGCTCGATCTTGGTCTCGCCGGGGCCGCGGGAGCCGATGCCCTCACCGCCCGCCACGCGACCGCCGGCCTGGCGGGACATCGACTCGCCCCAGCCGCGCAGTCGCGGGAGCAGGTACTCGAGCTGCGCGAGCTCGACCTGCGCCTTGCCCTCCTTGGACTTGGCGTGCTGGGCGAAGATGTCCAGGATCAGCGCGGTGCGGTCGATGACCTTGACCTTGACGACGTCCTCCAAGGCGCGGCGCTGGCTGGGCTGCAGCTCGTCGTCGGCGATGACGGTGTCCGCACCGACGGCGCGCACGATGTCGCGCAGCTCCTCCGCCTTGCCCTTGCCGATGTACGTGGCCGGGTCGGGGTGCGGCCGGCGCTGGAGCAGGCCCGCGAGGACCTGGGAGCCGGCGGTCTCGGCGAGCGCCGCGAGCTCGCGCAGGGAGATCTCGGCGTCGATGGCGGGGCCGCGCGACCACTGGCCGATGAGCACGACCTTCTCCAGGCGCAGCTGGCGGTACTCGACCTCGGTGATGTCCTCGAGCTCGGTGGACAGGCCCGCGACGCGCCTCAGCGCGGCGCGCTCCTCGCGCTCGAACTGGTCGCCGTCGAGGTCGCCGAGCTCGACCTCGTCCGCCTGGATGGCCGTCCCGGCGCGCGAGAGCACCCGCTCGATCACCGCGTCGACGCGCGGGGCGGGGTTCTCGCGACTCTCGTCAGGGGCATCGGCCATCGTCCGTCCATTGTCTCACCTGGGGCACTACGCTCGGTGGGCGTGACCGAGGACCACTACTTCTCCGCCCGACCGGCCTCCGCCGACGAGCGACGCGAGATCATCGTGGACCTCGCGGGACGCTCGTGGACGCTCGAGACGGCCCCTGGGGTGTTCTCTCCCGGGCATGTCGACCTGGGGACGACGGTGCTCCTCAAGGAGGTCCCGACTCCCCCTCCTGGCCCGTTGCTCGATCTGGGCTGCGGCTGGGGACCCATCGCCCTCACCGCCGCCCTGTTGCAGCCCGACGCCCCGGTGACCGCCGTGGACGTCAACGAGCGCGCCCTCGACCTGCTGCGGCGCAACGTTGAGCGCATCGCGCGCCAGACGGCCATCGCTCCCGTGACGGTCGCGACGCCCGACGAGGTCTCCCCCGATGCGACCTTCCAGACCGTGTGGTCCAATCCGCCCATCCGCATCGGCAAGCAGGCGCTCCATGGGCTGCTGAGCGCGTGGATCCCGCGCCTGGTCCCCGGCGGCGAGGCATGGCTCGTGGTGCAGAAGAACCTCGGAGCGGACTCCCTCGCCTCCTGGATGGCCGACCAGGGATGGGGCGCCGTCGAGAAGATGAGCTCGTCCAAGGGCTTCCGCGTCCTGCGCGTCACGCGCGGGCGCTGACCGTCGGCCGCGCCACGGCACGCGGGCGCGCGCCTATGCCTGCGGGATCGAGACCCCGCCCGCCGCGACCAGCACGGCAGGGCCCTCGAGCACCGCGGCATCGGGCGAGATCCGCACCACCACCGCGCCCCCGGGCACCTGCACCTCCCACACCGTCGGCGCGCTCTCGCCGCCCCACGCCCGCATGGCGAGCGCCACGGCCACGGCGCCGGTGCCGCACGAGCGGGTCTCCCCGGAGCCGCGCTCGTGGACGCGCATGCGCACCACCCCACGACGCTCGCCGTCCACGGTCGTGTCGCCCAGCGGCACCGCGAACTCGACGTTGCTGCCCTGGGGCGGCTCGGGCTCCACCACGGGAGGACGCGACAGGTCGAGCGCGGCGAGGTCGTCGAGCGACGGCAGCGCCACCACGGTGTGCGGGTTGCCGACGTCCACGCTGAGGCCAGGTCGGGCGCTGAGGCCCGCGGCCTTGACCCGCGAGTCGGCGCCGTCGTCGGCGAAGGGGATGCTCCACGCGCCCATGCCTACGGCGTAGCGTCCGCCGCCGAGCGCCGTGAGGGTGCGCTCGCCGCCGCGCGTGCCGATGGTGACGGGGCTGGAGAAGTCCACACCGGCCTCGCGCTCAAGGAAGGCCGCGAACACGCGCGCACCGTTGCCGCACATCTCCGACAGCGAGCCGTCGGAGTTCCAGTAGTCCATGAACCACGTCTCCGCCGGGAAGCCGGCGCCGGCCTCCAGCCGACCGGCGCGCACGGCGCGGATGACGCCGTCCCCGCCGATGCCTGCGCGACGGTCGCACAGGTAGCGGACCGTGGCCGGGGTCAGCTCCATCTGGCCGTCGGGGTCGAACAGGAGCACGAAGTCGTTCTCGGTGCCGTGGCCCTTGGTGAACGGCAGCGCGGCGGCGCCGGAGCTCGTCATGCGCTCAGCGTACGCGGGCGGCCCGGTACGCCTCCACCACGGCGCGGGCCACGTCCTCGACCTCGCTCGCATCGGCCGGGCCGGGAATCCACGTGATGCGCGGGTCGGGGCCGAACCAGCGACGCTGACGGCGAGCGAGCCGGCGGGTGTTCTGGGCGATGAGCGCGCGCGTCTCGTCCTCGTCGAGCTCACCGTCGAGGTGGCGCAGCGTCTCGGCGTAGCCGACCGCGCGGCGGGCCGTGGTGCCGTCACGCAGTCCGCGCTCCACGAGTCCGCGAACCTCGTCCACGAGGCCCGCCCGCCACATGCGGTCCACGCGGCGCGCGATGCGCTCGTCGAGGACCGCGGTGTCCACGTCCAGCGCGATCTGGACGGTGTCGACCGCGTAGGAGTGGCGCGGCAGCGAGCTCTCGTACGCCCCCGCGATGCGGAGGATCTCCAGGGCCCGCACGATGCGCTTGGCGTTGCGCGGGGAGATCTTCTCGGCGGCGGCGGGGTCCAGCGCGGCGAGCTCGCGGTGGAGGATGCCGGGACCCTCCTCCTGGGCTCGACGCTCGAGCTCCGCACGCAGCGCCGGATCGGTCCCGGGGAACTCGAACTCGTCGAGCAGGGCGCGCAGGTACAGTCCAGATCCGCCCACGACGAGGGGCACGGCGCCGCGCGCGCGGATCGCCTCGATGTCGGCCCTCCCCGCCTCCTGGTAGCGGGCCGCCGACGCGTCCTCGTGGACGTCGAGCGTGTCGATCTGGTGGTGTGGGACGCCCCGGCGCTCCTCGGGCGTGAGCTTGGCCGTGCCGATGTCCATGCCTCGGTAGAACTGCATCGAGTCGGCGTTGACGACCTCTGCTCCCCCGTCGGCGGCGAGCAGGCGCGCGACGGCGAGGCTGACATCGGACTTGCCCACGGCGGTGGGGCCCACGATCGCGAGCACCGGGACAGGGCTCGCGGCGGGATGCGCCATCGACGGCGTGGTCACGCGCCCGGAACGCGCAGGGCGGGCATGCCGAGCGCGACCGGTCCGCCCGCGGACGGGGTGCCGGTGCCGCAGGAGTCGCCGCAGCCGCCGTGCTCGTGCGCGTGCTCGCCCGCCTGCACCTGAGCCCACACCTCGCCCGCACGGGTGCGACGCACCGCGTAGGCGCCCCCGGCGATGCCGGAGTCGGCCACGAGGTGGTGCGGCGCGGCGTAGGTGACGTCCACGGTGACCATGTCGCCAGGGCGTGGAGCCTCGGCGCCGTCGGGAACCGTGAAGTGGACGAGGCGGTTGCCGGGCTCGCGGCCGCTCAGGCGCGAGTGCTCGGCGTCCTTGCGGCCGCCCACCTCGTTGCTCGTGTCGAGCACGAGCAGCTCCACGGTGCGGCCCACGAGCTTCTGGTTCTCCTCGAGAGAGATGCGCTCCTGGAGCTCGAGCAGGCGCTCGAAGCGTTCCTGGACGACCTCCTTGGGCAGGGTGGGCAGCTCGTACGCGGGGGTGCCGGGGCGCGGGCTGTACTGGAACGTGAAGGCGCTCGTGAAGCGGGAGGCCTCGACCACGCCCATCGTCTCGAGGAAGTCCCCCTCGGTCTCCCCCGGGAAGCCCACGATGATGTCCGTGGTGATCGCGGCATCGGGCATCGCGGCGCGGACGCGCTCGAGGATGCCCAGGAACCTCTCCGAGCGGTACGAGCGGCGCATGGCCCGCAGGATCGCGTCAGAGCCAGACTGCAACGGCATGTGCAGGCTCGGCATGACGTTGGGCGTGTCGGCCATCGCCTCGATGACGTCGTCCGTGAACGCTGCCGGGTGGGGGGACGTGAAGCGCACGCGCTCCAGGCCCTCGATCTCGCCGCACGCGCGCAGGAGCTTGGCGAACGCGCCGCGGTCGCCGAACTCGACGCCGTAGGAGTTGACGTTCTGACCGAGCAGCGTGATCTCCACGGCACCTTGGGACACGAGCGCCTCGACCTCGGCGAGGATCTCGCCGGGGCGGCGGTCGCGCTCCTTGCCGCGCAGGCTCGGCACGATGCAGAAGGTGCACGTGTTGTTGCAGCCCACGGAGATGGACACCCAGCCGGAGGCGATCGCGTCGCGACGGCTCGGGAGGGTCGAGGGGAAGGTCTTGAGCGACTCCTCGATCTCGATCTGCGCCTTCGCGTTGTGCCGGGCGCGCTCGAGCAGCACGGGCAGGACGTCGATGTTGTGCGTGCCGAAGACGACGTCGACCCACGGGGCGCGGCGGATGATCTCGCCGCGGTCCTTCTGGGCGAGGCAGCCGCCCACGGCGATCTGCATGCCCGGCCGTTGCGCCTTGACGGAGGCGAGCTGGCCGAGGTTGCCGTAGAGGCGCGTCGCGGCGTTCTCGCGCACCGCGCACGTGTTGATGACCACCACGTCGGCGACGTCGGAGCCCGGAGGCGCGGCAACGTAGCCGGCACGCTCCAGGAGTCCGGCCATGTGCTCGGAGTCGTGGACGTTCATCTGGCAGCCCAGCGTCTTCACGACATAGGTGGGGGTGAGCGTCTGCGTCATGCCTGTCCCGCGACGGAGTCCGCGCGGGTCTCGCGGATGACCGTCACTCTGATCTCGCCGGGGAAGGAGAACTCCTTCTCGATGTGCTCGGCAATTGTATGTGCGAGTTCGGCCACGGCCGAGTCGCGCACCTTCTCCGGCTTCACCGCGACGCGCAGCTCACGGCCGTTCGCCATGGCGAAGACCTGCGCGACCTCGGGACGCTTCGCGACGAGCGCCTCCAGCGCCTCCATGCGCTCGACGTAGCCCTCGGACTCCTCGCGGCGGGCGCCGGGACGGGAGGCGGACACGGCATCGGCGATCTGCACGATGACCGACTCGAGGCTCTCGTGCTCGACCTCGTCGTGGTGCGCGGCGATCGCGTTGACCACGGCCGGGCTCTCGCCCTGCTCGCGGGCGAGCTCGGCGCCGAGCGCCGCGTGGGAGCCCGAGCGGGTGCCGGTGTAGGCCTTGCCCAGGTCGTGGAAGAAGGCGGCGCGGCGGGCCAGCTCGACGTCGGCGCCCACCTCGCGGGCGATCTCCGCCGCGATGCGCGCCGTCTCGACCACATGCGCGAGGACGTTCTGGCCGTACGAGGAGCGCAGGCGCAGGCGGCCGAGCACGTCGAGGATCTCGGCGGGGATGTCCTGGACGCCGGCCGCGTCCGCGGCGTCGAGGGCGGCGTCGAGGGCTCGCTGGGGGGCCTCCTCGACAGCCTTCGCGTATGCGGTCTCGATGCGCTGGGGCTGGATGCGTCCGTCCTCGATGAGCGCCTGCAGCGTGGCGGCGGCGATCTCGCGGCGCTCCACGTCGAAGGAGGACAGCGAGACGGCGTTGACGCCCTCCTCGAGGACGACGTTGACGCCCGTGAGCGCCTCGAAGGCACGGATGTTGCGACCCTCACGGCCGATGACGCGACCCTTCATCTCCTCTGAGGGCAGCTCGATGCGCGCGACAGCTCCCTGGTGGGCCACCTCGCCCACCTGGCGCTGCATGGCCGACAGGAGGATCTCACGGGCCTTGTCGTCGGCCTCCTCCTTGGCACGACGCAAGGCGGCGCGCACCACACGCGCCTGGGCCGTGGCGGCCGTCTCCTTGAGGTGGCGCTGGAGGGCCTCGCGGGCAGCGGCCGGCGTCATGTCCGCGACGGCGGCGAGCTTCTCCTCGTACTCGGCCCGCAGGCGGTCGCGGTCGGCGATGAGCCGCTTCTCGTCGCGCGCGACGCTCGCCACGCGCTCCTCGAGCGCACGCGCGTATGCCTGAGCGTTGCGCTGGTCCTCGAGCACGTCGCGCTCGCGCTGGGCCACGCGCTCCTCACGGCGCTGGGCCTCGGACATGAGGGCGCGCGCCTCTTCGCGGATCGCCTCGGTGTCACGACGAGCGGCGAGGCGCTCCTGCGCGGCATCGCGCCGCGCGAACATCACGGTGAGGAGCGCGAGGAGAAGCAGGACAAGAGTTGCAACGGTGACGACTGTCTGCACGCTGCCTCCTAGTCCACCTGCATCTGTTCCTCACTATCGACACTCGCGAGCTCTTTCACAAGTGCGAATGCGAGGCTGGGGCTGTATCCCTTGCGTCCCAGATGTGCAACGACTCGGCGCACGCGAACGTCCCTGTCAAGCCCGCGCGTGCGCTCCCAGCGCGCTCGCGCGAGGCGCCGGGCCGACTCGTGCTCCACCTCGCGCGTGAGCGGCTCGAGCGCCTTCTCGATGTCCTCGTCGCCGAATCCCTTGCGCCGCAGCTCCATCGCGATGACGCGTGCGGAGGCGCCGCGCTCGGCGTGGCGGGTGCGGGCGATGGTCGCCGCAAGGCTCGCGTCGTCGAGCAGGCCGACCTCGATGTAGCGGGCGATGACCTCGTCGGCGACCTGCGGCTCCACTCCACGCGCAAGAAGCCCCTCACGCAGCTGCGCCGCGGAGCGCGGTGCGTGCGTGAGGAGCCTCAGCGCGATCTCGCGGGCGCGCTCGGCGGGAGGAAGTGTCGTGGAGTCCTCCGACCGAGCGCGCCGCGTGCCTCGTTCCGGCGCCATGGTCATCAAGCCGGAGCCCGTCAGAGCGGGGTCTCCTCCTTGGCCATGGCCGCCTCGAGCTCGGCATCGTCGATGCCGCTCGCGAGGACGTCTGCCACGTCGAGGTCATCCTCGGCGGACACGGCAGGGGCCTGGCTCTCCTCGCCGGCCTGGGCGGCCGCGCCGACGCCGAGCTTGGCCTTGATCTTCGCCTCGATCTCGGCGGCGAGCTGGGGGTTGTCCTTGAGGAACTGGCGGGCGTTCTCCTTGCCCTGCCCCAGCTGGTCGCCCTCGTACGTGTACCAGGCGCCCGACTTCTTGATGAAGCCGTGCTCCACGCCGAGGTCGATGATGCCGCCCTCCTTGGAGATGCCCACGCCGTAGAGGATGTCGAACTCGGCCTGCTTGAAGGGCGGAGCCATCTTGTTCTTGACGACCTTGACGCGGGTGCGGTTGCCGACCGGCTCGGTGCCCTCCTTGAGGGTCTCGATGCGACGCACGTCGAGACGGACCGAGGCGTAGAACTTGAGCGCCTTGCCGCCCGTGGTGGTCTCGGGCGAGCCGAAGAACACGCCGATCTTCTCGCGCAGCTGGTTGATGAAGATCGCGGTGGTGCCTGTGGAGTTGAGAGCGCCCGTGATCTTGCGCAGCGCCTGCGACATGAGGCGGGCCTGGAGGCCGACGTGGCTGTCGCCCATCTCGCCCTCGATCTCCGCCTTGGGCACCAGGGCCGCGACAGAGTCCACGACGAGGATGTCGATGCCGCCGGAGCGGATGAGGATGTCCGCGATCTCGAGCGCCTGCTCTCCCGTGTCGGGCTGGGAGACGATGAGGTTGTCCGTGTCCACCCCGAGCTTCTTGGCGTACTCAGGGTCGAGCGCGTGCTCCGCGTCGATGAACGCCGCCACGCCGCCGGCCTTCTGCACGTTCGCGACGGCGTGGAGCGCGACGGTGGTCTTGCCGGAGGACTCGGGTCCGTAGATCTCGACGATGCGGCCGCGCGGCAGGCCGCCGATGCCGAGCGCGATGTCGAGCGCGATGGAGCCCGTGGGGATCGCCTCCACCGCGACGCGCTCCTGGTCGCCCAGGCGCATCGCGGAGCCCTTGCCGAACTGCCTGTCGATCTGCCCGAGAGCCGCCTCGAGCGCCTTGCTGCGATCTGCCGCTGTTGCCATGTCACTGTCCCTTGCGTTCGTGCCGGGCTCCCACCGGTCCATCCGTTCGTTCGATGCGTCTCACGCTACGAGGCGCCTCTGACATCGGCTCCGCGGGCTACCCCGCACGGGGGGCTGACGCGTCGCAACGTCCTGGGGACGACAGTAATCGAACAGTTGTTCGAATGCACGCGGCACGCCCATCGGCGTGTCGCAAGACCGGCGCGCTCGCCCTTCGGGCCGTGCCCGCTCGGCAGCCTCCTACCGCGGCGGCGGGACCATGCGCCGCTTGTCTCCCCCGTCACGCCTGTCCACGGGCACGGACATCTGGTCGCACAGGGCGTGCCACACGTCGCGGGGAGCCCAGCCTGCCTCGAGGGCGGCATCGGCGGTGAGGGAGTCGCAGGCGTCGAGCGCGAGCTCGCGGGTGAGGGTCCGGGCATACGCCTCGCCGAAGACGGCGTCGGCGAGCGAGCGGAACTCGCTCAGGCGCACTTACTGACCGCGGAAGGTGCCCAGCAGCTCGGGCACGGTGTCCGGGATCGAGGGCATGACCGGCATGTCCTCGAGCGCGCGGGCGGCCAGACCCTCCGCCATGGCGAAGCGGTCGGAGACCTCACGCAGGATGGTCGACATGGGAACGTCGAGGGCCTCGCAGATGGAGGCGAGCAGCTCGCTCGAGGCCTCCTTCTGGCCGCGCTCGACCTCGCTCAGGTAGCCGAGGGAGACCCGGGCCTGGGAAGAGATGTCGCGCAGGGTCTTGCCCTGCATGAGGCGCGCGTCCCGCAGGACGTCGCCGAGCTCGTTGCGAAGAATCGGCATGCGCACCCCTTCCCGCATCGTCTTTCCGCGTTCCATGTCTCGTGTAACGCACATTACCGCAAGCCTGTTCCCTGCTGAATCCGGCGTGACGAAGCCCACGGTCCGCCGCTCACCGCGCAGGAAGCGCCTCGATCACCTCGGCGGCCAGGCTCAGGGCCTCGTCTCGCGCGGCCGCGCGCACCTCATCGCGGCTGCCGCCCGCTCGCAGCTCGCCCACTCGCGGAGCGCCGTCACCGATGTCCACGGCCACGAACGCGGTCCCTGCGGGCTTTCCGCCATGCGGCCCGGGCCCCGCGGCGCCGGTGGTGGCGATGCCCACGTCGGCCCCGAGCGCCCGGCGCACCCCCGATGCCATGGCGAGCACCGTCTCCTCACTCACCGGCCCGTGCTCGTCGAGGATCGCGGGATCCACCCCCAGCACGGACGCCTTGATCTCGATGGCGTACGCCACGACGCCTCCGCGCAGCACCGCCGACGCTCCGGGCACCGACACGAGCTGGGCGCACACGTCGCCTCCGGTCAGGGACTCGGCCACGCCGATGCTGCGTCCAGCCCGCACGGCGGCCGCGATGACGCGTTCGGCGTCAGGCGTCGGCATCGGCCCTCGCTGCGAGCCGCTGAGCGCGCGCCGCCCGCGCGATGCGCCCTCCATAGTCCGCGCCCGAGACGACGGCGACCGCGAGCGCCGCGATGAGCACCCACCATGCGGCGGTGTCGACCCACTCCTGGGCCACGGGAAGGATGAACGCCCCGATAGCGATGTTGAGGAGCACGGTCTTGGCCTTGCCGCCCTTGGACGCGGGGATGACGGTGCCCGATGCCACGGCCAGGCGTCCCAGCGTCACCGCCACCTCGCGCACGGCCAGGACGATGAAGGGCCACCACGGAAGCTCATGCGCCACGGCGAGCATGCCGAGCGCCGCGAGCGCCAGCACCTTGTCCGCGATGGGGTCCGCGAGCTTGCCGAAGGAGGACACGACCTTCCAGCGGCGAGCGAGGTAGCCGTCGAGCAGGTCGGTCGCCGCCGCAGCCACGAAGATGACGAGCGCGCCCCACCGCTGGGCGCCGTCGCGGCCCGCATCGGCCACGAAGAGGGCGACCATCACCGGCACGGCCACGAGCCGGAGCGCGGTGAGGATGTTGGGCAGCGCTGACATGACGACTTCACCCTACTGGCCCCAGGGGAGCCGGGAGGCCGTCCACCCTGGATAATGGTCCGCATGCCGGGGCCTGGTCACGCCGTCCGCCCACGGACGGCGATGCCGTCGTGGGTGTGGCTCGTCGTCTCCGGGCTCACGGGCATCGCGCTCGCGGTGGGCGTGTCCCTCGCGTACGTGAACTGGGTCGAGGGGGATCCCGTGGCCCAGCCCACGCCGTCCGCGAGCCCCGATCCCGTCGCCTCCCCGACGCCGACGCCGTCGCCCACGGCTGCGGCCGAGGAGCCGCCGCCCACCGTCACCTTCACCTTCGTGGCGGGCGGAGACGTGCTCACCCACGCTCCCGTCAACCAGTCTGCCTCGGCATCGGGCGTGCTGGACTACTCGCCGCTCATGGAGAACATGCGGTCGTACGTCGAGGGCGCGGACCTGGCCATCTGCCACCTCGAGGTGCCCGTCGCACCGCCGGGGACTGCGCCGTCGGGCTACCCGATGTTCGGCGCCCCCGCGGAGATCGTGCGGGACCTCAAGGAGATGGGCTGGGACGGCTGCACCACCGCGTCGAACCACTCCGTGGACCGCAAGTTCGCGGGCATCGTCGCGACGATCGACGAGCTCGACGCTCACGGCATGGGCTTCGCGGGAACGGCCCGCTCCGAGGAGGAGGCCGCGGCCGTGCAGTTCTACCACGTGCGCGAGGGCAAGCGGGTGATCCGCGTCGCCAACATCTCGTGGGCGTACGGCCTCAACGGCCTTCCCATCCCCGCCGAGGCGCCGTGGTCGGTCAACATCTTCGACGCCGACGCCGAGGACGCCTCCCCCATCATCGCGGCGGCGCAGCAGGCCAGGGATCAGGGCGCGGACGTCGTCATCGCCTCCGTCCACTGCTGCGTCGAGTACCGCACGGCGCCCACGCCCGCGCAGCGCTCGATCGTCGAGCAGATCGCGGCGTCGGGCCTCGTGGACCTGTATGTGGGGCACCACGCGCACGTGCCCCAGCCCATCGAGCTCGTGGCGGGCGGGCCGAACGGCGACGGCATGTGGGCCGCGTTCGGCCTGGGCAACTTCCTGTCCAACCAGGACACCCAGTGCTGTGTGGCCGAGACGAACTCCGGCGCGCTCCTGACGGCGACCATCAGCGTCGACCCGGACGGGAGGGTCACCGTCGCTCCCGAGTGGACGGCGTTCACGGTCGACCGGCTCGGCAAGCACACGATGTACCTGCTGCGCGACATCCCCGACGGCGCGGGACGCTTGAGCGCGGGCGAGGTCGCCGCACGGCTGAACCGCGTCGCGAGCGCCGTGGGATCCGCCGCGCCAGAGCGCACCACGCCGCCGACCAAGCTCGCCGACGCGGCCTACGTGGACCCGCGCGGCCCCTGGTACCCGGGCCGCTGAGCCGGGCGCGCCATCGGCCCGGCCGCCGGCTCGACGCCGCCGCTCCGGCGCTGCGCCTCCCCTGGGGGTCCGGCGCTAACGCAACAGGCTGGTGGGGGCGTCCGGCAGGTCGAAGGGGTTGTCGCTGTCCTGCGGCCGCGGGTCGATGAGGCTCGCCGAGTAGTCCACCGGGGCCGCCGTGATCGCCGTCGCCGGCTGCGCGATGCCGAAGAGCCATCCCTGGCCGAACCGCCAGCCGCACCGTGCCAGGAAGTCCGCCTGCGACTCCGTCTCGATGCCCTCCGCGATGGTCGCGAGGCCCAGCTCGCGCGCGAGGGCGCCGAGCGCACGGGACACGCGCGCACCTGCCGGATCCTCCGGGATGCCCGCCACGAAGGACATGTCGAGCTTGACGCCCGAGACAGGCAGGTCGCGCAGATACGACAGCGGGGACACCCCCGTGCCGAAGTCGTCGAGGAGGATCGGCACCCCGGCGTTGCGCAGCTCCGTGAGCTCGTGGCGCACGCGCGTGTTGGGAGCGACGAGCGAGGCCTCCGTGAGCTCCACCACGATGCGCTGCGGGCTGAGGTGGTGGTGTGAGATCGCGCCCAGCACGGATGTGGCGAACTCGCTGTCGCCCAGCTGGTCGGCGGAGACGTTGAGCGAGACCCACGCGTGGCGCGACGGCAGGTCCGCCAGGAACTGCGCCGCCTGCTCGACGAGCGAGCTGCCCAGGGCGACGGCGAGCTTGCGGTCGTCGAGCAGGCCCAGGAACGCTCCCGGGAGCAGCAGGCCCCGGGTGGGGTGCTGCCAGCGCACGAGCGCCTCGTAGCCCACCACGGTGCGCGTCGCGAGCTCGAGGATGGGCTGATAGTGGAGGATCAGGTCGCCGCGCTCGATCGCGTCGGCGAGCTCGCCCGCGAGCGCGGACTGCTTGTCGCTCACGGTGCGCATGGAGGCGTCGAACACCTCGGTGCGAGACTTGCCCGCCGCCTTCGCCCGGTACATCGCCGCATCGGCCGCGCTGAGAAGGACGGGCGCTCCCCCGGCGACGGCTTCCTCGTCGGCCATGGCGATGCCCACCGAGGCATGCAGGTTGATCTGGTGGCGCTTGACCTGGAGCGGACGGCGCAGGCCGGCGTGGATGGCGTTGGCGATGTCGATCATCGCGCGTGAGCAGTCGTCGTCCTGGACGACGATGACGAACTCGTCGCCGCCCAGGCGGGCCACGGTGCCGCGGCCTGCCGTGGCGGCGCGCAGGATCCCCGCCACGTGGACCAGGGCAGTGTCGCCCGTCGCATGGCCGAAGCGGTCGTTGAGTCCCTTGAAGCCGTCCAGGTCCACCGCGATGACGCCGACGCGGCGGGTCGCGTCCGGCTGCTCGAGCACCTGCTGGATGACCTCCTGCAGAAGCGTGCGGTTCGCGAGGCCGGTGAGCGGGTCGTGCATGGCACGGTGGGACAGGAGCTCGGAGCGCATGCGGTCGTCGGTCGTGTCGCGCACCTGCAGGACGTAGTGGTCGGGGGCGCCGCCGGCGTAGCGCACCATCGCGACGTCCTGCACCGTCCACACGACGTTGCCGTCAGCGCGCACGTAGCGCTTCTCCACCTGGAAGCGCGTCTGATGGCCGTCGTAGAGGCGCTGGAGCTGGTCGCGCTCGGCCTGGAGGTCCATGGGGTGCGACAGCGACGCCAGCGGCGTGCCGCGCAGCGCCGCGACGGTGGAGCCCATCATCTCCGCGAAGGCGCGGTTGACCTCCATGATCCGCCACTCCAGGTCCACCAGGGCCATGCCCACGGGGGCGTTCTCCATGGCCTTGCGGAACTGCGCGTCGGAGCGGTTGAGCGCCTCCGCGGCCTCCCGCAGGCCCGTCGTGTCGGTGACCGTCGTGATGGTCGCGCTCTTGCCGTCGAGCACGTCGTGGTGGACGCGGGCGGTCACCTGGATCCAGCGCACGTCCTCCGTGCCTCGCCTCCCCGGCACGCCGACGATGCGCGGACGGCCCTGCTCCGTCTCAGTGCCCAGGGCATCGGCCGGCAGCGCGGCGCGCAGGTGCTCGTCGACGATGCGCACGGGCAGGCGGGCGAGCGGACGGCCCACGGCATCGTCCTTGCTCACGCCCAGGACGTCGCCGGCCATGTCCGTCAGGAGCACCACCTCGCCGTCCGCGGAGGTGATGATCACGCCCTCGACGGCGGTGCTGAGGATGGCGTCGAACTGGCGGCGCAGCTGCCGCTCACGCGCGACCGCCTCGTCTCGTGCCCTGCGAGCGCGGGCCGAGCGGGCGAAGAAGACGAAGGCGAGGGCGAATCCGAGGATGACCAGGGCGGAGGCGAACGCAGCCACGGCGGGCTGTTGGAATGCCTCTAGGAGTCCTCCCATGTCCCTTCCTCGCGGTCACGTGGGGGCGCAGCACTCTCCACGGTACTCGGAGAGTCTCCCCTCAGGACAGCGAGAGTTGCGGCCAGAGCCTCCGGCGGCACGAGGACCTCACGCGCCTTCGAGCCCAGCGAGGGGCCCACGATCTCCCTGCTCTCGAGGAGATCCATGAGACGGCCCGCCTTGGCGAAGCCCACGCGCAGCTTGCGCTGGAGCATCGAGGTCGAGCCGAGCTGGGTCGTGATGACGAGCTCGGCGGCCGCGAGGAGGTCCTCGAGGTCGTCGCCGATGTCCTCCGCGACCACGTTCGACGTCTGCGCCTGGAGCACGTCCTCGCGGAACTGGGGCTGGGCCTGCTTCTTCACGTGCTCCACGGCCGCGTGGATCTCGCTCTCGCTGACCCAGGCGCCCTGGACGCGCATCGGCTTGGACTCGCCCATCGGCAGGAACAGCGCGTCGCCCTGGCCGATGAGCTTCTCCGCGCCCGGCATGTCGAGCACGACGCGCGAGTCCGCGAGCGACGAGGTGGCGAAGGCCAGGCGCGACGGCACATTGGCCTTGATGGTGCCCGTGATGATGTCCACGGACGGGCGCTGCGTCGCGAGCACGAGGTGGATGCCTGCGGCGCGCGCGAGCTGCGTGATGCGCTGGATGGAGTCGTCCACGTCGCGCGGGGCGACCATCATGAGGTCCGCGAGCTCGTCGACGATGACGAGCAGATACGGGTACGTCGTGATCTTGCGCTCGCTGCCCGGCAGCGGCTTCACCTTGCCGGCGCGCACGGCCTTGTTGAAGTCGTCGATGTGCTTGTAGCCGAACATCGCGAGGTCGTCGTACCTCATGTCCATCTCCTTCACCACCCACTCGAGGGCTTGGGCGGCCTTCTTGGGGTCGGTGATGATGGGGGTGATGAGGTGCGGGATGCCCTCGTAGATGGACAGCTCCACGCGCTTGGGGTCGATGAGCACCATGCGGACCTCGCGCGGCGTGGCGCGCATGAGGATCGACGTGATCATCGAGTTCACGAACGAGGACTTGCCCGCGCCGGTGGCTCCCGCGACCAGGAGGTGCGGCATCTTGGCGAGGTTCGCCATCACGTAGCCGCCCTCGACGTCCTTGCCGATGCCGATGACCATCGGGTGGTCCATGCGCTGGGCGGTCTGTGAGCGCAGCACATCGCCCAGGGCCACGGTCTCGCGGTCGACGTTCGGGATCTCGATGCCGATCGCGCTCTTGCCGGGGATGGGCGACAGGATGCGCACGTCGGGGCTCGCGACGGCGTACGCGATGTTCTTGGCGAGTTGGGTGATCTTCTCGACCTTCACGCCCTGGCCGAGCTCGACCTCGTAGCGCGTGACCGTCGGGCCACGAGTGAAGCCGGTGACGACGGCGGCGACGTCGAACTGCTCGAACACCGCCGTGAGCGAGGCGACCACGCGGTCGTTGGCGCTGGAACGGGCCTTGTGGGGCGCCCCTTTGGCGAGCAGCTCAAGGTCGGGGAGCACGTATGGGGTGGAATCCTCCAGCTTGCCTTGCTCGCCGCGCGGCACCATGTGGGTTTCGGCCGGGGGCCGGGGGCCTGCCGCCGACGCCGGGGCGGGTTGGGCAGCGGCGCCTGCCGACGTGGGGATGGCCTGGGTTGCACGCAGGTCCTGCGCATCGAGTTCATCGAGTTCCGCATCGCCGCTGGGCTCGTAGGGAGACACCACACCGTGGGGCGGTGTGGCGTGACGCGGGTGGTGCGTACGAACGCCGTATGGCGTGGGGATCTCGGGGTTCTCCTCGGTGTCCACGTCCTCGGGGTTGGAGAAGCCCCAGGTGCTTCCCGCGACGATCCTGTCGAACTCCGTGGCCTCGCGGCTGGTCGCGGAGCTGAACGCCTCGTCGGCCTCGTAGCGGTCAAGGCGACGCGAGGTGCCTGCGACACGATCCTTAAGCGCCATACGCGCGGGCTTGCCCCGCTCCAAGGTGCGATGTTCGGGCAGGTCGAGTTCATCGTCGGCGTCATGCGCGCCCTGGCGACCGTGCCACACCCGGCGTACCAGCGAACCTATGGCCGCGACCACCTCCCGTGCAGGGATGCCCAGCACCACCAGCACACCCAGGAATGTGAGCAATACCAGGATCGTTACCGCAAGCCCAGGCGTCACGATGGCTGCAAGTGGAGTGCCGACAACGAAGCCGAGGATGCCCCCCGCGCCCTGAAGTCCGGCGAGACCGTCCGAGGGCGAAGGCTGGCCTTTGGCGATATGGATGATGCCGCCCACGGTGAGCGCCAGAATCAGTCCACCCAGCGCAATGCGGTAGTTGGCGTGACCCTCCTGGGGTTTGCGGAACAGCCGGATGGACATGGCCAGGAGCACCACGGGGAGCACCACGGCGATCAGGCCAAACGTGCCCGCGACCACGGCGTGCAGAAAGGCACCCAGCCAGCTGGACAGGTTCCACCATTCGCGCGCAGCGACCAGGATCGCCATGATCAGCAGGGTGATGGCCAGGCCGTCGCGGCGCACCTCAGGGCTCACGTCGCGGGCGCCATGTCCAATCCGACGCACCGCACCGCCCACACCATGCGATATCCCTCTACCCGTGGCTGCCGCCGCACGCAGGACTACCGGCGGCTTCTTCTTGGCCGGAGCGCGGCGAGCGGGCGCGCTGGAGCGTTGCGCGGGCCTGCGAGGAGGCGTGCGTGACTGTGCCATGGTCTTTTCACGGTACCTGCGGGGATGCGCGATTGCGTGGAGCCACGCGGATGCGGTGAGTGTGCGCTGCCCCTCGCGGTGCGGGCGGAGTCACCGCTGGACGTACATGATCTCCTCGGGGTTCAAGCCCAATTGCTCGACGCAATCGACTCGCACCTCGCTCGTGGTCAGCGCTTCACGCCCATCGCCCACTCAGGAGTCCTCCGCGATGTGTGCCCGACGGACCCGGCGTACACCTTGGTACTAGTCCCGCCAGTTGTCGAAGTTGACGGTCTTCCACGGGAGGAGGACCGTCCGCGGCAGGTGATGAGAAGGACGACATGTCAGGATTACTAGTTCTGGAACGCGTAGCAGTTGAACGCCTCGCCGGTACTCATGTCGAGATCGGTCTGCGCTCCGACGTTTCCACTGAGCGCACCACCCAGGTCTGCCAGAATGTCTGCGGCTACTTCGTCTCGGCCGTACTCCTCGGGGTCAACAAGGCCCTTGGCGATCAAGCAATCCAGGATGAGCTGCTCGAGCGGTACTCCATGGGGATTGTTGATCGATTCCCAGTAGAGGTACGGAATTGCACCATCGCCTGCGAACTTATACAGGCAATCCGCCTCCACTGTGTCCACGAGCTCTTGTGACTCACCCATGTGAACGAAGGAGTGACCAATGGAGCCATCGGGTTGCACAACCGTAGCGAACGGGGGCGGAAACCGTGCCGGGAACGCCTCGTTGACGCACTCAACGTAGAGTGCGTTCGACTCTTGGTACTCGGCACCGCTGATCTCGAAGTCGGCAATGATTCCTCGTGAATACTCAGAAAGTTCCCGCCCGAGTTCCACTTCGAACTTCACTCGCAAGGCTTCATCCATGTCACTGAGGGAAGGTTGAGGGACGGTCGGCGTGCATCCGACCAGTAATGCGACCACAGCGGCGGCTACAGCAGTGCTTGCGGTTGCCTTCGTCATCGGACTAGGAATAGCTCCACAGGTAGTTCGTGTTCAGGGAACCGGGTACATCGCCCCAGAACTTGGTGGGGTAACGCGCGTTAATGCCGCCTCCACTGTATGAGCCGGAAGCGTCCTTGTAGGCAATACTCTGCGTCGCCCAGTTTCCGTAGGTGGTAATAGACACGCCACCGCCCACATAGGTGTAGGTCCGAGCGCGGGTCTGGGCGCAACTCGATCCAGCCGCCACTGTCGAGATTGTGTAGCCGCCCGAGTACTCTCCCGCGACACCGTTACACGTAGCGCCCTGAGCAACAGTCCCCAGCGCGACGCTCCCGGATACCACCAAGGTCAATGCAATCGACACACTTGCTATCCGCTTCCTTAGCGACATCAGTCCTCCTTGACTCGTTGCTAATTGAGCCGATGGCGCCGATGGCCACGCTAGACCCCTTTATGTCGTCGTGCAACAGGAACGGGCGGAGCTACCGCTCGACGTACATGATCTCCTCAGGGTTCAAGCCCAGTTGCCCCACGCAATCGACCCGCACATCGCTCGTGGTCAGCGATAGCGGCTCGTCGCGAATCCACTCACCAGTGTCTGCGTAGAAGACCCATCCCATGGTTTCGTTGAAGGTCGCTTCGGGCCCAATGTCGTAGCCGTGCTGCGCAAGACACTCGATGAGGCGAGGAATTTGTTCCTCGGTGTAGGCGCGGCGCTCGGCGACAGCCGCCGGTTGAGTCTGGTAGAGGCCGTCTACGTAGTCGTATTCCTGGCGAGAGCATGCGTCCGCCTTGGCCGGGTCAGAGCCTGCGTGCACCAGCACGTCGAACCGCGAGAACTCCAACTGCCCCACCGGGCCAAGATCGTCATATGCGATTCCTGCGTCATCGAGGCACACAAAGAAATTCTGGAGCGCCTCCCGCGCCAGCGATTGCGACAGCTCACCTTCTTCGACTGCACGGGACAGGATGTCACGCTGGCGTTGCGAGGTGGCCGGATCGCCCTGCGCCTGCTCCAGCGTGGATTGGGCCGCCGCAAGGAACCCGGGCGACGCTTCCACCTGAACACTCGTCGGCGAAGAGCAGCCCACCAAGCATAGGGCGGCCGCAATCAGACTTAGCCTCGTGGTCGACGGGATCGGGTGCACTATTGTGGAGGACCCTCGACGTAGTAGATCATGCAGTCGGGTCCAGCCGGGCCACGAATTTCGACTACCCCCGACGCGTCTTGCGCCGCCAGTTCTTCAGCCGTCATGCCGGTCAGTGCCTCCCGAGACAACTGCCGCAACTCATCGAAGGTTGCCTCCTGGTCCACCATCATGCCCGCGTCCACGAGGCAGGCCACGATGTAGGGCCTGATCATCTTCACGTAGTCATCATGGAGCGCCAGCGACGACGGCTGAAGTACGTACGCTGCCTCGATGAACTGACTGTGTGTGGTTCTGCAAGCGTCACTGACCCGTTGCCCTGCGTCGGGATCGCTAGGGTCTCCACCAAGGATGGTGTACGAAAGTTCGCGCAGTCCGCTGGGTGCGACGCTTTCATCCGTCTCGATCCACAGGCCAGCGGCTTCAACGCAGTTCGCCATGTTCGCCACTGCTTCCCGCACAGCCTCTAGCGGGAGCTCGCCGGCCTTCACCGCTTCCTCAAGCGTCTTGATCTGTGCTTCGCCCGCACCAGCCGTTCTTGCCTCGGCAAGAACGTCAGCGAGTCCCGGGCGCGCCTCGCCGTCTGTCTCGCTCGGTGCCGTGCTGGAGCATGCCGAGACAGCCAGAGCAACCACGGCGACCAGAACTCCAGCGCGGGACCTCCTATGCCCTGTCAATGACGCCTCACGGCAAGTTCGGTCCCCTGGTAGCACGCGCTCATCGCGGAACCTCCGGAATTGCGCATGTCCTCAGACAGCGCCGCCACCAATTCATCCACGGTGGCATCGCGCACGATGTCAACCCCGCGCCCACGCAGACATGCCACGTAATCGTCCCGGCGTTGCTCAAAGTGAGCGTCGTAGGCCTCGAGTGCACTGGGTTGGGCGGTGTACAACGCCCCAGCGAAACCGAACGTTGACAACGCGCATTCATCGACCTTTCGCAGCGCCGCCTTCTCGTCGTCCGGATCGACGAACACCGCGTAGTCGGGGATGAGTAGTGAACCCGGCTCGTCTTGAGGCGGACGGATCTGAACCTCTGCGCCCACGCCAGCAGCACATTCTTGGAAGTCCGGCATGAGTGACGCCAACGTCTCGTAGGTCATCGCGCCCTGAGCCAGGCTTGCCTCCAGCGCCGCCATCTGCGCCTGCGTGACGCCTGCCTCGCGAGCGTCCTCGACGATCGCCTGCATTCGCTCAACGGATCGGCTCGTGTCATCGTGGGTCTCGCCACCCGCACAGCCGACCAGCCACACGACGGAGACGACCGCCACGACGATGCGCGCGATGGATTCAACGGACACTTACGACCCCTCCGATATCGACGCCAGCAATGTCTCGCCCTTGCTCGCGTGCCACCTCAACTCGTTGCCGATGGCGCCAATGGCGCCGATGGTCACGCTAGCCCGTTCATGTCGCCCGGCGCCAGGAACAGGTACATCGCTGTCTAGTACCCCTTGGTCAGGCGTGTGCCCCTCCACAACTGGCCGTGCACGCGTCGGCGAGCACCTATCGGGTCGGCTCACCGGTCATCGCATTGGTGTAGCCGGTGGACTCCATGCATCCCGTGGTGGTTCCCTCCGCCTCGTTGGCCGCGAGGTCCGCCGACGACGCCGTGCGAAAATCTGCGTCTTGCCCTACAGGAAATCCTCGAACGGCTAGGCATTCGCGGATTGCGGGCAGGAACTCATTCATGATCGCTTCCTGTGCCGCGCGAATGAGTTCCTCGCTAGCACGGGCACTGCGAATGTAGTCCACGTGCACGCGCTCACACTCAACCACGGCAGCCGTAGCGCGCTGTTCCCCGTCGATGGAAGCGGAGTAACTCACCCCCAACTGAAGCAGGCCAGCGTTCCAATACTCGTCTACTCGAACCCCCGCGACCCCAGACTCGACCATGCACTCCACTGCGGCATCGTAGGCACTGCGATACTCCGAATCCGTGGGGTACCGGCCGTGCTCAACGGCTTCCCTCAGCACCTCTAGCTGGGCCTGCGAAACGTCAGTGTCTCTACGCGCGCCCTCGAGTGCCAATGCCACCGAATCGGGCACCTTGGCATCGGCAGTCACGTCCTGCGCTGCTCCGCATCCCACAAGAGCCAGGGCGGCAACGGCACATGGCACCCCAGCACCGTAACGGCTACGTGAACTCACTAGTCAAACCGCTTCCATGACGTATCGTTGTACCAGGTCGACCAACGCCAGGAGTATTGCGCGCTAGTGCAGTTTGCCGTCGGGTAACTACCCAAGTATGTGCACGCCCGCCAAGATGGTGCCGACCCAAGAATGCTCGATGTTGAGTACGTCGTGTTGACAGCCGGATAGTCGACGTGGCGATACGCATAGTTGTAGGCGGAGCCGCCTGCGTAGGTTCGCAGTTGAATGGCGAACGAGTCACACCCAGTCCAGATATCTCGTATGTCGGCGTGCCAGGTAGTCGTGATGGCGACAGCTCTTCCATCGCCATTGCAGTCGTTGTCAGCACGAGCCGCAGCGGCCGCTCCGATGAGTCCTACGGCTACAACGAGAAATCCTACGGATACACGGCTAATCGTGCGGGCCGCGACAACTCGCTGGTCTCCTTGGTTCCATCTCTTCATGAGTCCTCCTTGACTCTTTGCCGATGGCGCCGATGGCCACGCTAGACCCATTCATGTCGTCCTGCAACAGGAACGGGCACACATCTCTGTAGCGCACCCACAATTTGGGCATCACTCTCGCCGGGCCTCGCGCCGCTAGAAGCCCAACTCGTACATGCCATCGCCCAAGTCGGTCACCATGCCCGCCTCGAAGAGGCACTCCGTCAGCGGACCGTCAATGCCCTCGTTGGCCCAGTCGTAGTAGATGGCGCCAAGGTCGCTGCGTGTGGAGTAAGCCGATACAGGCGCGCCTGCGTTCGCAAAGCACTGCCTCACCTGGGGCAGGGCCTCTTTCCACCGTTCGTCCCATGTCATCACCTGCTGCGCGGTTTTGTTGTGCGCCCGCTGGTATGCCTGGCGCACGGGTCCCGCCGTCTGCGCGTCGCATGCGTCGCTCCACGCCATGAACTCCTCCAGCGCGGCGTCAAACTCGGGGGTCCCCTGCTGTGCGTCGATCCTGGGGCCCTTCACCGTGGTCGAGATGTCCGGCGTGCCGTCCCTGTCCAGCTCCACCACGGTCACGGTGCCTCCGTGGTTCTCCACGCATTCCACCAGTTCGAAAACGGCCTGGCGGTACTGCTCGAAGGTCACGCCCCCTGGGGCATCGGACGGCTCGGGGGCTGTGTACGCGGTGCACGCGCTCACGGCAAGGACCGCCACTACCCGTGCTGCAGCCACGAATGCGCGTGGTCGCGGCACGGTCCCTACGCCTCGATCACAATCGGGATGATCATGGGCCGCCTACGCAACTTGGTGCCCACAAAACGTCCTACGACGCGGCGCATGATCTGCTGCAACTGGTGATTGTCAGTGGATCCCGACCTGGCTGCGTCCTCCAACGCCAGCCGAATCTCGGGCAGAATCGCGTCGAACACCGAGTCATCCTCCGCGAGGCCGCGCGCATGCACCTCGGGCCCGGACACCACGGTGCCGTTGGCGGAATCGATCACCGCGAACACGGACACGAAGCCCTCCTCCGCGAGGATGCGGCGGTCCTTGAGCTCGGTGTCGGTCACCTCGCCCACCGACGAGCCGTCGACGTAGACGTTGTGCACCTCCACCGCTCCCACGACGTTCGCGATGCCGTCCACGACGTCCACCACGACGCCGTTCTCGGCGAGCATGACGCGCTCCGCGGGCACACCCGTCTTCATCGCGAGTCGCCCGTTGGCGAGGAGGTGGCGGATCTCGCCGTGGACCGGCATCACGTTGCGCGGCTTGACGATGTTGTAGCAGTACAGCAACTCCCCCGAGCTCGCGTGGCCGGACACGTGCACGCGCGCGCTTCCCTGGTGCACCACGGTCGCTCCCAGGCGCATGAGCCCGTTGATGACCCGGAACACCGCGTTCTCGTTGCCTGGGATGAGCGACGATGCGAGGATCACCACGTCTCCGGGCCCCACCCGCACCTTGTGGTCCAGGTTGGCGATGCGGCTCAACGCGGCCATCGGCTCGCCCTGCGAGCCGGTGCACATGTAGACGACCTCTTCGGGCGGCATGTCGTCGGCCTTCTTCGGGTCGACGAGGATTCCCTCCGGCACGCGCAGGTAGCCCAGCTCGGCCGCGATGGTCATGTTGCGCACCATCGAGCGTCCGACGAAGGCCACGCGTCGGCCGTGCTTCTCCGCCGCGTCGATCACCTGCTGGACACGGTGGACGTGCGAGGAGAACGACGCGACCACCAGGCGTCCCGTCGCCTGTGCGAACAGGCTGTCGAGCACCGGCGTGATCTCCGCCTCCGCGACGGTGAAGCCGGGCGCCTCCGCGTTGGTCGAGTCCACCATGAAGACGTCGACGCCTTCCTCGCCCAGCCGGGCGAAGGCGCGCAGGTCGGTGATGCGCCCGTCGAGGGGAAGCTGGTCCATCTTGAAGTCGCCGGTGTGTAGCACCGACCCCGCCGCCGTCCGCACGAACACGGCCAGCGCATCGGGGATCGAGTGGTTGACCGCGACGAACTCGAGCTCGAACGGGCCGACCTTCTCCCGCTGACCCTCGCGCACGGTGAGCGTGAGCGGCTGGATGCGGTGCTCCTTGAGCTTCGCATCGACGAACGCGAGCGTCAGCTGCGAGCCGATGAGCGGGATGTCCGGGCGGCGGCGCAGCAGATACGGCACGGCGCCGATGTGGTCCTCATGGCCGTGGGTGAGGACGAGGGCCGCGATGTCGTCCAGCCGGTCGTCGATGTAGCCGAAGTCGGGCAGCACGAGGTCGACGCCGGGCTGGTTGTCCTCAGGGAAGAGCACGCCGCAGTCGATGACGAGCAGCCTGCCGTCGATCTCGAGCACGGCCATGTTCCGGCCGACCTCGCCGAGCCCTCCCAGCGGCACGATCCGCAAGGTCCCCGGCGCGAGGGGCGGGGGCGGGCTGAGCTCGGGGTGGAAGTGCACGGGTATGGCCTCGCAGACTGCAGGTCGGGGACTAGAGCAGACCGGCGGCCGTCAGGCGCGTCCGGAGCAGTTCGTGCTCCTCGTCGGTGGCGGGCACGAGCGGCAGGCGCATCGCTCGCGACGGGATGACGCCCGCCAGATGCATGGCGGACTTGGCGTTGACGGCGCCGGGACCGTCGAACATGGCTTCGTGAACGGGGGCGAGCTCCTCGTGCAGGCGCTCCGCCGTGGTGGCATCGCCGGCCTTGAACGCGTCGATCATCGCCCTGATCTGGGGCCCGGCGATGTGGGACGACACCGACACGACGCCCACCGCGCCTGCGCGCAGGAAGTCGAGCGTGAGCGGGTCGTCTCCCGAGTACCAGTCCAGGCCCGTACGGGCGATGCGGTCCTTGGCGGCCGCCACGTTTCCGGTGGCGTCTTTGTTGGCGACAACGCGCTCCAGCGCCGCGAGCTCGTCATACGAGTCGTCCGTGAGCGCGACGCCGGTGCGCCCGGGGATGTCGTAGAGCATGACGGGCAGCGCGCACGCGTCGTGGATCGCCGTGAGGTGCGCGACGATGCCGCGCTGCTGCGGCTTGGAGTAGTACGGGACCAGCGCGAGGATGCCGTCTGCCCCGGCATCGGCCGCCTGCTCCGCCATGCGCACCGCGTGAGCGGTGTCGTTGGAGCCGGCGCCGGACAGCAGGATGACATCGGGCCCGACCGCCTCGCGCACGGCGCGGATGAGCTCCACCTTCTCCGGCGCGTGGGTCGTGGGAGCCTCGCCCGTGGTGCCCGACAGCACGATGCCGTCGTGACCCGTGGACACGAGGTGACGGGCAAGGTTCCTTGCGGCGTCCAGATCCAGGTCGCCGTTGGCATGCATCGGCGTCACCATGGCGCACAGGAGAGTGCCGAAGCGAGGCGCCGTTGAAGTCATGTGCCTAACTTAGCGCTGAGCGGCGGGGTGCCGGAGACGTGACGTTCACGCCGAGCCTGTCGTCGGCGGCATCGGGCGCGCTGCGCCTAGGGCGCGACGCGGCCGTTCTTGTTGAAGGCCTCGTACGTCATGGGCATGAGCTCGGCCCAGAACGCCTCCATCTTCTCCGCGACCATCTCGATCTCGCGCTGCGGGAAGGACGGGAAGTGCGTGCCCTCCCGGTGCGTGCGCAGGCTCAGGAAGTTCATCAGCGAGCGGGCGTTCATGGTCACGTACATGGAGCTGTAGATCGTCACCGGAAGCACGGCGCGGGCGACCTCGCGGGCCACGCCGGCATCGAGCATGCGCTGATACGCCGCATACGCCTGCTCGCAGCTCGCCTTGATCTCGCGCTCCACGACCTCGTGCTGCTCGTCGGTGCCGGGCACGAACTCGTAGGCGCCGGGCTTGCCCACCTGGACGAGGTTGCGCTCACGGCTTGGCACGTAGAACACCGGGCGCAGCTCGCGGTAGCGGCCCGACTCCTCGTTGTAGCTCGCGATGCGGTGACGCATGAACTCGCGGAAGACGAAGATGGGCGCCTGGACGTAGAACGTCATCGAGTTGTGCTCGAACGGGCTGCCGTGGCGGTCGCGCATGAGGAAGTTGATGAGGCCGGCGCTCTTGGACGCGTCGGCGTCGACGTCCTCGAGCGAGGACTCTCCCTTGGTGGACACGCGTGCGGCGAAGAGGACGTCGGCGTCCTGCGCGCTCGCGCGCACCAGGTCCACGGTCATGTCGGAGCGGAACTCGATGGCGTGCTCGGTCACGGCGCCAGCCTAGTGCGGGCTCGCCGGGACCGTTCCGTGACGCGCCCGGCCCAGACGGGCATACAGCGGTGCGTGCGAAGTTCGGCTGTCCTGAATGGCACCATGGCTGGCATGGCCTCGTACACCGTCCCCTCGCGCATCGAGACCGAGCGCCTGGTCCTGCGTCGCTACGGCACGGCCGATGCCG
>Ga0207868_1000642_pt1 | contig 32947 bp, 28 predicted proteins | sample Passage237B_FD_187370 | JGI IMG/M metagenome (GOLD analysis project Ga0207868, IMG submission 187370) | Cellulose adapted compost microbial communities from Newby Island Compost Facility, Milpitas, CA, USA - Passage2 37B (SPAdes) (version 3) ... | reverse complement strand
AGTGGCGGGTCAGGTCGTCGCCGAACTGGTAGCCCGCGAAGTAGACATCGGGATACTTGGCTTCCAGGCTTGCCTTGGCCGGCCCATCGCCGACCACCGCCTTGCACCCGGGCAGGTCCAGTGACAGGAAGGCTTCGATGTTCTTTTCATGCGCTACCCGCCCGGCGTAGAGGAAGATGGGCCTGTCTTTACCTTCGGGCAGGCCGGGGATGGCCGCGTCGGCGATGGGATGGAAGCGGGTGGTATCGACCCCGCGCGTCCAGGTGACCAGATGCCTCATGCCATGCTGTTCCAGCTCGCGCGTCATGCTGGCGGTGGGAACCAGCACCGCCGCGGATGGCCGATGGAACCATCGCAGGTAGGCGTACGACAGCCGCCGGGGAATCTTGAAATACTGCTTGAGATATAGCGGAAACTGCGTGTGATAGCTGGTGGTGAACCGCCAGCGGCGCTTGAGACACAGGCGGCGGCCGGCCAGACCCAGCGGGCCTTCGGTGGCGATGTGCACGGCCTGCGGGTTGAAGTCGTCCAGCAGCCTGGCCATCGTCGGTCCGGGACGAAGGGCCAGCTGAATCTCGGGATACTTCGGCGCTTGGATCGTTTTGAACAGCTCGGGATGAATCACCAGCCACTGGCAGCCCCACTGGCCCGACTGCTCAATGACGGTCGACCATGTTCGCACCACGCCATTGACCTGTGGCAGCCAGGCGTCGGTGATGAGGGCAATTTTCATCGATCGCTGATCCTTACCGTGGGTTTACGGTTATGGCCGAAGGTCAGATGGTCTTCTTCGGGCAGCCTGACCTGAAGCAGATCAACAGGTTCAGGATCGATCCCCGGCTGTGCGTTGGTTTCCACAGCTTCCTCGAACTGGTCCAGATGTTCAAGCAGTTCGATACGCCCATATTCATGCTCCACCAGCGCCGAGCAGCTTTCCACCCAGTCGCCGCAGTTGTAATAGCTCACCTGGCCCGGGCCATTTTCGATGATCTGAGGCTTGTGGATGTGGCCGCAGATCACGCCATCGAGCCCGCGATCCTGCGCCTGCTGCAGGAGCGTCTGCTCGAATTTGCTGATGAACTTGCACGCGCTTTTGACCTTGAGCTTGATGGTGCTGCTCAGCGAGTAATAAGGCAGGCCCATCAGTGATCGCAGGGCGTTGTAGTAGTGATTGGCTGTGACGAGAAACTCGTAGGCGTGCCCGCCACAGATGGCCATCAGGCGGGCGTGTTTGACCACCAGGTCAAACTGGTCGCCATGGATCACCAGCAGGCGACGCCCGTCGGCTGTCACGTGGATGGCGTAAGGCAGCGTGCGGATGCCGCCGAAGTCGACATGGTGATAGTGGCGTGCCCCTTCGTCGTGGTTTCCAGGCAGGTAGATCACTTCACAATGATGGCGGGCGTGGTTCAGCAGCCGACGGATGACGTCATTGTGGGCGGCAGGCCAGTACCATTTCTGCCTCAGCCGCCACATGTCCACGATATCGCCTACGAGGTACAGGCGTTCGCAGCGCAGATGTTTGAGAAAGCGGGAAAGCTCCTGGGCTCGTGATCCTCGTGAGCCAAGGTGCGTGTCAGAAATCCATACAGTTCGATATTTCATTACCTGCCAGTGTGGGCGGGAAGTGTTAACTGAGGATTATCCCGTTATGAAGATGCAGTGAATCTTCGTCCTGAAAGAACGAAATCTTGCTGCAGGGGGATCAGATTCAGGCTGGGAAAGACCTGGGCTTATCGGCTGGCAACCAGGCTCTGGGCGGCGACGCGGGCGCGGTCGAAGGAGTTGCCCACCAGGTAGTACACCAGTTCATCCTGACGCCAGAAGAAGATGGGGATGTCGGAGTCGGCCACGTTGCCCTGATAGATCAGGCCTTCGCGGATTTCAGGCTGGCCCTTGTAAGGCAGCACCCAGAGGGAGACCGAATCGCCATCAGGGCCTTTAGCCCGGTAGACCATGTGCACCGCGGTTTCGCCGGTGGAATGGCATTCGCCTGCCCGGGTGAACTCGTAGCCCATCTGTGACAGGTCCAGCGAGTGTCTGGGCCGCTTGCCCACGCAGCCTGCGATGGCGGCGGGCATTTCGGAAAGCTTGTTGGGGAAGTCCTGGCTGCGATACAGCGCCTCGAGCTTCTTGCTGCAGGTGTTGTGACGCTTGCCCAGCGCCTGAACACGCGGCTCGGAAAGCTGAGCGTAGGCCACCGGAGCATCAAGCGAGGTGGTGACCAGTGACGGGCCCGGATTCCTCGCCATGATCGATTCGCCGGCAGTCGGGCCAACGGGGCGGTTCTGCCAGATCATCAGCGAGACGCCGAACAGCACCATCGCCGCCAGGGCCGGGGGAACCCAGTGCGTCCAGACGGAGCGCGGGCGGTCGGCGTGGACCATCGGCTGGGCCAGCGTCAGCGCCGTGGCCGTCGCTGCTGCAGCAGCGGTCGATTCTTCGGAGGCCAGCAGTTTTTCGATAGAGGCTTTGAGCGAGTCGGAGACGGGAGGCGTCTGCTCATGCATCGCCTGGCCGACCTGCTGTTTGAGCAGCAAAAGGGAGGCAACCTGATTGGACGCTTCGGGGTGCTGGGCCAGATACTGCGCCACGCGGGCGCGGCCGGCGTCGTCCAGCTCGCCATCCGCAAGGGCCAGAAGGTCCAGTTCAATCGAGTTGTGATCGTGATGCTGCGTCATTGTCGTCGATCAGAACGTCGGTCAATCACTCGCCGGTCAACGCGGGTCAAAATCCGCCTGCCAATGCATTTTCGCCTGGACGTCTGAAACAATCAGCCGTCGGCTGGTTCTCTTATCGGTTGATGGTAGGCGGCTCTATCTGGAAAACTGGATTCCTCTCTGGAATATTCCGAACACTGTTCGACGGTCATGTTTTTTCCTCACGGGCGACGGGCTGGCCGGCCCGGCCGATCCCCGCTTCGCGGGCCATGTCGCTCAGCTGTTCGGTCAGCGTTGCTCTGGCCCGGTGGAGCCTGCTCATGATCGTCCCCAGCGGAATATCCAGTACATCGGCAATTTCGCGATACTTCAATCCCTCCACGGCCCATAACAGCAGGACGATCCGGTAATTCTCAGGCAGCGCCTCGATGGCGTGCTTCAGGCGGTCGTCAATCTGCTCCCAGTCCAGGCTCGCCAGATCCCATGCGGGTTCCGACTGCTCGGCCGACGGGCTGGCCAGGTCCTCGCTGGGGTTCTCGATCAGCGAGGGGGCGCGCTGCTTCTTCCCGGCCTGGGTGTAGAAAACATTGTGGAGAATCTTGAATAACCACGGGCGGATACCCCGCTCGCGCAGCTCGAAGGTGTGCTCGGCTTTGAGGGCGCGCAGATACGTCTCCTGGACCAGATCGTTGGCCAGGTCTGGCTGACGGGCCAGGTGGAAAGCCATGCGATGCACCGCTTCCAGTTCCGCCAGGGCCAGTTCTCGGAAAGAAGGAGTATCCACAGGCCCTGAGTATAACGCACGAACCCGGAAGGTGGCTTTTGACAAGTCTGTAGGGGAAACATGCGAAAGGGGGGAAGCAGGGGCCCTGATAAGGGGGCAGGCGGTGGGGGCAGATTGTTGGAATCCCGGGTCGTCAGTACAGGTTTGACTTGTTGGAAAACGCCGGTTACGCTTTGCATTGCGCCTGTCGTCGGAGGCATGTTTCTCTGTCGGCAGGAGTGAATTGAGCAGCCCTTGAGTCTGACTGCCGATGGAAGGGGCGCGATTCGGTGGCCCGCAGGCCGAAATCGACGCCCCTTGTCAATCTGATAGGGGCTGCTAAAGTGTTCGGCCCGCAGCTTCAGGCAGCGGGCGTCTGATTCCGGCGTGAAGCATACGCCACCCTAGCTCAGTGGTAGAGCACTCCCTTGGTAAGGGAGAGGTCGTGGGTTCAAATCCCATGGGTGGCTTTTGACAGGTAGGAAAACGGGCTCCGGCCTGCTACACTACCTGTCTTCCTGGGACTTCGGTCGCAGGTATTTCCCGGGTATGTCAGGAATGACAGGTCCTGGATTGTGATTAGGATGAAATGGCTTGCCCGCGTTGGCGCAAGCTGACACGTCGACAGAAACGCGTTGTGGCGTTCTGTCGGGATTGAAATGAGACGGGCGACGCTCAGGCGTGTCAGCCCCGCGTAACCGAGACGAACGACGGAGATACTGTAATGGCCAAGGGTGTATTTGAACGTACCAAACCTCACGTCAACGTTGGCACGATCGGCCACGTCGACCACGGCAAGACCACGCTGACCGCGGCCATCACCGCTGTGCAGGCCGCCAAGGGTCTGGCCACCTACAAGCCCTACGACGAAGTCGCCAAGGCTTCCGAAAAGGAAGGCCGTCGTGACCCCACCAAGATCGTGACCATCGCCACCAGCCACGTGGAATACGAGTCGGACAAGCGTCACTACGCTCACGTCGACTGCCCCGGCCACGCTGACTTCGTGAAGAACATGATCACCGGTGCTGCTCAGATGGACGGCGCCATCCTGGTCGTGTCGGCCGCTGACGGCCCCATGCCCCAGACCCGCGAACACGTCCTCCTGGCTCGCCAGGTGAACGTGCCCTACGTGCTGGTGTTCCTCAACAAGGTCGACCTCGTTGACGATCCCGAACTGCTCGAACTCGTTGAGCTCGAAATCCGCGAACTGCTCAACAAGTACGACTTCCCCGGCGACGACACCCCCATCATCAAGGGCTCGGCCGTCACCGCTCTGAACAACCCCAGCGATCCTGAAAAGACCAAGTGCATCGCTGAACTGATGGACGCCATCGACAGCTACATCGCTGATCCTCAGCGTGAAGTCGACAAGCCCTTCCTGATGAGCATCGAAGACGTGTTCTCCATCAAGGGCCGTGGTACCGTCGGTACGGGTCGTATCGAACGTGGCGTGATCAAGGTCGGCGACGAAGCTGAAATCGTCGGTCTGCGTCCGACCCGTAAGACCACCGTCACCGGTGTCGAAATGTTCAACAAGACCCTCGATCAGGGCCAGGCCGGTGACAACGTCGGCTGCCTCCTGCGTGGCGTCGAAAAGGAAGAACTGGAACGTGGTCAGGTGCTCGCCAAGCCCGGCAGCATCACCCCCCACACCAAGTTCAACGGCGAAGTTTACGTGCTGACCAAGGAAGAAGGCGGTCGTCACACCCCCTTCTTCACCGGCTACAAGCCTCAGTTCTACTTCCGCACGACGGACGTGACCGGTCAGGTCAAGCTCCTGGGTGGCGCTGAAATGTGCATGCCCGGCGACAACATCCAGATGGAAATCACCCTGGGCAAGTCGGTCGCTCTGGAAGAAGGCGTCCGCTTCGCCGTCCGTGAAGGTGGCCGCACCGTCGGCGCCGGCGTTGTGACCAAGGTTCTCGAGTAAGTTTAACCATACCCCGAGGCATGCCCTGCAGCGTTGCGAAACCCGCAACGCTGCAGGCTTGCCCGGCTTTTTTTGATAGTGAGTGGCCATCATGGCAAAGAAAGCAGAAGCAGTCGAATACGTCTGGCTTCAGTGCAGCGAAACGGGCGACCTGAACTACCGCACGCCGGTGAACGTCAAGGGTGGCCTGCCTGAGAAGCTCAAGGCGGGGCTCAAGAAGTACTGCCCTCGTCTTCGCAAGCACACGCTGCATAAGATCAAGAGGAAGTAATTCCTGTCAGCAAGTCGGGGCCGCGGGTCGCCTGCGCGCCCAGGGCTCCCGGACCTGTTGATTGCAGTTGGACGTCAGTAGCTCAATTGGCAGAGCAGCCGTCTCCAAAGCGGCAGGTTGCAGGTTCGACTCCTGCCTGACGTGTTTCCTGGAAGGATGATCCATTCTTCTCAGGCATGCAATGATGCAACCGGCGTAACTGCCGCGAGACGATGAAGACTATGGCATTTTCGATCCATAAATCAGGACAGGGTTACTGGACACGCATGCTGACCGCCGTTGGTGCGGGCACGCTGGTGGCTTCCGGGGTAGTCTGGCTGGTTCCGAAGGTGCATATCTCTCCCGAGTATGATCTGACCATCCGTGCGGTTCTGGCTGTCGTGATCCTGCTGGGATTCGGCCTGCTGCTCTGGTGGCTCCTGAACAAGCCCAACATCGTCGATTTCCTGATCGCTACCGAGCAGGAAATGAAGAAGGTTGCCTGGCCGACCCGCCGGGACCTGGTCACATTTACCCTCGTGGTCATTGCCGGTACGCTGCTGATGGCGTTGCTGCTGTGGATTGTGGACATTGGTTTCCTGTGGTTCTTCAGAGAGATCGGTATCATCCAGGCATGATGTTGGATCTCTGACACTTCGGAAACGCTGTGAAGTTCCGCAGAATAGTCAAGCCCTTACCCATATTTGGATGCCATCATGGCCGAAGTCAATACATCACAGATCAACACCGATGAAGAACCGTTGGTTACACCGGGCATGAACTGGTTCGTGCTCCGCGTGGCCTCCAACAAGGAAGATTCGGTCCGCGCCACCCTGCTGCGCAAGATCAAGATCGAAGGTTTCACCCACCTGGTCAACCGTATCCTCGTCCCCACGGAAAAGACCAAGGTGATGAAGGGCGGCAAGCACAAGATCGTCCTCAAGAAGCTTTACGCCGGCTACGTGTTCGTCGAAATGAAGCTCGAAGACGACGGCCGCATCCCCCAGGATGTGTTCTTCCTCATCAAGGAAACCACCGGCGTGGGTGACTTCATTGGCACCGCCGGCCGTCCGTCGCCCCTGAGCATGCCTGAAATTGAAAAGATGCTCGCCGCCTCCAAGGCCCCGGAAGAAACGCCGCAGGTCAAGATGGAGTTCCAGAAGGGCGACAACATCCGTATCAAGGAAGGCCCCTTCGAAAACATGGAAGGTACGGTCGACGAAATCCTGCCCCAGCATGGCAAGGTCCGCGTCATCGTCACCATCTTCGGTCGCGCCACGCCGATCGATCTGGAATACTGGATCATCGAAAAGATCGAAGACCAGTAAATCCACGCCTCAGTCTGATCCACACGCAACCCGCGATTCCCGCGGGTTGTTTTTTTTGATGGTTGAGGCGGTGTGGAGTTCCATTCTGAGATGCTGTGGATCCATTCAATCCCCAATGCCCCCAATGAAAAAAGCCCGGGCATTGCCATGCCTGGGCTCTGTCGTTCACAGGGATTCAAACTCAGTGCTGCGTCGCTGTCGATTCTGCGGAAGTCGTCACCGCGGGGGCTTCGGTCTTCGGACCGAGCTTGAAGAGCCTGCGATAGAGCACCAGCAGGACAATCAGCCCCACGAAGGCCCAGAGCAGTTCCTTGAATTCGCTGAAGGTCCCACGCCAGATATGGTCGTAGCCTTCGCTGAATCCGCCGAGCTTGCGGAATGGGCTGATGAGCATCGAGAAGATGATCCACAGGGCCAGCTCCCAGCGGGGGAAGAGGTACCACGACCAGCTGCGTCGGCGGTAGTTCCACTGCGGCCGAAGCGCGATGAGCAGGGGCATCAGCAGCCCGCCGACAGGCACGCAGATGTTGGCGATGTCGCGCAGCGTGCTTGAAGGTTTGTCGTCCCAGAGATTGTGGAGGTTGAACTCCTTCTGCTTGTTGTGCTCCTGAAACACTTCAGGCGATTCAAAGCCGAAGAAGTGCTGGCCGTAGCTGATTTCCTCCAGCAGCATGAAGAAGGCCACCAGTGCGATGAACACGAACGCCGCCACCACGTACATCGGACGCTGCGGGTCGACCTTGCCAATGCGAAACGCCATGACCAGCGACAGAATGCCCGCGGCCAGGAACACCAGAGCCGTGGCGATTTCGACCGGGCCGGTTTCGCCATGCAGCCACTGGATCTGATCGCGCGGCGCGACGGTGATCATGATGATGTACGCTGCGACCACAATCACGGGCAGCACAATCGCCAGAAACCACGATTGCGACAACGCCGGGTCTTCATGCCTGAGGTTGATCGACATCTTCAATTCCGTTTGGGGGAGTAATGGCAGTGATTGATGAGCCCGGCCGCCCCAATTGAAGCAGGTGCGTAGATGGGCTCAGCCAGAAACTAACAGAAACGAGACAGGAATCAAACAACAGACTCGGTTTTTACAGCATGGATGACGATCCGCCATCGCCTGGCTGGTTGATGAGCGCGTATCGCCCATCAGTGGCCGAAGACTTCTGCCCAGCGGCGTCGGCCTGCTTCGTCGCCGCTGTCACCGGCGTGGATGATCTCCTGCTTTTCGACAATGAACACGCCGTCTCTGGCGACCACCCATGCGATCGCAGTCTGTCCCGCGCCCATAGTGCTGGCGTAGACCAGTCGCGGCCTGCCATCTTCAGCGGGCATCAGTACGCGATAGCTCCGGCGATGCATGAACAGCTCGCCCAGCAGCTGATAGCCTGATTCAGTGTGAAGGAAAAGCAGATGAGCCATGCCTGCCTGCCCCGTCGAAGCGAGGTTGGCGATGAGCAGATCAGGCCGGCCATCGACATTGAGATCATCGTGATAGGCGGCCAGTTCAACGGGGCCGTATGTGCGCTGGAAATAATCTGCGGCGTATGCCTGCGCATCTTTGATGGTTGAGATCGGCCCCGCCGACTCAGAATGGGGTGAGCGATCGAGGTTGATGGAATGGTTTGCACGACAGCCGCCCAGCAGCGTAAAGAGCAGGGCAGCAGCTATCATCAATAAGAGAGATGGGTGAACGATCATGGCGATCTCCCGGATCAATACCGCGATGTTCATCTTAGCTGCAGGCCCGGGGGAATATGACCTGTGCGCACGCAAAAAAGGCGACGATCCTGAAGAATCGTCGCCCGGAGGGAAAAGAGAGACGCCAAAAGTAAGAGCCCGCATGTGTGATGCAGGCTGTAATCAACGGATCAGGCAACGTCCTGCAGGAGGTTGACTGCTTCTTCGATCGCGTTGGGCAGAGCTGCTGCCACTTCATTCACCTGAGCGATCGTGATGTTGAGCTGTTCCAGCAGAGCCGGATTGATATCGCGCGTTTCCAGGTCCTTCGAGAAACCCTTCTCGAGGCCGGCCGAGACAATGTCAGCGATGTGCACCAGGCTGGTGAGCGTGCGCTGCTGAGGCGCTACTTCCAGAGGGCGATGGTGGAAGCCGGTGACATAGGCGAAGCTCGCCGGGAACTTCCATGCCTTGCACAGAGCAGCGCCGAATTCTTCGTGATGAGCGCCGAGCACCTGAGTCTCAGCCTGCTTCATGGTCATGCCCGGCGTGGCATCCATCAGCTGGACGGCTTCGACAAACTTCGACTTGCACGCCTGAATTTCAACCATGATGCCCAGATCGTGAATCAGCCCTGCGAGGAAGGCTTCGTCAGGCAGGCCCAGGCCGGCTTTTTCAGCCAGCAGACGCGTGGCCGTGCCCACGGCGATCGAGTGCATCCACAGATCTTTGGCATTGAATGACGGGCAGATCTGCCCGCCACGGAAGAGCTTGGACAGGCTGGCGGCGATGGCGATGTTCTTCACCGCGTTAAGGCCCAGCAGCACGATGGCGCGATTGATCGAACCGATCTGGCCGGGCAGGCCGTAGAAGGCGCTGTTGACGACCTTGAGAATGCGGGCACCCAGAGCCGGGTCGTTGGTGATGACCTTGTTCAGATCCTGCGCCGTTGAGTTGGGGTCTTCAACCAGCTTGATGATCTTGAGCGTGACTTCAGGCAGCGTGGCAATCTGGCTGATCTCCTGGATGGCTTTCTGCACCACCGGGTTCACGCCTCCTGCCGCAGTTGTCGCTGCGCTGACAGTTGTTGTCACTGGACCCATGTCACTACTCCCCATTCCCTGTGCGGTTCCCTGGTTCTTACAAGTTCGCACGAGTTGTATCGACAGCGCCTATCCTGAACTTAATCTGGCTGTCTGTTTTAGCTATAGAAATTCCAGAACTTTTCCTGATGGCATCCGCCAGAACCGTTCAAACGCCTGAATAAACATCACAATCGCTACAGACGGACCGTTGTAATAATTCCCAGCAGCAGATTTACTTACAGATTCGCGAGAAGGATATGGATGCACGTCGAGGGGAAAGGCCGCATGAGCGTGACGTTATCGATCAACGTACGGCGCGACCTGCCCTTGCGTCACCCCCGCGCAGGCGGGGGCCCAGGGGAACTTGCAGGGTGCTTGAGGATGCCCCTGGATTCCGGCCTGCGCGGGAATGACGGAAGGAGTAAGCAGGCCTCCATGAAAACGACTATCTGACAAGTTCACAGACAACTCATCCATCAAGCGCCCCCGCAGGAAAACAGAATCGGCTTCCCCCGGACAAAGGGAAGCCGATTCAAGGGAAAGCAGGTTGTGATCGCAGGCCTTATTACTCGCGTGCAGGCAGCGGGGTGGGCGTGGGCAGGGGAGCGGGCTGCGTGGGCTGCTGGCGTTCCTGAATCTGGCGAGCCTTATTAATCAGCTCCACGAATTCCTGCCTGTATTCGTCAGGCTGCTCGCCCAGGCCGGATTGAGCCAGATCAAGCACCTGAGCGTAGTCCGACGTTCCTTTATACGGCGAGTTACGAAGCAGCATGCCAAACTGCGCCACCGATGCCACAAACTTGAAGTCGCTGCTGGCCTCCTGCCAGGGCTTGCCTGAGTCGACCACGGGCACTTCGAGCTTCGTCGACACATCACCATCAGGCTGCTTGTAGCGGAGCTTGACGGTCAGCAGTTCTTCCGACGCCAGACCGTTGATCGCTGCGGGCCCAAGCTTGGGCTCCACAGGCTGATACTTCAGCGGATCGACCGAGCGATCGCCAGGCATCTTCACGCCCACGGGGACCACTTCATACACCGCAGTCACCGTGTGGCCGGCCCCGATTTCGCCTGCGTCTTTCGTGTCGTCGTTGAAATCTTCCTTGGCCAGCATGCGGTTCTCGTAACCGATCAGGCGGTAGCCCTGCACTCTGGCGGGATTGAACTCCACCTGAATCTTCACGTCCTTGGCGATGGTGATCAGATTGCCCGCCATCTGATGGACAAGCACCTTGCGGGCCTCGCGGATCGAATCGATGTAGTGGTACTGGCCGTTGCCCTTGTTGGCCAGCTGTTCCATCGTGGCATCCTTGAGATTGCCCGTTCCAAAGCCGAGCACGGAGAGGAACACGCCGGTCTGGCGTTTTTCCTCGATCATCTTGATGAGCTGATCCCTGCTTGAGACGCCGACGTTGAAGTCGCCATCGGAAGCCAGGATCACACGGTTGACGCCTTCCTTGATGAAGTGGCGCTGCGCCAGTTCATAGGCGAGTTGAATGCCTGCGCCACCGTTGGTCGAGCCGCCGGCCATCAGTTTGTCGATGGCAGCCAGGATGGTGTTCTTCTCACTGCCCGGCGTGGAATCGAGCACGAGGCCCGCAGCGCCGGCGTAGACCACGATGGAGACGCGATCGTTTTCCGTCAGCCCGTTGACCAGCAGCTTCATGCCTTCCTTGAGCAGAGGCAGCTTATCAGCGGAGGTCATTGAGCCTGACACATCGATTAGGAACACCAGGTTCATCGCAGGCTTCTGCGCCTGGGCGATTTCTTTACCCTTGAGCCCGATCTTCACCAGCCGATGCTCGTGAGCCCAGGGTGCACTGCCCGTTTCCACATGCACGGCGAAGGGCGTTTTGTCATCCCTGGGCCCTTCATAGTGGTAAGGAAAATAGTTGATCATTTCCTCGATGCGCACCGCGCCGGCAGGCGGCAGTCGACGCATATTCAAAAATCGGCGGACGTTTGCATAGGCCCCCGTGTCGACATCAATCGAGAACGTCGACAGCGGATTCTGACTCACCGCCATGAAGGGATTGTCGGTGATGGTGTCGTAGGCTTCAGTATTGAACGACCGGTGTGTGCGAGTGAGCTCATGAGGGATGGAGTCCCGATCCGCAATCATGGGCTGAGCCGTCAGGACAGGCGAAGAAGATGCCGCCGGTTTGTCTGTGGTTTCAGGAGCGGGTGCCAGAGCCGCCAGTCTTCTGCGTGCAGGATCAGCCTGTTTCGAATAGGCATAGCCTCTGTCATCTGTCGCAGGCGCTGCTGCAGGCGCGGGAGGATTGAATCCGCCGTTTTTGAGAGCCGAGGCAGGAGCCGACCCCGACCCCGGAGCATCCTGTTCCATCAGCGGAGTGCTCTGGGTCTGGCCCAGCACAGTCCCGTTCTGCCTGGCCGCTCCTTCGCTTGGCACGAAGGGGGTGACGTTGTCATTCAACCTGACAGTTCCTCGCAGGCTTTCAGCTCGAGGCTGGGATGCAGCCAGTTTGTCGCTTTTGATTTCAGACTCGGCCGGCGTCTGCATTGCAACATCGGAACCCGTGGTGGTCGTGGGGCGGCTCGCGACAGGCGTCTGGACCTGTTGCTGGGAAACCTGCTGCAGCGTGACGAGCACCGCCACGCACGCCGCCATCGCCGCCAGCACGCCAGCGCTGCGCCACCACATCACCCGGCGGCTGTGCTGCTGGGTCTGCGTGAGCTTCAGGGGCGAAACCGCTTCATCGGCCCGGGCGTGGATGGTCTGCTTCTGCTCCTGCGACAGGCGAAGCTGATCGCCGGCCTGGGCTTCGCGACCCAGTTCACCACTGAGGCGGGCCGACAGGGCGCGGATTTCTTCAAGCTCGGCCTGCAGGGCAGGATTGTTTTTCAGCTGTTCTTCCAGCTCGCGGGCCTGGGCGTCATCGAGTTCGCCCAGCGCATAGGCCGTGAGCTTGTACTGCAGTTCGTCGTGTTCGTTTTCGAATCGGATCGGGTCCATGGTCAGGCTCCCGTAAGTTTGTGTCGGAATCGTTCGTGCGAGGGGGCAGTGGGCTTACGCCTGGGCAGCGAGCTGCTGCCTGAGCGACTTGATGCCCACATGAATGAGGTAGCCCACGTGCGTGGTGGTGAGCTGGGTGGTCTTGGCGATGTCCTTGTAGGACAGGCCGTGCTGGAACTTCAGTCGGATGACTTCCTGCTGATTGGCAGGCAGACTGCTTAACGCCTGCGCCAATTGCTGGGAAAGCTCGGCCTGTTCAAGCTGGGATTCAGGTGGAGGCGTCTGCTGATCCTTCACCAGATGATCGGGTTCGCTCAGGGGTTTCATGGGTTTCTCCTTGCGAGCCACATCCAGCGACCGATTGCGACAGACGGTGTAAAGCCACTGCGCCAGATGGTCCTGAATGTCTTCAGGCGTCTGATCGCAGAGTTTCAGGAACGTGTCCTGAACCACCTCGCGGGCCAGTTCAAGGTTCATGGTCAGACGCCAGGCATAGAGCACCAGCGGCCGCTCGTACTGCTCCACTGCCTGTCGTATCCACTGCTGTCTGTCATGGGTCGGTTGTTTCACCCCATGCTCCTGTCTGCACTGGCCGTCACATCAGTCGTCGGTTACATGACTCTCTACAAGGATGACGGGCCACCTGCGGGTTTATTAGAACCGATGGGAAGAATTTTTATCGAAGGTGTTAGACGGGGAGGGGGTGATGGGGTTCCTTGGATGGGTTTTACCCTTCCGCGTCTATTGATTCGTCATCCCCTCGCCTCCAGTCACCATCCCATCACACTCTTGCCCCTGTATCCTCTGGCGATACAATGTTTCCCGATGGATGAAAAGGACATTGGCCAGAACATCAGGCAGATCCGCGAGCAGGCGGGGCAGACGCTTACTGCCATCGCCAGCCAGGCCGGGCTGACCAAGAGCACTCTTTCGAAAATCGAAAAGGGGCAGATCTCGCCGCCCATCTCCACCCTCGTGCGCGTGGCTGCGGCGCTGCAGGTGGAACTGGCCTCCTTCTTCACACAGCCCGGTCCGCGCCCGATGTATGCCTACACGCCCAAAGGCAAGGGCAAGATTCTTACCCGCGATGGTTCACGCTTCGGCTACGCCTACGAAGCCCTCGCACTCAACATGCCAGGCAAGCGCGCCGAGCCTTTCCTGCTGACCATCCGCCCGGGCGATCCGCAGGGGCAGTTCGCGCACGAAGGCCAGGAATTCATCTACATGCTCTCAGGCAGCATGGAGTTTGTCGTGGGCGAAGAAGTCTTCACGCTCAAGCAGGGCGATTCGCTCTACTTCAACGCCACCGTTGCTCATCGCACGCGCGTGCTGGGCAGCAAGCCTGCGAAATTTATCTGTGTGTTCATTGAGGACACGGCTTCGAGTTTCAAAGCCCCTAATCGGCCGACCCGTCGAGGCAGGCCGGGAGATTCACTGTCATGATCGCCATCGACCTCACCGGAAAAGTCGCTCTCGTCACCGGCTCCAGTCAGGGGCTGGGTGAAGCCACGGCCCGCACGCTCCACAAAGCCGGCGCCAGCGTGGTCATCAACTACTACCCCGACGCCGCAGGCAAAGGCCAGGCCGATGCACAGGCCGTGGTCGACAGCCTGGGCTCGCGCGCCGTGGCCATCGGTGCGGACGTCACCAGCTTCGATCAGACCCAGGCGATGATCAGCAAAGCCGTCGAGCACTTCGGCGGGCTGGACATCGTGGTGAATAACGCGGGCATCCTGCGCGATCGCACGCTGGCCAAGCTGTCGCTCGATGAATGGAACGCGGTGATTCAGACGAACCTCACCGGCGTGTTCCATGTGTGCAAAGCCGCTGCGGCGGTGCTGCGTGAAGACGGCCGTATTGTGAACCTGGGCTCCATCGCCGGTTCGCTGGGCTTCTTCGGCCAGAGCAACTACGCCGCTGCGAAATCAGGCGTGGCCGGGATGGGTCGTGTGCTGTCGCGCGAGCTGGCTCGCCGTCGCATCACCGTGAACACCGTGGCTCCGGGCGTGGTACTGACCGACATGGGCAAGAGCATTCCCGAAGCGGCCAGACAGGAGATGATCAAGCAGATTCCGCTGGCGCGCTTCGGCCTGCCTGAAGACATTGCCAACGCGATTCTGTTCCTCAGCTCGCCGCTGGCGTCGTACATCACCGGCCAGACGCTGCATGTCAGCGGCGGCTGGTACGTCTGATTCACTTCTGAAAGACTTCGGGAAATACACCGATGCGTAAGCGTTTCAAGCTCTGTACTGCTGACCAGGCTGTGGCGATGATCCCCAGCGATGCCACCCTCGCCTGTGGCGGCTTTGTCGGCGCGGCCCATCCTGAGGCGTTGTCGGCGGCGCTCGAAAGGCGCTTCCTCGAGACGGCGCAGCCTCGCAATCTGACGCTGGCCTACGCGGCCGGCCAGGGTGATGGCAAAACGCGCGGGCTGAATCATCTGGCCCATGAAGGACTCATCCGTCGCGTCATCGGTGGCCACTGGGCGCTGGCGCCCAAACTCGGCGCGCTGGCGACCTCAGGCCGGATTGAAGCGTACAACTTCCCGCAGGGAGTGATGTGTCAGCTTTTCCGCGACATCGCCGCCGGCCGGCCCGGGTGCATCACGCACATCGGGCTCGAGACGTTTGCGGATCCGCATGTCGATGGGGGTGTGCTCAACGATCGCACGCCGCGCGACATGGTGGTACGCATCGAGCTCGGCGGCAAGCCCTGGCTGTGGTACAAGGCGTTTCCGATTCATGTGGGCCTGATCCGCGCTGCTGCTGCGGACCCGCTGGGCAATCTGGTGATGGATGATGAAGTGGTGGTCGGCGAAGTGCTGGCCATCGCGCAGGCGGCGCACAACTCAGGCGGCATTGTGCTGGCGCAGGTGGCGAAGCTGCTCGATACACCCGCGCCGCCTCAGACGGTGCGCGTCCCGGGCATTCTGGTGGATGCCATCGTCGTGGCTGATCCCAGTGAGCACGGCCAGACCTTCGCCGAGCAGTTCAACCCCGGCTATGTCACGCCTGCGAAGCCCGGCGAAAACGTGTGGGCCGGTCTTGAAAAGCTGCCCATGGATGAACGCAGGATCATCGCCTCGCGCGCCTGCGATGAAGTGCCCAGAGACGCTATTGCGAACCTGGGCATCGGCATGCCTGAAGGCATTGCCCGCATCGCGGCCGAGCGTGGCTGGCTCGATCACTTCACGCTCACGGTGGAAAGCGGTCCCATTGGCGGCATGCCTGCGGGCGGGCTGAGCTTCGGGGCATCGCTGCATCCGCATGCGATTGTGGATCAGCCTGCGCAGTTCGATCTCTACGACGGCCGGGCGCTGGACTTCGCAGCGCTGGGCGCAGCGCAGATCGATGCGCAGGGCAACGTCAATGTCTCGCGCTTCGGCTCGAAGCTCGCGGGCATCGGCGGGTTCGCCAACATCACGCAGACCGCCCGCAAGCTGGTGTTCTGTGGAACGTTCACCACAGGCGGGCTCGAAGTGGCGGTGGAAGATGGCAAGCTGCGCATCATTCAGGAAGGGCAGCATCGCAAGTTCATTCCGCAGGTGGAGCATCGCTCCTTCAGCGCCGCCCGTGCACGAACTATCGGGCAGGAAGTGCTCTATGTGACCGAGCGCGCGGTCTTCCGTCTCGATGATCAGGGACTGGAGCTGATTGAAATTGCGCCGGGGATCGATCTGGAAACGCAGGTGCTGGCCCTGATGGCGTTCAAGCCACGCATCAATCAACTTAAATTCATGCAACCCCACGTACTGGCCTGAGTGAACAGGCTGGCAGGAGTCGGATCAATGGCAGCTCATCTTGCATCGACTGTAGACCGTCTGGTGATCGTTGGCGCCGCGCGCACGCCCATCGGCAGGTTCCTCGGTTCGCTGGCTCGCACCAGCGCGGTGGACCTTGCTCTGCTGGCCGCCAACAAGGCCGTCGCCGGGATTGATCCGCAGCAGATCGATCAGGTTATCGTAGGCAACGTGCTTGGCGCCGGGCTGGGCATGAATATCGCCCGTCAGGTTGGCGTGAAGCTCAAGCTCCCAATCACCACGCCGGCGTACAGCGTGAACATGATGTGCGCCTCGGGTATGCAGGCGGTGATCCTGGCGGCGCAGGCCATTCGCGCAGGCACGGCCAATGTGGTGCTGGCTGGCGGGACTGAATCGATGTCCAACGCGCCGTACCTGATGACCGGTGCTCGATCGGGCTACAAGTTTGGCGATGGCAAGCTCATCGACTCCATGCTGCATGACGGCCTGACCGATCCCTTCGATCAGCAGCACATGGCGCACACCGCCGAGCGCATCGCCGCGCAGTACAACCTGTCGCGCGAAGCGCAGGACCAGTTCGCGCTGCTCAGTCAGCAGAAGTACGCCATGGCTCAGAAGGAAGGCGTGTTCACGCCTGAACTGACTGCGGTCAAGGATGTGGTGGCCGATGAACATCCGCGCAGCGATACCACCCTCGAAGGGCTGGCCAAGCTCAAGCCTGCGTTCTCGCCACAGGGCACGATCACGGCGGGCAATGCATCAGGCATCAACGATGGCGCGGCCATGGTGGTGGTGACGACGCAGTCCTACGCTGAGAAGCAGGGCTGGCGCGTGATGGCCGCGATTGAAGGCTTCGCCGCAGTAGGCTGTGATCCGGCGACGATGGGGCTGGGCCCGATCTACGCCGTGCGCAAGCTCTGCGAAAAGACCGGCCGCTCGCCTGGTGAGTTTGATCACATCGAGCTTAATGAAGCCTTCGCCGCGCAGGCGATGGCGTGCGTGCGCGATCTGAACCTCGAGGCGCACTGGAACGCCGTGAATCCGCATGGCGGGGCGATTGCGATTGGTCACCCCATCGGTGCGACGGGCGCAAGGCTCATCACACACCTGGCCCATCGCATCGCAGGCGGCCACAGCCAGAAGGCGCTGGCGTCGCTGTGCGTCGGCGGCGGCATGGGTGTGGCGATTTCGCTGACGAGTTGAGTGAGGGGGGGGGTGATTGTAAGAGGATGAGGGTGCGTCGTTCGTTCTTTCACGCCCGCTTTCCCCTTGTGTCATTCCCGCCTGCAGGCTTTATGCACGTCGATTGATATGGGCAGAATTGGCGCGATGATACAGCCCCTCCTTATGCACGGCCTCGCCTTTTCGTCACCCCCGCGCAGGCGGGGGCCCAGGGGAACTTGCACGTTGCCTGCGTAATCCCCTGGATTCCCGCCTGCGCGGGAATGACGAAAGGAAAAAACAGGCCTTAATGAAAACGACCATCTGACCAGTCCACAATCAAGTCAGGCATAAAGCCCCTTACGCGGGGATGACGAATCACGTACTGGGCCTTATATCCCTTCCTGGCTATCCAGCGCTGTAGTGCCTGCGTTGTCACTGCGGCGGAGATTGCTACATTGTGGCGATGATTACCTCACGCTGTCTTCCGGATCTGCTGGTGGGAGAGGATGGTCAAGCCATTACATCGCCCCAGCAGTGGCCTGCTCGTCGGGCTCAGGTGCTCAAGGCGATTCTTGATGTGGTCTATGGCGGCATGCCCCCTGTCGTGAAGGCGACGGGCAGGCTGCTTGGCAATAACAACGCGGCGCTGCCTTTTCCGGCGCGCTACAGGCAGTATCAGGTTCAATTTGAAGGGGCCCGGCCTTACTGGTTCAGGCTCGATCTGCTGCTGCCTCCCGGGCAGGGCGGTCACTATCCCGTCATTATCAGTGGCGATGGCTGCTGGCGTTACTACCACGATCAGGTGGAGCTGAAGCTGCTCAATCGCGGCTATGCGCTGGCGCTCTTCAGCCGGGTGGAGCTGATTCCCGACGTGTATCACACGCACGATCAGCGCACCAGCGGGCTGTATGACGTGTTCCCCGATCACACCTTCGGTGCCATCGCGGCCTGGGCGTGGGGGTATCATCGCTGCATTGATGTGCTTGAGACGATCCCGGAGATTGACAGCAGCCGCATCGCGGTGACGGGGCATTCGCGTGGTGGCAAGACCGCGCTGCTGGCCGGCGCGACTGATGAACGCATCGCGCTGACCAACGCCAACAACTCAGGCTGCTGCGGCGCAGGCTCGCACCACTTCCAGGGCCCCGGCGCCGAGACGATTGATCGCATCACCACCAACTTCCCGTTCTGGTTTGCGCGTGGGCTGGCTGAGTATGCCCGTCGCGATCATGAACTGCCTGTCGATCAGCACATGCTCAAAGCGGCGGTGGCGCCGCGTGCGCTGCTGACCACCGAAGCGCTGGGCGACCTGTGGGCCAATCCGCAGGGAACGTGGCGCACGCATCAGGGCGCGCGGCCGGTGTATGAACTGCTGGGCGCTGCGGCCAAGCAGGCGATTTACTATCGTCCCGGCCGACATGCTCATCTGCCTGAAGACTTCCAGACGCTGCTGGACTTCATGGACTGGCAGTTCAAGGGCATTGCGCCTTCGCGGAAGTACAACGTCAATCCCTTTGCGGGGGAAGCCTCCGCCTGAGCCATTATCCTGCCCAATGCGAAGGTGTTCGGTTAGAATCGCATCCGCAGGGCCGGATGATCTGAATTTCCATACTTAACGATTGGATGCTGGAATCATGCCTCAGATTCGCCCCATTCCCGCCATTACGTATGCTCCGGGTGATATTTCAACGCGTATTGCTCCGCCTTACGATGTGCTTAATGAAGCCAGCAAGGCTCGTCTGCTGGCGCAGGACAATCGCAACATTGTGGCCATCGACCTGCCTCACCTGCCTGCCAAGACAGTCGGCCCCGATGCCACCTACGAGAAGGCCGGTCAGGTTTACCGCCAGTGGCTGGACCTTGGCGAGCTGTATCAGCATGACAAGCCGGCGATCTTCGCCTACCAGCAGACCTACAGCGTCAAGGGAAAAACGTTCAAGCGTCGCGGGCTGATTACCAACATCGCGCTGCAGCCTTTCGGCCCGGCGAGCGATGGCAAGGGCGGCGTGTTTCCGCATGAGCAGACCTTCTCAGGCCCGAAGGAAGACCGCCTGAAGCTGATGAAGGCCACGCAGGCGCAGCTCTCGCCGATCTTCGGTCTGCATTCCGATCCGCAGAACAAGGTGCATGCGCTGCTCTCGAAGGTGATTGACGCTTCGCGTCCCACCTTTGCGGGTACCACCGCCAACGATGATGTGCTGCACGAAACCTGGGTGATTAATGATCCGGTGGTGATTGCTCAATTTGAGCAGACGCTGGCCGGCTCGGATGTGTACATCGCCGACGGCCATCATCGTTACACCACGGCGCTGAACTATCGCCAGTATCTGACGGAAACGCAGGGCCCGCTGCCTGCGGACCACCCGGCGAACTTCTGCCTGTTTGTGCTCATCGCCATGCAGGACCCGGGCATGATCGTGCTGCCTACGCATCGCGTACTCGGTGGCATGCTCAAGTTCGATTTCCGCTCGCTGGTGTCGGCGAGCAATGGCGCCATCAAGCTCACGCCTTTCCCGGGCACGGGGACGGTGGAAGACCTGGCGAAGCTCGAAGCGGCGCTGCCTTCGCACGGCCCACATGCTATCGGTGTCTACAGCCCTGCCGATGCGCCGTCGCCACTGGCGATTCTCACCACGACCGATCCTGATCCGCTCAAGACCATCAGCCCGCAGCAGTCTGACGCATGGCGTCAGCTGGATGTGGCGATTGTGCAGCATCTGATTGTCGAGAAGATCTGCCAGCCCAAGCTCTGCGAGGGGGGCACGACCATCAGCTGGAAGTTCCCGCATACGCTGGAAGAAGTGAAAGCCGATACGGAAACGCCCGGCTATCAGGTGGCGCTGATTGTTCAGCCCACGCCGCTGGAGTCGGTCAGGCTGGTGAGTGAAGCCAATGAACTGATGCCCCAGAAGTCCACCTTCTTCTATCCGAAGCTGGCGACGGGTCTGGTGATCAATCCGCTGGCGTAAGCGGCCGGTGATGCAACCTTGTGACGTGGTGTGACCCCATGGCCAGTTCCTCTCAAGAGTCGCAGCAGCCTCAGAGCGATGAGCAGCTTCTGCAGCTCTATTGTCAGGGGGAGTCGTGGGCGTTTGATGAACTGGTGGATCGCTACCAGCAGGAGCTGTTCCATTTCCTGATCCGCTTCGCAGGCAGCAGAGCCGCAGCCGAGGACCTGTTCCAGGAATCGTTCCTGCAGGTGCACATCTCGGCCAGTACGTTCGACAGCAGCAAGCGATTCAAGCCCTGGCTGTTCACCATCGCCGCCAACAAGGCCAGGGACTATCTGCGTCGCAACCAGCGCAGGCAGGCCATGCCTTTATCCGCGCCGCTGCCCGGGAAGGGGGGCGATGACGGGCAGACGTTTGTCGATCTGCTCCAGGCCGATCTGGAACTGCCCGCCGAGGTACTCAACCGCGAGGAAACCAGGCAGGAGGTTCAGAACATCATGCAGCGCCTTACCGATGCGCAGCGTGAAATTCTGGTGTTGGCCTACTTCCATCAGTTTGCGTATCGCGATATCGCGCAAGTGCTGGAGATTCCGCTAGGTACAGTCAAAAGCAGATTGCACGCAGCGGTGGCTGCCTTTGCGCACCAGTGGAAATTGCGCCACGGTCAGGAATTTTGATCGAACCGACGGCGAACAGGGTGCGTAGTATCGACAGCAGCGGGTATGCGTTGAAGACCCGGATGTATGTTACAGGTGAATGACCCATGACTCGTCAGCCTCTTGAAAGCCAGAAGCAGGATAAGCAGCCTGCCACGCTTCATGCGTTGGATGCCCAGGCGGTGGACCATCTGCTGGGTGGTGAGTCTGCGACGGGGGTGGATCCAGCCCGCCTGGCCTCGGTCAGGGCGCTGGGATCGCTGATGGACCAGTGGAAAGCCGAGGATCCGCCGCTGGATCTGAAGAACCGCACGCTGGCGAAGGTGCGCAAGGCCCGTGAGGAATCACGCAGGCGCACCGAGCCGATGAAGTTCTCCTTCGCCCCGGGTCGCCTCACCGAAGTGGCTGCGGTGGCGGCGATTGTTCTGATCGCCTTCTCGCTGGCCGTGCCCATGCTGGTCCGGGCCCGCGACCATGAACGTCAGGTGTACTGCCAGTCGAACCTGCGTCAGGTGGGCGAAGCTTTTGGCGCTTACGCCGCCGACTTTGGCGACATGCTCCCGCGCACCCGCACGGTTCCCTATGACGAGTGGTGGCGCGTGGGCCAGACGACGGCCTATGGCCAGCCTGTGAAGTCCAACTCGGCCAATCTGTATCTGCTTACCCGTCAGGGCTACGTGCGGACGTCGACCCTGGCCTGTCCGGATAACAGCGACACGCCGCGCAAGATGGTGGCTCACGCTCAGGACTGGCCCGACGCGCAGGCCGTGTCGTACAGCTATCAGAACCAGTACACGCCTCGGCCTTACCTGGTGTCGTCGGTGGGCGACATGGTGGTGCTGGCCGACAAGAACCCGCTTTTCAGGATTCGCTCGGGCGCGAAGGAAAAGTTTGAGCACCGCCGCGATCTGGAACCCACGACTTCAAGCCGCTTCCATCGCAGCCGGGGCCAGAACGTGCTCGACGCCACAGGCAGCGCCGGCTGGACCGCCGACGCCGTCATGCCCCGCTATCAGGACAATATCTGGCTCGCCAGCCAGGTGACGGAGTATCGAGGGAATGAGGTTCCCGCCAGTCAGGATGACACATTCCTGGTGCCCTGACCACAGCAGCAGGGTGTCAGCCGCACTGGCAGGACGAGTTGTCAGAGGAGACGCAGTTCACGACCGACATGCAGACCAGGAGCAAAGCAGATCGAGGTCAGAAATGACATCGAGCTCCCGCAGAGCAGAAGCAGACATCGGCCGACCCTTCCAATCACGGGGTCGGCCGATGTTTTTTTGTGTCCCCGCCTGAGTAGAAGGATTCAAATAAAGCGTGTTTTGCTTTGCAATTAAACATTCCGCAGGCTAACATTTCACACGATTCTGGCGTGTATCTTCCAGCGAGGTTATCGATGGATGCAGTCGGATCCAGCTTGAATGCTCACGTGCTTGTGCTCAACAAGCTCTGGATGGCGGTGCGTGTGGTCGATGCCCGCCGGGCTTTCTCACTTCTCGTACGCGACCTGGCGGAAGTCATCCGAGTCGACGATGGCTCCTACTCAGGCTGCAACTTTGAAACCTGGACCGAACTCTCCCAGCTGCGCGATCGCTACGATTCGCCGATGGCTGCCGGCGGTCTGCTGGCCGAGCACGACTACGTGCGCACTGTGAGCATGCGCATCGCCGTGCCCAAGATCATCCGCCTGTATGGCTACGACAGGCTGCCCGCTCAGGATGTGAAGCTCAACCGCCGCAACATCTTCGCGCGTGACAAGAACATCTGCCAGTACTGCGGCGAGCGGTTCAACACCTCCGAGCTGAGTCTGGACCACATCGTCCCCCGCAGTCAGGGTGGTGGCAGCAGCTGGGTGAACCTGGTCTGCTGCTGTCTGGCATGTAATGCCCGCAAGGGCGGCCGGACCCCGCTGCAGGCCAACATGAAGCTCATCCGCAAGCCCGTGAAGCCCCGCCGTAACCCGGCCATCACCGTCCGCATGAGCACCGACAAGTACGCCTGCTGGCAGACCTTCCTCGATAACGCCTACTGGTCGGTGGAACTCAAGTAAGCGGCCGCTGCCCAGACAGGGCGCGGCGGATTCTCCATTTGGATTCCCCTGCGTCGGTCGGATTCCCCTTTGGTCAGTTGGACTTCCCTTCCGTCATACCCGCGAAAGCGGGCATCCACGCATCTTGCCCTGAGCCCATGCATTGACTCGCCGCAGGATCTGCGGACCCCGCCTGCCCAGCAGTGACACAAGGCCAGGCCTGCCCACCGTAAATGAACGGATGCCAGCTCCCCGCCTGCCTGCATGGCGGATGAGCGTTGATGAGCCTAAACCCCTTGCCACAAAAGCATTATTCAACCCATCAACAGGTCGGAATTCAGGAATTTCCTTACTGAAACTCTCCCGATATGGGAGGATCATCAATAATCTTCCCCCGATGGCCCAAAGCTGGCGGGGCAGACAGGCCATCATGTCACGTCAGTGGAGGGAGAAATCATGGTTGAAAAGAGGAATTGGTCTATCCAGGCATTAAGTTGCGCCGATGCCATGCCGATGTGAAGACAGAGGGTTTGGGTAATTTCGATCGGTCGTGCTGCCGATCCGAAATAAAACCTCCCAGGCGGCAGGACCAATACATATGTCCATGAATGAATTAACGGATCTGGCCAGCAAGATGATCTTCACCACCGGTGAAGCCGCGGAGATCTGCAAGATCTCCCAGCAGACCATCATCCGATGCTTTGACAGCGGCCGGCTCAAAGGCTTTCGCGTTCCGGGCAGCAAGTTCCGGCGCATCCCGCGCGAAGAGCTGATGCGCTTCATGCGCGAGAACAACATTCCCACCGACCTGCTCGAAGGCGGCAAGCGTCGCATCCTCGTGGTGGATGACGATGAACAGATTGTCGAGCTGTTTGTGGATGTGCTCAGCCGTGACAGCCGCTATGTCATCAAGACCGCCACATCGGGCTATGACGCGGGCATTATCACCGAGCAGTTCAAGCCCGACCTGATGATCCTGGACTACATGCTCCCTGACATCAATGGCAACGTGGTGTGCTCCACGGTGCGCAAGAATCCTGCGCTGTCGGCCATGAAGATCATCATCGTTTCCGGCGTGGTGAATCAGGAAGAAATCGACGAGCTTCTCAAGTCCGGCGCCGATGAATTCGTGAAGAAGCCTTTCAACATTGAACGTCTGCTGTCGCGCATCGAGACGCTGCTGGAAGTCTGACGACGCTCCAGGCAGGTCTGATGTCCTCAGTACGCACACACGATACGCCGGGAGCCACGGGTTAGTGACATCATGATCACTGCAGATGCAACCAGAACCCGCAGGCTGGAGTTGATCCTTCGCCAGATCGATTCACTGCCTACGCTGCCAGTCGTGGCAGCCAAGCTGCTGGCCCTGACCACCAGTGAACATTCTCATGCGCGCGAAGTGATCGAGCTGATCAGCTGCGATCAGGCGCTGACGGCCCGTATTCTGGCGATGTGTCGTCACGCCGATCTTGGCGTGCGCGATGAAGTCATCACCATCGACCGCGCCGTGGTGCTGCTGGGCTTTACCGCCATCCGTAACGCGGTGCTTTCCATCAAGGTCTTCGAAGCCTTCGGCCGACCGGAAGAAGTCGTCGAACAGCCTGACGGTGACGATGCGCCTTCTGCCTTTGATCGCGCCGCGTTCTGGCGTCACAGCCTGAGCGTGGCCATCATCGCCGAGCGCATTGCCAGACTCTCGAAACGTAAAGACCTCAACCCGGCCGAGGCGTTTGTCTGCGGCCTGCTGCATGACATTGGCAAGCTGGCGCTGGATCACATCCTGCCTCGCAGCTTTGCGCGCGTGGTTGAACTGGCGAATCTTAACCAGGGCAACATCGCCGAGATCGAACGTCGCATCATCGGACTGGACCATCACACCGCGGGCAAGCGCCTGGCGGAACAGTGGCAGCTGCCTCATCGACTGGCAGACTGCATCTGGCTGCATGGTTCGCTCTACGAAACGCTGCCTCGCCTTGAGCATCGCGCGATGATCGGCCTGATCACGCTGGCCGATACGCTGGCGCGTCAGCATCATCTGGGCTACAGCGGTAATCATCAGATCAAGCAGCAGCCTGTCGAGCTGGCCACAGCGCTCAATATCTCGCATGACATCCTGACGGATGCGTGTCGTTCGATTCATGAAGAACTCGAACGCCGATCGCAGTCGATGGGCCTGGGTGCGACGATGTCGCGCGACCTGTTCATGGAATCGATCCAGCAGGCCAACACCGAACTGGGCAGGCTCAACAGCGCTCTGCAGCGCCGCAGCCGGGTGAATGCGCAGCAGAGCAAAGTGCTTGATGCGATCTACAACTTCCACGTGGCTGCAGTCCCGGGCCGGACGGCTCAGGATGTGCTGGGCGCGGTGGTGGAGTCCTGCTCGGCCACGTTTGGCAGCGGGTTCTACGCCACGCTTTATCCGCAGGCGGCCTCGGCGGGTGATGGGCCTTCGTGGCTGATCTGTCAGTACGATGGCAGTGGCATGCTCATTCGCAGCCAGCTCATCGAACAGCCGCCCGGCGCGCCGGATCTGTCACGCCTCGATCCACGTGAACCGCTTTCAATGAACCTGGCCAGCGTGGTGCCTTGGATTGCAGATTATCTGCTCGATGCACCGGACCTCAGGCAGATTCAGCTGCTGCCTCTGGGCTGTGGCTGGGGGACTGCGGCGCTGCTGCTGCATGACCGCGCGATGCCGCCTTACCAGTTTATTGCGCCGCTGGTGATGACCTGGGGCTCGGCCGTCGCTGCAGCGGGTCAGCATGAAGGTGAGCGCAGACTGGGTGAAGATTTAGCCGAAGCGAATCGCGCGCTGGCCGAAGCACAGGAACGTATTTCGCGCCAGGAATCGATGGCGCGTCTGGGTGAGATGGCCGCCGGCGCTGCGCATGAAATGAACAATCCGCTGGCGGTGATTTCGGGTCGCAGTCAGCTGCTGGCCATGACGCTGCCTCCCAGCTCCAAGGAAGCCAAAGCTGCGCAGACCATCTACGAACAGGCTCACAGGCTAAGTGATCTCATTACCTCACTGCGCATGTTCGCCGACCCGCCCAGAGCCGAACGCAAGCCGACCGATGTCTGCAAGCTGCTGCAGGAAGTGGTGCGTCGTCTCAGGCATGAAAGCAAGGACGTTCCGCCTGGCTGTCAGGTGTATATGCAGCTCAAGAATAACATTCCGCTGGTGATGCTCGATGAGCAGCAGATCACCCAGGCGGTGATGGAGCTGCTGACCAACGCCACGCAGGCGACGCCGCGTCACATGGTTCAGCTCAGCGCGATGATTACCCCGGAGCAGGAGCTGCTGATTCAGGTCAGCGATGACGGGGTAGGGATGGATGCGCACGTGCTGGCGCATGCGATGGATCCCTTCTTCAGCGCCAAGCCCGCAGGCCGCCGCGTAGGCATGGGCCTGCCTCGCGCCCAGCAGTGGGCGCAGGCGCATGATGGGCGCATTGAGCTGCGCAGCCAGCCTTCTGCAGGAACTGTTGCTTCCCTTCTGATTCCTCTGGATTCTCCTTCATTGACCTCTGAGATTGGCCGATGAATTCATTGGCGGGCGAGAAAGTCATTCCGCCTATGAAACCGATGGCGGCCCAAAGGCGCAGGAGAATTGCGTGCCTCGTCGAAAACAGTCTCAGAAAAATCGTCAAGCAGAACCCGTTTCGCGCAGCCTCAGCCAGGACGCTGTGCGACCTCTGTGTGTGCTGGTGGTCGATCAGGATCAGGACACCGTTCCGGTGTTTGAAAAGATCGCCGCTGCACGCTCCATGAATCTCGTGCGGGCCACCTCGGCCGCGCAGGCCAGGCTGCTGCTGGCGGAAACGCCCGTGGACCTGGCGCTGATCGATCCCCATCTGCCTGATGCTTCAGGCATGGATCTGATCCACGAGATCAAGCGCTCCAAAGCTGCCACGCAGATGATCCTCATGACGGACGCCGTCAGCGTGCAGGACACCATCGAAGCCGTTCGCGCCGGTGTGGCCGACGTGGTCTGCAAGCCGCTGGCCACCGATGACCTGACCCAGCGCATTGACGCTGCGGCGGTTCGTCAGGAGCAGGACAAGCAGCGCCGTCAGCGCATCGCGCGTCTGCGTCGCGTCTGTCGCAAGCTCAACCAGGCTCGTGAAGAAGTCACGCAGCAGGTGGACATCCTGTGCAATGACCTGGTCAGCGCCTATCAGGAACTGGCCTCGCAGGTTCAGGGTGTGGTCCAGGTCAATGAATTCACCGCGATGGTCAAGCATGAGCTTGATCTCGAACAGATCCTGCGCAAGACCCTTGAATATCTGCTGCAGAAAGCCGGCCCGACCAATGCCGCTGTCTTCCTGCCTGCTGCGGGTGATGAATACGCGCTGGGTGGCTACGTGAACTACGATTGCACGAAGGAGTCGGCCGACCTGCTGCTGCAGCATATGGCCGACGTGCTGGCCCCCAAAATCGGCGAGCTGATTCAGCCGCTGCACATCACCGACAACAACACGCTCCAGCACTGGCTCGGTGCGGACTCGGCCTACCTGGCCGACAGCCACATGATCTCCTTCGCGTGTCGTCACAACGACGAGCCGCTGGCGGTGATCACCATGTTCCGCGATGGCGGCCAGCCCTTTGATGATTCGGTGATGGAGATCTGCAACGCCGTGGGCCCGCTGCTGGGCAGCTACCTGGCGAAGATCATCCGCATCCATCACCGTCACGTGTCAGGCTACAACAACTGATGCGGTGATCGCGCACAACGCACAAATAAAAAGCCCTGGTTTCATGAACCAGGGCTTTGTTGTTTTCAGAGCGTGCGACGATCAGTTGGCCTGTTTCCGTTTTCCAAGATATGCCCTGATGAACGCAGCGGAATTCCAGCTGGGCCCTTCGTGACCGCTGGTGGGTCCGTGGACGATCTTTAGATTGTTCGAGCGGATCAGGTTATACGCGGCATACACCGAGCCGGGCGGGCAGGTGATGTCGATGAAGCCCACAGAGAACAGCACATCCGTTTCCGGCCTGTATGGTTCGACGTTACCGTTTCTCTTTGTGTAGGGCTAACCCCTTCGTCACCCCCGCGCACGCGAGGGTCCACCGATCTTGCGGCGCATCACGGGCATGACGGAGAGGGAAATCAGTTCGCAATGCAGGGCTGATCTCCAGGGCAAGCTGGCAAGTCCATAGACAAGTCATGTCTGAAGCCCATCGTAGCAATCACCGGTGGAATGAAAAACCGCCTGCGGATCATCGCAGGCGGTCGGGGATTCAGGCTTCAGATAAACAGCGTGGTGGTTATTCGCCTTCCGGCGCGGTGATGCGCACCACCAGTTCATCGTTCTGAACATCGACGGTGATCTTCGAGCCTTCCAGCACGTCGCCGCTGATCATCGCTCGGCCGATGCGCGTTTCCACCTGGCGCTGCAGGTAGCGCTTGAGCGGACGAGCGCCGTAGATCGGATCGTAGCCCGCATCGGCGATGAACTTCTTCGCCGCCGGGGTGATCTCAAGCGTGATGCGGCGTTCTTCCAGACGCCTGTGGATGTCGGCCACCTGCAGATCGACGATGCGGCCGATCTCCGCGGCGGTCAGCGGCTTGAAGAGCACGATGTCATCCACGCGGTTGAGGAACTCAGGCCTGAAGTGCTGGCGCAGCGCGCTCATCACGCTGTTGCGCGACTGGTCGGAGATCTCACCGCCAGACATGGCATCTTCAAGCAGATACTGCGAGCCGATGTTGCTGGTCATGATGATGACGGTGTTCTTGAAGTTCACCGTACGACCCTGCGAATCGGTCACGCGCCCGTCGTCGAGAATCTGCAGCAGCACGTTGAACACATCGTGATGCGCCTTTTCGATTTCATCGAAGAGGATGACCGAGTAAGGCTTCCGGCGGACGGCTTCGGTGAGCTGGCCGCCTTCTTCATAACCCACATAGCCGGGCGGCGCACCGATGAGCCTGCTGACCGCGTGCTTCTCCATGTATTCGCTCATGTCGATACGCACGATGTTTTCTTCGGTATCGAAGAGCGTGCTGGCCAGGGCCTTGGCCAGTTCAGTCTTGCCCACGCCGGTGGGGCCCAGGAAGATGAACGAGCCGATGGGCCTGCGCGGGTCCTTGATGCCCGAGCGGGCGCGGATGACCGCATCAGCCACGAGCTGAACGGCTTCATCCTGGCCGATGACGCGCTCATGCAGAATGCGGTCGAGCTGCAGGAGTTTTTCCTTCTCGCCTTCCACGAGCCTGCTGACGGGAATGCCCGTCCAGCGCGAGACGATGGAGGCGATTTCCTGCTCGGTTACCGCTTCGCGCACCATGGGCGAGGCATCGCTGCGCTCGCTGTGGGCGATCTTCTTTTCAAGATCGTCGAGCTTCTTCTGCGCTTCAGGCAGCTTGCCATATTTGATCTCGGCGGCCTTGTCGAGGTTGTAATCGCGCTCGGCCTGCTCGGCGGCGAGGCGGAGCTTTTCGATTTCCTCACGCAGCTTGCTCACGGCCTGGATGGCGCCTTTTTCTTCCTGCCACTGGGCACGCATCACATCATGCTGCGCCTTGAGGTCGGCCAGTTCCTTGCGCAGGCCTTCGAGGCGCTGCATGCTGGCCTTGTCCTTCTCCTTCTTGAGCGCGGCTTCTTCGATTTCAAGCTGACGGATGCGACGCGTGGCCTGGTCGAGTTCCGCAGGCATCGAGTCGATTTCCGTGCGCACCATCGCGCACGCTTCGTCGACAAGGTCGATGGCCTTGTCAGGCAGGAAGCGGTCGGTGATGTAGCGGTTCGACAGCACGGCCGAGGCCACCAGCGCGTTGTCCGCAATGCGCACGCCGTGATGGACTTCAAAGCGTTCCTTCAGACCACGCAGAATCGAGATGGCATCTTCCACCGTGGGCGGATCCACCTGGACAGGCTGGAAGCGGCGTTCGAGCGCAGCATCCTTCTCGATGTACTTGCGGTATTCATCGAGTGTGGTGGCACCGATGCAGTGCAGCTCGCCACGCGCGAGCATGGGCTTGAGCATGTTGCCTGCGTCGATGGCGCCTTCGGCTTTGCCTGCGCCGACAATGGTGTGAAGCTCGTCGATGAACAGGATGATGCGCCCGTCGGACTGCTTCACTTCGCTGAGCACGGCTTTGAGGCGTTCTTCAAACTCGCCGCGATACTTCGCACCGGCCAGCAGCGAGCCCATGTCCAGCGAGAAGATGGTCTTGTCCTTCAGGCCTTCAGGTACGTCGCCGCGCACGATGCGCTGCGCCAGCCCTTCGACGATGGCCGTCTTACCCACGCCGGGCTCGCCGATGAGCACGGGGTTGTTCTTGGTCTTACGCGACAGAATGCGCACGGCCCGGCGGATTTCTTCATCGCGCCCGATGACCGGATCGAGCTTGCCCGAGCGGGCTTCTTCAACAAGATCGCGCCCGTAGCGCTCCAGCGCTTCGTAGGTGGCTTCGGGATTCGCCGACTGAACACGCTGATTCCCGCGCACGGCGGTGAGGGCTTCGAGGAACGAATTGGCGTTGATGCCCAGATCGCGCAGCAGCTGGCCGGCGGAGTCCTTGTCCTGCTCGCCGAGCATGGCGAGGACCAGATGCTCGACGGAGATGTATTCGTCCTTCAGACGCTTAGCCTGGGCTTCGGCGTCGAGCAGGACTTTGTTGAGACGAGCCGTGATCATGATGCGCGACGGATCGATGCTCGCATCGCGCACGCTGGGCCGGCGGGCCAGCCAGCGTTCAACCTCGGCGGTGACAACGTCGGCCGGTCGGTTGAGCTTGGTGAGCAGGCGCGGAATGAGTCCGCCTTCCTGCTGTGCCAGTGCCAGCAGAAGATGCAGGTCATCGGTTTCGCGATGACCGAAGCGGGCTGCTGCAGCGCTGGCTGCCTGCAGAGCCTCCTGAGCTTTCTGAGTGAGTTTGTTGGGGTCCATGGTCTTTCTCTCTTTCTCCTTTGCGTCGGAGCTGAGCCCCAACGTGTATTGATTGATGAATGGTTATTGGGTTGTCAGTCAGCTGCGGGGGTTGAAGGTTGATTCATCACGCAGCTGTTCGAAGAGTTTTCGCTCCGCATCGCTCAGCGGCTTGGGGATCATGATCTTGAGCTGGATGATCAGGTCGCCCTGAGTCTTGTCGCGTCTGGGCATGCCCTTGCCTCGCAGCCTCAGCTTCTGGCCTGACTGCGAGCCGGCGGGAATGGTGAGCGTGACCGAGCCATCGAGCGTCTGGAAATCGGCTTTGGTTCCCAGTGCTGCTTCCCATGGGGTGAGAGGCAGCTCGCCGATGAGGTCATGGCCTTCCACGCGGAATCGCGGATGCTCGGCCAGATGGATGCGCAGGATCAGATCGCCAGCTGGCCCACCGGCGATGCCCTTGCCACCCTGACCCTTGAGGCGGATGGCGGTGCCTTCGGTGGCGCCTGCGGGAATCTTCACGTCGTAGGTACGCGTGCTGCGCGTCTGCCTGCCATCGGGCTGGGTTTCGACGATGTCCAGCGAGACATTGCGCGACCCGCCTCGATAGGCGTCCTCCAGGCCGATGGTGATGGAGGCTTCATGGGTCTGGCCAGGCTGAGCCACCGGGCCCTGCGGGCCGCCGAACCCACCGAAGCCGCCCCCGGCGTGTCGGCCGAAGAAGGCTTCGAAGAAGTCTGAGAAGTCACCGCCCTGGAACTGGCCCGATCGGCCGCCGGCGCCGGTGCGGAACTGGAAGTTTTCCCAGCCCGGCGGGGGCTGGAAATCCTGACCGCTCTTCCAGTGCTCACCGAGCTGGTCATACTTCTTACGCTTCTCAGGGTCCTTGAGGACCTCGTAGGCTTCGCCCACGGCTTTGAATTTGGTTTCAGCTTCAGGGCTCTTGTTCAGGTCGGGGTGATACTGGCGGGCCAGCTTGCGATAGGCGCGCTGAATCTCCTCCTGAGACGCAGAGCGTTTCACGCCGAGCACTTCGTAGTAATCCTGGAATTTCACCGCCATAGTCAACTGTCCTGTCTATGAAGAAACTGCTTCATGCCTGATTCTAGATAGCAAACTCCAGACCAGAAACACTTTTGTAAGGGGGGCTGTCTTATGGGTTTGAGGCGATCGGGGGGGTGGGAGGGACTGTCAAAAGTCGATCCACCCTGGCAGCGGGTTGCCGCAATGGCAGTCGAAGGGGGTGCAGAGGGGTTCATGCAGGGAGGGCGGCATGTGGGGGTAACAGGAGGGCAGAAATGCGGGCTGTGAGGGGGTAGAGGGGGATTGGAAGAGGCAGGCGGTTGGGGAGGCAGGTTGGCCGGGGCAGGGGGGCGGGATGGCGGTCCGGGGCTGGAGGGGGCTTAATGGCCATCGGTCGGCGGGGAGGGGGATGGTCTATCGATCGGTGGGAAGGGAAGGACTGGCGTCAATCGCTGGCCCGCCTCAGGCTCGGGCTGCCGCTGCTGGAATTCCGGTCTAATGTCTGGACTGATCATCCTTTACGCCTGTGGAATCCTGAGTTTATTTCGTGGATAATTCAGCCAGTAAAGCCATGGCCGGCGGGGGACTTGCCTTCCCCGAGAAATTGGCTATTCTTTATGTCCTTACCGATTCCTCGATAGCTCAATCGGTAGAGCGAGCGGCTGTTAACCGCTAGGTTCCTGGTTCGAGTCCAGGTCGGGGAGCTTAAATTTTGGGTGCGAATCTGCCGCACCGACCAGTTAGCACAAAACCCCGCACCGAGAGGCCGCGGGGTTTTCTTGTTTCTGCCTTTATCGCAAGGATTTAGGTTAC
>Ga0207868_1000638_pt1 | contig 33162 bp, 33 predicted proteins | sample Passage237B_FD_187370 | JGI IMG/M metagenome (GOLD analysis project Ga0207868, IMG submission 187370) | Cellulose adapted compost microbial communities from Newby Island Compost Facility, Milpitas, CA, USA - Passage2 37B (SPAdes) (version 3) ... | reverse complement strand
GCCCGCTACGGCCACGAGGTGACGATCTTCGAGGCGAAGCCCAAGCCTGGCGGCCTCAACGAATACGGCATCGCGGCCTACAAGACGCCGGACGGCTTCGCTCAGGCCGAGGTCGATTACGTCACGGCGATCGGCGGCATCGAAATCGAGTACGGCCGTGCGCTCGGCCGCGACGTGCATCTTGCCGATCTTGCCACATCCTATGACGCCGTTTTCCTCGGCATGGGGCTGGCAGGCGTGAACGCGCTGCGCGCGGAGGGCGAGGATGCTCCCGGCGTGGACGATGCAGTGGATTTCATCGCCGAGCTCAGGCAGACGTCCGACCTCTCCGAACTGGAAGTGGGGCGCCGCGTGGTGGTGATCGGCGGCGGCATGACGGCGATCGACGTCGCCGTGCAGTCGAAGCTGCTGGGCGCGGAGGAGGTGACGATCTGCTACCGCCGCGGCAAGGAACACATGAACGCCTCGGAGTACGAGCAGGATCTCGCCGCTTCAAAGGGCGTCACCATCCGCCACTGGCTGCAGCCCAAGCGGGTGATCGCTGAAGGCGGCAAGGTCACCGGCATCGAGCTTGAGTACACGCGGCTCGACGGCGACCGGCTCGAAGGCACGGGCAAGACGCTCGTGCTCCCCGCCGACCAGGTGTTCAAGGCGATCGGCCAGACCTTCGTCGCCGACGCGCTCAACGGCTCGACGCCTGCGCTCGCGCTCGAGAGGGGCCGCATCAAGGTCGATGCGGAAGGCCGCACGTCCATGCCCAGGGTCTGGGCCGGCGGAGATTGCGTCGCCGATGCGCGCGAGGACCTGACGGTCGCCGCCGTCGCGGCTGGCCGCGACGCGGCCGAAAGCATCCATCGCGCGCTGATGGCCGCCGGCTCCGTGCCGCTCGCCATGACGGCTTAGGAGGAAGCCATGGCTGACATCCGCAACGATTTCGTCGGCATCAAGTCGCCCAACCCGTTCTGGCTGGCCTCCGCGCCGCCGACCGACAAGGCCTACAACGTGACCCGTGCCTTCAAGGCGGGCTGGGGCGGCGTCGTGTGGAAGACGCTCGGCGAGGAAGGACCGCCGATCGTCAACGTCAACGGCCCGCGCTACGGCGCGATCTGGGGTGCGGACCGCCGGCTTCTCGGCCTGAACAATATCGAGCTCATCACCGACCGCGAGCTTCAGACGAACCTGCGGGAGATCAAGCAGGTCAAGAAGGAGTGGCCGGATCGAGCGCTTGTCGTGTCGATCATGGTGCCCTGTGTCGAGGAGAGCTGGAAGGCGATACTGCCGCTGGTCGAGGAAACCGGCGCCGACGGCATCGAGCTCAATTTCGGCTGCCCGCACGGCATGTCCGAGCGCGGCATGGGCTCGGCGGTAGGCCAGGTGCCCGAATACATCGAGATGGTCACGCGCTGGTGCAAGGCCTACACGCGCATGCCCGTCATCGTGAAGCTGACGCCCAACATAACCGACATCCGCTATCCGGCGCGCGCCGCACGCAAGGGCGGGGCGGACGCGGTTTCTCTCATCAATACGATTTCGTCGATCACCGCCGTCAACCTCGACACCTTCTCGCCTGAGCCATCGATCGACGGCAAGGGTACGCATGGCGGCTATTGCGGCCCGGCGGTGAAGCCGATCGCCATGAACATGGTCGCCGAGATCGCGCGCGATCAGGAGACGCGCGGCCTGCCGATCTCGGGCATCGGGGGCATCACGACCTGGCGCGACGCGGCCGAGTTCATGGCGCTGGGCGCCGGCAACGTGCAGGTCTGCACGGCGGCGATGACCTACGGCTTCAAGATCGTCCAGGAGATGATCTCGGGCCTGTCGAACTGGATGGACGAGAAGGGCCACCGCAGCCTCGACGACATCATCGGGCGCGCCACACCCAACGTCACCGACTGGCAGTTCCTCAACCTCAACTACGTCGCGAAGGCGCGGATCAACCAGGATCTGTGCATCAAGTGCGGCCGCTGCCATATCGCCTGCGAGGACACGTCCCATCAGGCGATCACGTCGATCGTCAACGGCGTGCGCCATTTCGAGGTGATCGAGGCGGAGTGCGTCGGCTGCAACCTGTGCGTCAATGTCTGCCCGGTCGAAGGCTGCATTACCATGGAGCCGCTCGCCGCCGGCGTGATCGACCAGCGGACCGGCCAGCCGGTGTCGCCGGTCTATGCCAACTGGACGACGCACCCCAACAATCCCACCGCCCGGCAGGCGGCGGAATAGTTCCTCCCTGCATGGGCGGAACCGCATCGTAACGAGTCAGACATGCGGTTCCGCCCGTGACAGCCATCGCCCGGCCACCCGCCGCATCGGGGCGCAGAGACCACCTGATCGCGCACGGCGCGATGGTGCTTTTCGCCGCGCTGGTCTCCGGCTCCTACACGCTCGGCGCACTCGCAGCCCCGCACCTCGGGCCGGCCGCCCTCAACGCCGTACGCTTCCTGTTCGCGATTTCGCTGATGGGGGCCGCTGCCGCACTCGTGCTGCGCAGCAGCTTTCCGCCGCCACGTGCGCCGTGGCGCTTCGCCACGCTGGGCGCGCTGATGGCGATCTTCTTCGTCACCATGTTCGTGGCGCTCAGGCTCACAGATCCCGTCTCGACCGGAGCGGTGTTCACGCTGCTGCCGGTGATGGCGGCCGGCTTCGGCTGGCTGTTCCTCGGCGAGGTTCCGCGGCCGCTGGTGGTGGCCAGCCTGCTTCTGGCCGGCTGCGGCGCGGTATGGGTGATCTTCCGCGGCGACTTGCAGGCGCTGCTTTCCTTTGACGTCGGCGCCGGCGAAGTGATCTTCCTCGTCGGCGTCGCCTGCCACGCGGCTTACGCGCCGCTGGTCAAGAAGTTCAACCGCGGCGAGCCGGTGATCGCCTTCACCTTCTGGACGCTGCTTGCGACCGGCATCTGGATCGCGCTCTACGGCGCGCGCGAGATCGCTGCGACCGGCTGGACCGCGCTGCCCGCCGTGGTCTGGGTCGCGGTGGCCTATCTCTCCGTGTTCACGACGGCCGGCACCTTCTTCCTGCTGCAGTTCGCGGCACTACGCCTGCCCGCCGCCAAGGTGCTCGCCTACAACTACCTCACGCCCGCCTTCGTCATTCTGTACGAAGGCCTGCTCGGGCATGGCTGGACCAGCATGAGCGTGGTGGCCGGCGCACTGGTGACGGTACTCGGCCTCGTCGTGCTGGCAATCGCGCCGGACGTGTAGCGCGTCGTCAGAACGCCATCCGGAAGCCGCCGGAAACGCTGATCGCGCGCAGCGTCATGCCGGCGCTGTCGACCGATGTCGTCCCCTGTGCGCCGGAGTCGATGTCGTAGGTGGTGGAGTCGCCGATTGCATGAAAATGCTGCTCGTAACTGCCGCCGAGAAACAGGCTCGCCTTGTCGTTCACGGCATAGTCGACCTGCAGTGCCGCGCTGGCGAAGGGGATCGCGCCGTACGTTTCCTCGAAGCGAAGGTCGCGCATCCAGTGGTGGTCCGTGTCGGTCGCCTTGATCGACACGCCGCCGCGCGCCTGGGCGCTCAGCGACCACGGCCCGGCCTGCGCTGCCAGCGAAGCGCCGAGGAAGACGCCCGGATAGCGTTGCTGGAAACTGATCGCCGGTTCGCCCGCCGGAAAGCTGCCGGTGTCCGCGCGGTATCCGGTCTGGCTGTAGACGTAGGTGCCGCCGAAGGAATTCCAGCGGACGTCGGTGTACTTGACGCCCGCGTGCAGGTTGAGTGTGGCCGCCTCGGCCAGCGGGAGGTCCTTGCCTACGGCCAGGTCGCCGGAAAAGTAGTGGCCGAGCCGCGTGTCGGGGTGCTGCGAACGGTGTGTCCAGTCGTCGAAGTCGTAGCTGACGAAGTAGGCGCCGATCCAGTCGTAGTCCGCCATCCGGCTCGAGCCAGCAAAGGCGAAAGTGGCGCCCGCGCGCAGCGTCCAGCCATTGGCGAAGTCGGCCTCGATCCTGCCGTTCACGGCCGGCGCCCGCGATTCCCAGAAAAGATGGCTGATGCGGTTCCCGTCGTCGTCATAGACGATCTCGTCCGAATTGACGAAGACGTAGCTCGCGCCGCCGCCGATCCGGATCGTATCGCTGACTTCGAAGAACTGCTCCTCGGCCAGCGCGGGGCCGGCGAGGGGAAGCAGAAGCGCGGCAACCGCGCAGCGGAGGGTGCAGGCCATCTTTCGTGTCCGATTCACGTCGGACCGAAACTGCCGTCGCATGGTAAACGAATGGCTAACCCGGGACCGACCCTTGCGTCAGTCCCTGGACCGCAGCCCGTCGACGAAGAGCTGCTCGAGATAGCGCGCCGCGTCCTCGAAGCGACCTTCGCCGCCGCGATCCGGCCCGAGCACCGCACGCACCTGTACGTCGAAGTCCGCATAGTGCTGGGTGGTGGCCCAGATCGAGAAGATCAGATGGTAGGGGTCGGTGCGCGCGAGGCGGCCGGTCTCCATCCAGCCCTGGATCACCCTTGCCTTCTCGTCCACCAGCGCCTTCAGCTCGCCCTCCAGCATCGGCATGATGCGCGGCGCGCCCTGCAGGATCTCGTTGGCGAAGAGCCGGCTCTCGCGCGGGAAATCGCGCGCCATCTCCAGCTTGCGGCGGATGTAGGACCTCAGTTCCCCGAGCGGGTCACCTTCGGGGTCGAGTTCGCGCAGCGGCGCGAGCCATGTGTCCAGCAGCCGCTGGATCAGGGTCTCGTGGATGGCGTCCTTGGAGCGGAAATAGTAGAGCAGGTTTGGCTTCGACATGCCGGCGGCCTCCGCGATCTGGTCGATCGTCGCGCCGCGGAAGCCATGCGCGGAAAACACTTCAAGGGCTGCTTCGAGAATGCGCTCGCGCTTTTCGGTCTGGATGCGCGTGCGGCGCGGCTGGGTCTTCGCGTCCACCCTCAGAAACCCGCGAAACGACCCGCCTGGACCAAGGGGCTGGACCAGCTTTTCCGCAATCCTGGAGCGCCAACAGGTCTCGGCATTTCCCCTACTATGCCCTTGACCGCCCCTATGGCGGTGCTAACGTTTGTCCAATCGGTCAAAAATGACGCGTATCACGAATACGCCCGAAAAACCAAGCGTTGGCCGTCTACGGGGAACACCAAAATCAGGAAAGGCTTGGTCCATGTCCAATAGGCTCACCGTGGCGCCGAACGACCTTCGCGCGTTCTGGATGCCGTTCACCGCAAACCGCCAGTTCAAGCAGGCGCCGCGCATGCTGGTCGCCGCGAAGGACATGCACTACACGGCGTCCGACGGCCGCAAGATTCTCGACGGAACCGCCGGCCTGTGGTGCGTGAACGCCGGCCACTGCCGGCCGAAGATCACCGAGGCGATCCAGCGCCAGGCGGCGGAGCTCGACTACGCGCCGGCCTTCCAGATGGGCCATCCAATCGTGTTCGAACTGGCCAACCGGCTGGTCGACATCGCGCCGGAAGGGATGGACCACGTCTTCTTCACCAATTCGGGGTCGGAGTCGGTCGACACCGCGCTCAAGATCGCACTTGCCTACCACAGGGTGAAAGGCGAGGGCAGCCGCACGCGCCTGATCGGCCGCGAGCGCGGCTATCACGGCGTCAACTTCGGCGGCATCTCGGTCGGCGGCATCGTCGCCAACCGCAAGATGTTCGGCACGCTGCTGTCGGGCGTGGATCACCTGCCGCACACCCACCTGCCAGCCAGGAACGCCTTCACGCGTGGCGTGCCGGAGCATGGCGCGGAGCTGGCCGACGAGCTGGAGCGCATCGTGACGCTGCACGACGCCTCGACGATCGCGGCCGTCATCGTCGAGCCGGTGGCGGGCTCCACCGGCGTGCTGATCCCGCCCAAGGGCTATCTGCAGCGGCTGCGCGACATCTGCACCAGGCACGGCATCCTGCTGATCTTCGACGAGGTGATCACCGGGTTCGGCAGGCTCGGCGTGCCGTTCGCGTCAGACTATTTCGGCGTCGTGCCCGACATCATCACCACGGCCAAGGGCGTGACCAACGGCGTCATCCCGATGGGCGCGGTGTTCGTGAGGAAGGAAATCCATGACGCCTTCATGACCGGGCCGGAGCACCTGATCGAATTCTTCCACGGCTATACCTATTCCGGCAATCCGATCGCGTCCGCCGCCGGCATCGCCACGCTCGACACCTACAGGGAAGAGGGCCTGCTCAACCGCGGCACCGAACTCGCTCCGTACTGGGAGGACGCGCTGCATTCGCTCAAGGGCGAGCCGCACGTGGTGGACATCCGCAACATCGGCCTGGTCGGGGCGATCGAGCTGGAATCGGTCCCCGGGCAGCCCACGAAGCGCGCCTTCTCGGCCTTCGTGAAGGCCTTCGAGCGGGGCGCGCTGATCCGCACCACCGGCGACATCATCGCGCTGTCGCCGCCGCTGATCATCACCAAGGGGCAGATCGACGAGCTGATCGATCACGTCCGCGAGGTCATCCGGGCGATCGATTGAGGCAGACCGAGGGAGGGCATATCGGCATGGCAGCACCCGGCGAAAACCTTCGCATCAACGCGGACCGTCTCTGGGACTCGATCATGGAGATGGCGAAGATCGGCCCGGGTGTCGCCGGCGGCAACAATCGCCAGACGCTGACCGACGCCGACGGGGATGGCCGCAGGCTCTTCCAGCGCTGGTGCGAGGCGGCCGGGCTGTCCATGGGCGTCGACAAGATGGGCACCATGTTCATGGCGCGTCCAGGCACCGATCCGGACGCACTGCCCGTCTATGTCGGCAGCCACCTCGACACGCAGCCCACCGGCGGCAAGTATGACGGCGTGCTGGGCGTGCTCGCAGGGCTGGAGCTCGTGCGCACGCTCAACGATCTCGACATCAAGACGAAGCATCCCATCGTCATCGTCAACTGGACGAACGAGGAGGGCGCCCGTTTCGCCCCGGCGATGCTGGCATCCGGCGTGTTCGCCGGCGTGCATGATCTCGAATATGCCTATGGGCGCAAGGATCTCGAAGGCAAGACTTTCGGCGACGAGCTGAAGCGCATCGGCTGGCTGGGCGACGAGGAAGTCGGCGCCCGCAAGATGCACGCTTATTTCGAGTACCACATCGAGCAGGGGCCGATCCTGGAGGCGCAGAACAAGCAGATCGGCGTCGTCACTCACTGCCAGGGCCTGTGGTGGCTGGAATTCACCCTTACCGGCAAGGAGGCGCACACCGGCTCGACGCCGATGAACATGCGCGTCAATGCCGGGCTCGCCATGGCCCGCATCTTCGAGATGGTGCAGAAGGTGGCAATGGACAGCCAGCCCAATGCCGTCGGCGGCGTCGGGCAGGTCAAGTTCTCGCCCAATTCGCGCAACGTGCTGCCGGGCCAGGTCGTCTTTACCGTCGACATCCGCTCGCCCGACCAGGCCAAGCTCGACGGCATGCGCACCAGGATCGAGAAGCAGGCGGCGGAGATCGCGAGCGAACTCGGCGTCGGTTGCTCGGTGGAGCCGGTCGGGCATTTCGACCCCGTCACCTTCGACCCCACGCTGGTCGGCCGCGTGCGCGCCGCCGCCGAGAAGCTCGGCTACAGCCAGATGGACATCGTCTCGGGTGCCGGCCACGATGCCTGCTGGGCGGCCAAGGTAGCGCCGGCCACCATGGTCATGTGCCCCTGCGTCGACGGCCTCTCGCACAACGAGGCCGAGGAGATCACGAAGGAGTGGGCGAGCGCGGGCGCCGACGTGCTCTTCCATGCCGTGGTGGAGACGGCGGAGATCGTTGTATGAGGAGCCGGAACGGCGGATAATGCGCGCTTTCGACGACAGGAGGCCGATATGGGCCGACCGAAGGAACTGACGGAGGAAGAGAAGGCGGAGTTGCTGGCCGCTGGCTATCGGCCAGTCGAAGTCTGGGCTCCCGATCTTTCAGATCCTGCCATCCACGCGTTGGCGGAGGCTGAAGCAAAGAGAATTGCCGCTGCCGACGAAGAAGAAGATGTCATGGAATGGATCGAGGCAGTGCAGCAAGACATGTGGGAAGGTGAAGATCAGGTATGAGGCGCGGCGATGTCGTGGTCGTCGCTCTTCCCGGCGATCTTGGCAAGCCGCGGCCTGCGGTGGTCGTGCAGGTGGACGTGTTGAACGAAATTTGAGAACGGTCCTCTTGTGCCCGATAACGAGCTTTTCCTCTGATCCGAGCTTTTTTCGAGTGGCCGTCGAGCCGACCATCGAGAACGGTCTGCGTCTGCCTTCGGAAATTATGGTCGAGAAGCTTCAGGCCGCAAACAAGTCCAAACTTGCCAACGTCATTGGGCGCATGGACGATCAGACGATGCGGAAACTGGGACGCTCACTGTTGATCACTCTCGGACTCGCGGATGGTTGAAGCGATGGCGATGAGGAACAAGGCACCCTTCTTGGACAGTACTCCTCATGCCGACGTCCTCTTCCATGCCGTGGTGGAGACGGCGGAGATCGTGGCGTAGGCGTTTCGGGACGGGCGCATGGACGTCGAGCAATTTCTCAACGGCGTAATTCGATTCTCGAATTTCGTTACGTCGCGGCTGCTCGTCTCCGGCGTGGTGTTCTACGTGCTGTCGGGCTTCATGGACCTCGGCTCGGCCTCGGCCGGATTCCTGCCCGATGTCGGACTCGTCAACCGGGTCGTCGGGAACTACCAGTCGATCTTCGACATGCTCGGCGTATCCGATTTCGCGCTGGTGCTGATCCTGTTCGTCTTCGTCACGACCATCCACCTCATCTATGTCGTGTTCGATCGGGTCGGGGACTACCTGCCGCCGGCGATCGTGCCTGTGGACGGCTGGGGTGCCATCGACGACGTAACGACGAGGACGTTCGAGACGCTACGGGCGGCGCGCGGCGAGGAACACACCGAGGAGGAGAACCAGCGGCTCTACGAGTTCTCGAAGAAGCTGAAGCGGATCGAGCGCGATTTCGACGCCGAGTACGAGCAGAAGCTGCACGGTGCGTACGCAACGTTCCGCATCGCCAAGACCTTCGTGGTGTTTTCCGTGCTTGCCTGGCTGTTTGCCCGTTCGCCGGCGGACTACGTCGGCAATGTCCGCTTCCTGCTGGTCATCCTCGGCCTCTCGGTCCTTGTGGCGCTGCTGGCCGGAATGGCAATCTTCAAGGGCAATCGCGCCCGCATCGAGGAACTGCGCAAGGCGGTCGTGCAGGAAATCCAGGAGTTCGCCCGAATCTGGACGAGCGAGGCCCACCAGCGCCAGGTGGAGGCCGACTCCCTGGCCTATCGGCAGCTCAGGCCGGCCACGCTCACTGTCGTCGTGCCGATCTACGGCACGCTTGACGTGTTCATGCGCGATCTGCGCAGATGGCAGGAACGCCGCCTGGCGAAAAGACAAAGGGGAATTGTGCAGTGACCAAAGTCATCAAGAACGGAACCATCGTCACCGCCGATCGCACGTGGAGGGCGGACGTCATGTTCAAGGGCGGCAAGATCATCGCGATCGGGCCGGACCTTCACGGCGATCACGAATACGACGCGACGGGCTGCTACGTGATGCCGGGCGGGATCGACCCGCACACGCATCTCGAAATGCCCTTCATGGGGACCTACTCGTCCGACGACTTCGAATCCGGCACCCGCGCGGCGCTCTCGGGCGGCACGACCATGGTGGTGGACTTCTGCCTGCCGTCGCCCAACCAGTCGCTGCTCGAAGCGCTGCAGATGTGGGACAACAAGACGTCCAAGGCCTCCTGCGACTACTCCTTCCACATGGCGATCACGTGGTGGGGCGAGCAGGTGTTCAACGAAATGCCGGAAGTGGTGAAGCGCGGTATCACCTCCTTCAAGCACTTCATGGCCTACAAGGGCGCGCTGATGGTCAACGACGACGAGCTCTACGCGTCGTTTCAGCGTTGCGCCGAACTGGGCGCGCTGCCGCTGGTGCATGCCGAGAACGGCGACGTGGTGGCCGCGCTGTCGCAGAAGCTGCTCGCCGAAGGCAACAACGGGCCCGAGGGTCATGCCTATTCGCGCCCGCCCGAGGTCGAGGGTGAGGCGACCAACCGTGCGATCATGATCGCCGACATGGCGGGCGTGCCGCTCTATGTCGTGCACACTTCCTGCGAGCAGAGCCACGAGGCGATCCGCCGGGCGCGACAGAAGGGCATGCGCGTCTATGGCGAGCCGCTGATCCAGCACCTCGTGCTCGACGAGAGCGAATACTTCAACAAGGACTGGGACCATGCCGCGCGCCGCGTCATGAGCCCGCCCTTCCGCAACAAGCTGCATCAGGATTCGCTGTGGGCCGGCCTGCAGGCGGGCTCGCTGCAGGTGGTCGCCACCGACCATTGCGCCTTCACCACCGAGCAGAAGCGCTTCGGCGTCGGCGACTTCACCAAGATCCCGAACGGCACGGGCGGTCTCGAAGACCGGCTGCCGGTGCTGTGGACCCACGGCGTCAACACAGGCCGGCTGACGATGAACGAGTTCGTCGCCGTGACCTCTACCAACATCGCCAAGATCCTCAACATGTATCCGAGGAAGGGCGCGATCGTCGAAGGCGCGGATGCCGACATCATCGTCTGGGATCCGACGCGGAAGAAAACGATCTCGTCCAGGTCGCAGCAGTCGGTGATCGACTACAACGTCTTCGAGGGCATGGAGGTTACCGGCCTGCCGCGCTTCGTCTTCACCCGCGGCGAGCTTTCGGTGGAGGAATCGAAGGTCAGCGCCAGGCCGGGCCATGGCCAGTTCGTGGCGCGCGAGCCGCACATGGCCGTCAACCGCGCCCTGTCCACCTGGAAGGAACTGGTGGCGCCGCGCAAGATCGAGCGCACGGGCATTCCGGCAAGCGGCGTATGATCGCGACGAGCCTCACCCCGCAACCGGAGCGAGCCGCCCGATGAACGCCCTAGCCAGCGCCGTGACGCCCGCAAGCCAGGAGATTGCCCCGGTCGTCGAGGCCCGGGGCCTTGGCCTCACCTTCCAGACCAATGACGGGCCGGTTCGGGCCCTGTCCGACGTCACGCTGACGATCGGCAAGGGCGAGTTCGTCTCCTTCATCGGCCCGTCGGGCTGCGGCAAGACGACCTTCCTGCGTGTCATCGCCGATCTGGAAGCGCCGACCGAAGGCAGCATCGCCATCAACGGCATGTCGCCGGCCGAGGCGCGCAAGAACCGCGCCTACGGCTACGTCTTCCAGGCGGCCGCGCTCTATCCCTGGCGCACGATCGAGAAGAACATCGCGCTGCCGCTCGAGATCATGGGCTACTCGAAGGCCGAGCAGGAGGAGCGGATCAAGCGCACGCTGTCGCTGGTCAACCTCACCGGCTTCGAGAAGAAGTATCCTTGGCAGCTGTCGGGCGGGATGCAGCAGCGCGCTTCGATCGCACGCGCGCTCGCCTTCGACGCGGACCTGTTGCTGATGGACGAGCCGTTCGGGGCGCTCGACGAGATCGTGCGCGACCATCTCAACGAGCAGCTGCTCGGTTTGTGGGAGCGGACCGACAAGACGATCTGCTTCGTGACGCACTCGATCCCGGAGGCCGTCTACCTCTCCACCAAGATCGTGGTGATGAGCCCGCGGCCCGGACGCGTCACCGACGTGATCGAATCGACGCTGCCGAAGGCGCGGCCGCTCGACATCCGCGAGACGCCGGAATTCCTCGCGATCGCGGCGCGCGTGCGCGAAGGCCTGCGGGCAGGGCACAGCTATGAGGATTGAGGTCTCCACGCCTGACCCCTCCCTGCAAGGGAGAGGGGTACTTCGCGGGAGTGCCGGCGCATGACGGGATTCCGCGACAAGATCTTGCCCGTGCTCGCCATCCTCGGCGGCATCGTCGTGCTATGGTACGTGTTCGCCGTCGCCCTCAACGCGCCGTTCCAGCGCGACCTCGACCGGCGTGCCGACGTCGAGCGGACAACCGTCGAGTTCATCAAGGAGACGCTGTCGCAGAAGAAGCCGACGCTGCCCGCGCCACATCAGGTGGCGGTCAACTTCTTCGAGAACACCTTCCTGCGCAAGCTCACCAGCAATCGCAGCCTCGTCTACCACTCCTGGGTGACGCTTTCCTCGACGCTGCTCGGCTTCGCCTTCGGCACCGTGCTCGGCATCCTGATCGCAGTCGGCATCGTGCACGTGCTGGCGCTCGACCGCAGCCTGATGCCCTGGATCATAGCCTCGCAGACGATTCCCATCCTGGCGCTGGCGCCGATGATCATCGTGGTGCTTGCCGCCGTCGGCATCACCGGGCTCATCCCGAAGGCGCTGATCTCGACCTACCTGTCGTTCTTCCCCGTCGCGGTCGGCATGGTGAAAGGGTTGCGCTCGCCCGAGATCACGCATCTCGACCTGATGCACACCTACAATGCCAGCCGCGGCGACGTGTTCTGGAAGTTGCGGCTGCCGGCCTCCGTGCCGTTCCTGTTCGCCTCCATGAAGGTGGCGATCGCGGCGAGCCTGGTCGGGGCGATCGTCGGCGAGCTGCCCACGGGGGCGGTCGCCGGCATCGGCGCGAAGCTGCTCTCGGGCTCATACTACAGCCAGACCATCGACATGTTCGCAGCACTTGTCGCCGGTTCCGTGGTCGCTGTGCTGCTCGTCACCACCGTCGACGTTGTCGGCCGGCTGACGGAGCGGGCGATGGGAGCGCGTCCGGCATGAGCGTGCTGCGGCTCTTTTCGTGGCAAGCGGCGCTGGCGCTGCTGCTCACTGTCGCGGCGATGGTCGGCCTGCCGCTGCTTTCCGACGGACCGGCCAGCGCGACCGTGGCGATCCTCGTGCTGGCGCTCGCGGCCATCCTGCTCTCGGCCGCGCCGCTGCCCTCGTGGTTCGAAGCCGCGGTGCTCTTCATCGGCGCGCACGGCCTTGCCTGGCTGCTGATTGGCGCCATCGATGGACACGAGGGTGCGGCGCGCCTTTCCTATTTCCTGCTGCTTGCAGCCGCGTGGTTGCTCGCCTGGCGGCTGGTCACCGTCCTTTCTGGATGGAAGCTCTCGTCGCGCGGCGCGGGTGCGCTGCTGCGCATCGCGATCCCGGCGCTTTTCGGGGCGTGGATCCTCATCCTGTGGGAAGCGATGGTGCGCGGCACCGGCATCCCGTTCATCCTGTTGCCGCCGCCCTCGGCGATTGCCGAGCGCATAACCGCCTCCGTGCCGGTGCTCGCGGCCGACGTGACCCAGACAATCTTCAAGGCGGTGGTCGCCGGTTATGCCATCGGCTGCGGCGTCGGCTTCGCGGCGGCGATTCTCGCTGACCGCTTCCTGTTCCTGCGGCGCGGCCTGCTGCCGGTGGGCAACATGGTCTCCGCGCTGCCGATCATCGGCATTGCGCCGATCATGGTCATGTGGTTCGGCTTCGATTGGCCGTCCAAGGCGGCCGTCGTCGTCATCATGACGTTCTTCCCGATGCTGGTGAACACGGTGGCAGGGTTGGCCGCCAGCGGTCACATGGAGCGCGACCTGATGCACACCTATGCGGCCGGCTACTGGCAGACGCTGGTGAAGCTGCGCCTTCCCGCTGCCGCCCCCTTCATCTTCAACGCGCTCAAGATCAATTCGACGCTCGCGCTGATCGGCGCCATCGTTGCGGAATTCTTCGGCACGCCGATCGTCGGCATGGGCTTCCGCATTTCCACCGAGGTGGGCCGCATGAACATCGACATGGTCTGGGCGGAGATCGCTGTTGCCGCGGTCGCCGGCTCGGTCTTTTATGGCGTGATCGCGCTCATCGAGCGTGCAGTGACGTTTTGGCATCCGTCTATCCGTGGTGGATAGGCGAACTTCAGAGGGCAAGTCAGATGAAAAAACTCATCGTTTCCATGCTGGCGGGGGGCTTCTCGCTCGCCGCGGTCCATGCCTGGGCGGCCGACGCCGTCACGCTCCAGCTCAAATGGGTGCCGCAGGCACAGTTCGCCGGCTATTTCGTCGCCAAGGACAAGGGCTTCTACGACGAGGAGAACCTCGACGTGACCATCAAGCCGGGCGGGCCGGACATCGCCCCGGAGCAGGTGATCGCCGGCGGCGGCGCCGACGTGATCGTTACCTGGATGGCTGCCGGCCTCGCTGCCCGCGACAAGGGTGTGCCGCTGGTCAACATCGCCCAGCCTTTCGCAAGGGGCGGCCTCCAGATTGCCTGCCCGGCTGACGGCCCGATCAAGACGCCCCAGGATTTCAAGGGCCACACGATCGGCGTCTGGTTCTTCGGCAACGAGTATCCGTTCTTCGCTTTCCTCAACAAGCTCGGTCTGTCGGCCGAGGGCGGCCCGGATGGCGTGACGGTGCTCAAGCAGAGCTTCGACGTGCAGCCGCTGGTTCAGAAGCAGGCCGACTGCATCCACGTCATGACCTACAACGAGTACGGCCAGCTGCTCGACGCCGGCTTCAAGCCTGAGGACCTGACTGTCTTCAACTATTCCGAGATGGGCGAGGACATGCTCGAAGACGGCCTGTACGCGCTGGAGGACAACCTCAAGGATCCGGCCTTCCAGGACAAGATGGTTCGCTTCGTGCGGGCCTCGATGAAGGGCTGGCAGTACGCGGTCGAAAACCCTGACGAGGCGGCCGAGATCGTCGTCGACAATGGCGGCGACGGCGAAGAGCACCAGAAGTACATGATGGGCGAGATCGCCAAGCTGATCGGCGACGGCAAGCTCGACGAGGCGGCCTACAACCGCACCGCCAAGATGGTGCTCGACCAGAAGATCATCAGCAAGGAACCGGCCAACGCCTGGACGCACGACATCACCGACAAGGCGCTGTGACCGTCGAACAGACGCAACGATGTGCGAAAGGGGCGGGCGACCGCCCCTTTTTCGTCAAGCGATGATGGTCGACGGCCACGCGGCCGCGCGGATGTCGAACTCCACGTGAAGGGAGTCGTACGGGAATTCGATCCCTGCCGCGGCGCCGGTCTTCAAACTGCCATCAGCGGCAATCGGATCGGCTATGCCGCCAGCCTTCTCCGCTCTGCGGCCCTGAAGGTGCCGGGAGTCATGCCGGTCATGCGGCGGAAGAAGCGGTTGAAATAGGCGGGGTCGGAAAAGCCTAGCGAATAGGCGATCTTCTGGACGGATGAGGGCGAGAAGATCAGGTCGCGCCGCGCGGCTTCGACGAGCTTCGCCGCGATGAGGCCCTGGACGCTGAGGCCGGTGCGGGCCCGGGTCAGGCGGTTGAGATGGGTGACTGAGACGCCGATGCGGGCGGCGTAGAAGCCGACGGGTCGATGCTCCCTGAAATGGGTGCTGATCAGCGCCGCCAGTTGCTCGACGCGCTCCGCGTCCCGGTCGGCCCGCATGCGTTCCGTGGCCGCAGGGCCGGCGGTGCGCGCGAGGTTGATGACGGCGGTCGTCATCAGCGCCTCGAGCAGGGCGGAGCGGCCCGCCGCTGGCCGGTGCAGTTCGCGGTCGATGGCTTCCAGCGCTTTCACCAGCATGCGCGCCGCGGGGGATCCGTCGATATCCACTACTCGCAGTGCGGCTGCGAATTCGGCGATGCGCCGGTCGCAGGCCGTGATCGCGGCAAGCCGGTCGGCAAGCGCCGTCACGACGATGCCATCGGCGTCCCGCTCGAAGCGGAAGCCATGCACCGCCCCTGGCGGGACCAGCAGCACGCAGGGCGCCAGAAAATGCAATCTGCGCTTGGCACCCAGCAACTCGCCGCTGCCGGCGGTGATCAGGAACAGCTGGAACAGGCCGTCGTGCCGGTGCACCGAAATCTCGAAATTGTGCAAGTGGGTGCGGGCCGGCAATGTCTCGCAGTGAATCCAGAAATCCGGCGATGCTTCGGAACTCTCGCCATAAAGCCGGTAGTTCGGAACCTGCTGTTCTGCCCTGGTCATGTTCGAATAGTGCAAGCATTTGCGGGCTTTGTCCATTGCGGCGCGAGCCTTCAAATCGCAATCCTGTTCCTGGTGCGATGCATGCGGAGGAGAGATGCGCTCGCAGGTCGTCATCATTGGTTCAGGTCCGGCCGGCCTGCTGCTCGGCCAGCTGTTGACCAATGCCGGCATCGACAACATCATTCTGGAGCGCCAGACGCGGGAGCACGTGCTGTCGCGCGTGCGCGCCGGCGTGCTCGAGGAAGGCACTGCCGCGCTTCTTGACGAGGCCGGCGTCGGCGAGCGGATGCGCCGCGAAGGGTTGCCGCATGACGGCTTCGACCTCGCCTTCGACGGCGGGCATCACCGCATCGACTTGCTCGGTCTGAGCGGCGGCAAGCGGGTGCTGGTCTACGGCCAGACGGAGATCACGCATGATCTGATGGACAAGCGGGCCGCGACCGGCGGCCTTTCGATCTACGAGGCAACCAACGTCCAGCCGCATGATTTCGATCGCGAACGGCCTTATGTCACCTACGACAAGGACGGCACGTCGCACCGCATAGACTGCGATTTCATCGCGGGCTGCGACGGCTATCACGGCGTGTCGCGCCGGTCCGTGCCCGAGGACGCCCTCACGGTCTACGAGCGGGCCTATCCCTTTGGCTGGCTGGGGATCATGGCGGATCTTCCGCCCGTGAGCCACGAACTGATCTACGCCAACCATCCGCGCGGCTTTGCGCTGTGCTCCATGCGGTCGACGACGCGCATCCGCTATTATGTGCAGTGTCCGCTGGAGGATGGCGTCGAGGACTGGCCGGACGACCGTTTCTGGGACGAGATCCGGCGTCGGCTTCCGGCGGACGTGGCCGAACGCATGGTCACCGGCACCTCCTTCGAGAAATCCATCGCGCCATTGCGCTCCTTCGTGGCGGAGCCGCTGCGGTTCGGACGGCTGTTCCTGGCCGGTGATGCCGGCCACATCGTGCCGCCGACCGGAGCCAAGGGGCTCAATCTCGCCGCCAGCGATGTCTACTATCTCTTCAATGCCCTGCGCGAATACTATGCCGAGAGTTCGAGCGCCGGGCTGGAAGACTATTCCAGGCGGGCGCTCGCGCGCGTATGGAAGGCCGAGCGGTTCTCCTGGTGGATGACGAATACGCTGCACCGCTTTCCCGACCAGGGCGCGTTCGGCCAGAAGATCCAGGAGGCGGAACTAAACTATCTGGTTGGTTCGCGCGCGGCTTCCACTGCGCTGGCAGAGAACTATGTGGGGCTGCCTTACTGAGCAGCTGCGAGGCGCGACGGTGGGCGACGAGGACGTGATGGCAGGACAAGACGGGAAATCGGAGCGTTATCGCCAGGGCACGGCGACCCGCCGCAAGGTGCTGGGCGACGCCCATGTGGATCGCGCCGAGGCGAACAAGACGGCGTTCGACGCTCCGTTCCAGGAGCTCATCACCGAGGCGGCGTGGGGCCATGTGTGGTCGCGCGACACGATCACGCCGCGCGAGCGTTCGATGATGACGCTCGCGCTGCTTGCCGGCCTCGGCAATTTCGAGGAACTGGCGCTGCACACCCGCGCCACCGCCAACACGGGCGCGACCCGCGACGACATCATGGAAGCGATGCTGCACGTGGCGATCTATGCTGGTGTGCCGCGCGCCAACCACGCGATCAAGATCATCAAGCAAGTCTTTGCAGAAATGGACGGTGCGAAATGAATGCTCCGCTTATCTCCAACCGCAAGCCAGAGACGGGGAGTTTTTTCCCGCGCGACCGCGAGTGGCATCCGAAAGCCTTCACGCCCGGCTACAAGACCTCGGTGCTGCGCTCGCCGCAGAAGGCGCTGATATCGCTCGAGAACACCTGGTCGGAAATCACCGGGCCGGTGTTCGGCCATAACATTCTTGGCGAACTCGACAACGATCTCATCCACAATTTCGCCCGGCCGGGCGAGAGCGCAATCGGCCCGCGCATCGTCGTCTACGGGCGCGTTCTCGACGAGTTGGGCAGGGGTGTGCCCGGCGCGCTGCTCGAGTTCTGGCAGGCCAACGCCGCGGGCCGCTACCGGCACAAGAAGGAAGGCTACCAGGCGCCGCTCGACCCCAATTTCGGAGGCTGCGGGCGCACGATCACGGACGAGGACGGGAACTACTACTTCCGCACCATACAGCCCGGACCCTATCCGTGGCCGAACGGCCCGAACGACTGGCGCCCCGCCCATATCCATTTTTCGATCTTCGGCCACGGCTTCGCGCAGCGGCTGATCACGCAGATGTATTTCGAGGGTGATCCGCTGATCCCGCTCTGCCCCATCGTGCGCACGATCAACAATCCGGACGCCGTAAAGAGCCTCGTCGCGGCGCTCGACATGAACGCCACCACCTTCATGGACAGCCGCGCCTACAAGTTCGACATCGTGCTGCGCGGCCGCCGCCAGACCTTCTTCGAGAACAAGCGGGAGGGAGTGTGATCATGGTCCAGCCTCTCAACCACCTCAAGGAAAGCCCGTCGCAGACGGCGGGGCCATACGTCCACATCGGGCTGACGCCCAACTTCGCCGAGATCGGTGGCGTCTATCCCGAAGACCTCGGCACCCGCATGGTCAACGACAAGACTAAGGGTGAGCGCATCACCATCGTCGGCCGCGTGTTCGACGGGACCGACACGCCGATGAAGGATGCACTGGTCGAGATCTGGCAGGCCGATGCCGACGGACTCTACAACAGCCCGTCCGAGGTGCGCGGGTCGGCCGACCCCAACTTCACCGGCTGGGGCCGCTGCCCGACCGGCATGGAGACCGGCGAGTTTCGCTTCGAGACGATCAAGCCGGGCCGCGTGCCGTTCAACGACGGGCGGCTGATGGCGCCGCACGTCAGCTTCTGGATCGTCGCGCGCGGCATCAATCTCGGCCTCAACACGCGCATGTATTTCGGCGACGAGGAGAAGGCGAACGCCGAGGATCCGGTGCTCGCCCGCATCGAGCACAAGGTGCGCGTTCCCACCCTCATTGCGCCGCGCGAAGGAAACACATACAGGTTCGACATTCGCCTCCAGGGCGAGAAGGAAACCATCTTCTTCGACATCTAGGACGCGCATTGTCGGTCTCGCCATTCGACCACCCGATCCTGTCGGCCCTGCTCGGCGACGAGGCGGTCGCGGCGTGCTTCTCGGCCGAGGCCGAGATGGCCGGGATGCTCGCCTTCGAGCGGGCGCTGGCTGAAGCTGAATCCGAGGAGGGGGTGATCCCGGCCGAGGCGGCGGCCGCGCTCGAAGCGGCGATCGCGCGGTTCGAGCCGGACACGGAACGGCTCCGCCGCGGCGTGGCCTCCGACGGCCTCGTCGTGCCCGAACTGGTGCGCCAGCTTCGCGGCGCGGTCGAGCCGGCGCATGAGCCGTACGTTCACTTCGGCGCGACGAGCCAGGATCTGGTCGACACGGGCCTCGCGCTGCGGCTCAGGCGCGTGTCTGCGATCCTGTCGGAACGCCTCGACCAGGTGATCGCGGCGCTCGACGGGCTCAACGGGCGCGACGGCGAGATCGAGGTGATGGCGCACACCCGCATGCAGGCCGCCATACCCGTTCCCGCCTCGCGCAAGATCAGGAGCTGGCGTGACCCGCTGGTGCGCGCGCGCGCCCGGCTCGCGCAGGTGGCAGAGGACGTCGCCGTGCTTTCCTTCGGCGGTGCGGCCGGCACGCTGGACAAGCTCGGCGATGCCGCAGGCCCGGTCGCGCACCGGCTCGCCGAAAAGCTCGGCCTGCGGGCGCTGCCGCGGCCGCGCCACAGCGAGCGCGACGCGATCGCCTCCTTCGCATCGTGGCTGTCGCTGGTGACGGGCAGTCTCGGCAAGCTCGGCCAGGATGTTGCGCTGCTCGCGCAATCGGAAGTCGGCGAGATCAGGCTCGCCAAGGGTGGCGGTTCGTCCGCCATGCCGCACAAGGTCAATCCGGTGGCGGCTGAAATGCTCGTCGCGCTCGCCCGCTTCAATGCGACGCTGGTGGCGGGCATGCATCATGCGCTCGTCCACGAAAGCGAGCGCTCGGGCGCGGCCTGGACGCTCGAGTGGATGATCCTGCCGCAGATGGCGGTGGCGGCGGGGGCGGCCCTGCGCATCGCCGAAGGGCTCGTGGAGGCCATTTCGTTCCAGCAGCGGCGTGGCGAATGAAGCCACGCGCGATCGTCATCTTCTGCGGGCTGCTGATGTCGAGCTCGGCCTTCTCGGTCGACATCATGCTGCCTTCGCTGCCCTCGATCGTGGACGATCTCGCCGCGCCCTACGGCCTCGTGCAATGGACGATCACGTTCTACATGGCGATGGCCGGCCTCGCGCAGCTCCTGTGGGGGCCGCTCTCCGACCGCGTGGGCCGCAAGCCGGCGCTTGCCGGCGGCCTTGCCATCTATCTCGCCGGCTGCCTGATCTCCGCTCTGGCGCCGTCGATCGGGTGGCTGCTGGCCGGCCGCCTCCTGCAAGGCTTCGGCGGCGCGGCAGCGATCGTGCTCGCGCGTGCCGTGCTGCGCGACATGTTCTCGGGCCAGGAGCTTGCGCGCAACCTCGCCTTCGCCACCGCGATCTTCGCGATCGGGCCGATCCTGGCGCCGCTCGCGGGCGCGGCAATCGCCGTTCCGCTCGGCTGGCGGGCGATCTTCGGCGGGCTCGCGCTGTTCGCCGCGGGCCTGTTGCTGGTGCTGCTGCGCATGCCCGAAACCATACGGCAGCGTGTTCCCGAGGCAGTCCAGCCGCGCGTGATCGGCCGCCGCTTCGTGCGCATCTGGGCGCACCCGCAGTCGCGCTATTTCCTGCTCGTATCGGTCGTCATCATGTCGACGATGCTGCTGATCCTGTCTTCGATTCCGCGCATCTACGATGTCCAGTTCGACATACGCGGCGCCACCTTCGCACTGTTCTTCGCACTGCACGGGTTCGGCATCATCATCGGCCAGACCGTCAACCGCCGGCTGATCACGCGCGTCGGCGTGGTGCGGGCGATGCTCGTCGGAAACGTCGTCCTGATCGCGTCGGCCGCGCTCATCCTCGCGCTGTCGCTCGCCGGACTGATCGACATCGCGGTGATGACCGCGCTGCTCGTGCTCTACGGCACGAGCTATCTGGTGGTCTACGCAAACGCCACCGCCATGGTGCTCGACCCGCATGGCGACATCGCCGGCTTCGCGGCGGCCGTGTTCGGGTTCACGAGTCAGATCGGCGCTTCGCTGATCGTCTCGGTGCTGGTGCTGGTCACCGGGCCGAGCCCGGTCGGATTCGGGCTGGCTCTGCTGGGAATCTGCCTGTTTTGCGCGACGATGATCGTTTCGTGGCTCGTCACGCAACGCGGACGCGCTGCCACGGCGGAGACGACGCGGTAGGCGACAGGCCTAGACCGCGTTCATGGTCAGCAGTTCGTAGGCCGCGACCTGTTCGCCGTTCTGGTTGATGACGGCCACGTCCCAGCGCACCTCGCCATACTCGTCGTTGCGGCGAGTCTTGTGCTTGGCCGTCAGCCGCACCTTCAGCGTGTCGCCCGGCGAAACCGGTTTCATGAAGCGCAGGTTGTCGAGCCCGTAATTGGCGAGAACCGGCCCCGGTGCGGGATCGACGAACAGGCCCGCGGCAAACGACAGGACCAGATAGCCATGCGCCACGCGCCCGGGGAAGAAGGGGTTCGCCTTCGCCGCCTCCTCGTCCATGTGGGCGTAGAAGGTGTCGCCGGTGAATTCGGCGAAATGCTCGATGTCGGCGAGCGTCACTTCGCGCGAGGCCGTCTCCAGCGTGTGGCCGATCTCCAGTTCGCCGAAGCGCATGCGGAAGGGATGCTGCTCCTTGGCCACCGCGCGCGCGCCGGGCACCCAGGTCTTGGTGATGCCGGCAAGCAGGTCGGGGCTCGCCTGGATCGCGGTGCGCTGCATGTAGTGCATCACGCCGCGGAGGCCGCCCATTTCCTCGCCGCCGCCGGCGCGGCCGGGACCGCCATGCACCATGTGGGGCAGGGGGGAGCCGTGCCCGGTCGCCGCCTTGCCCGTGTCGCGGTTCGCGAAATAGAGCCTGCCGTGCCAGGCTCCGCAGGCAAGAACGGCGGCTCGGGCAACCGCCCGGTCGCGGGTGAAGACGGAAGCAACCAGCGAGCCCTTGCCGCGATTGGCGAGCGCGAAGGCGTGGTCGAGGTCGCGGTAGCCCATCACGGTCGAGACCGGGCCGAAGGCTTCCACCTCGTGCACGGCCCGCGCGCCGTCGGGATCGTCGCAGGCAAAAAGCATCGGCGGCACGAAGGCGCCGGCAACGGCATCGGCGCCCTCGACCTTGAAGGATTGTGGGTCGCCGAAGACGCGCCTCGCTTCCCTGCCGATCGCCACCGCCTGTTCCAGCACGCTCCTGCGCTGTGCATCGCTGGCAAGCGCGCCCATGCGCGTTGCCTCGCTGCGCGGGTCGCCGACCACCGTCTTCGCCAGCCTGTCGGCGATCACCTCGATCACCGCCTCGCGATGCTCGTTGGGCACGAAGATGCGGCGGATGGCCGTACACTTCTGTCCGGCCTTCACGGTGATCTCCCGGTGCACCTCGCGGATGAAAGCGTCGAACTCCGGCGTGCCGGGCTCCGCGTCCGGCCCGAGGATGGACGCGTTGAGCGAGTCCTGCTCGGCGATGAAGCGCACCGAGTTCGCAAGCAGGTTGCGGTTGGCGCGCAGCATCGCGGCTGTTGACGCCGATCCCGTGAAGGACACGACGTCCTGGCCGCCCAGCCGGTCGAGCAGGTCGCCGAGGCCGCCCGCCACGAACTGCACGGCGCCTTCGGGCAGCAGTCCGCTTTCGACGATCATGCGGAAGGCGGCTTCGGCCAGCCACGCGGTCGCCGAGGCAGGCTTCACGATCGCCGGCACGCCGGCGAGAAGTGTGGGCGCCAGCTTCTCCAGCATGCCCCAGACCGGGAAGTTGAAGGCGTTGATGTGGACGGCCACGCCCTGGAGCGAGGTCGCCACGTGCTGCCCGACGAAGGCACCGTCGCGCGAGAGCTGCTCGAGCGCGCCGTCGACATGGATCACGTCGTCCGGCAGCTCGCGCCGGCCCTTGGAAGCGTAGACGAACAGCGTGCCGATGCCGCCGTCGATGTCGATCTGCGAGTCGGCCTTGGTGGCGCCGGTGTCGTAGGACAGCTCGTAGAGCGGCTCTCGGCGCTCGTTGAGATACTGCGCCAGCGCCTTCAGCATGTTGGCGCGCTGGTGGAAGGTCATGGCGCGCAGCGCGGGGCCGCCCGTCTCGCGCGCATGTTGCGCCATCCTGCCGAAATCGAGGGCGGCCGAGCCGAGCGCGGCGAAGGGCTGGCCGGTCACGGCCGACCTGAGCTCGACCGTGTCACCTGACGGCGGCACCCAACGACCCGCGACATAGCTGTGAAGAGGCAGAATGCTCATCGGTCGTCTCCTCGATGTGTCGCGGCCCGCACGTTGAGTATTATTGACCGGCCGGTCGGTCTATGCAAGGCTGCGCCAATGGCTCACAAGGCTGGGGAGGAACGATGACGCCGGAGGAGATCGCGCGGCGGAGCGCGGAGGCAATGTGGGCGCGCGACGATGCCTCGAAATGGCTCGGCATGTCGCTCGATGCCGTCGGGCCGGGGACGGCTACGCTGTCTTTCACGGTGGAGAAGCACCACACCAACGGCCACGACATTTGCCATGGCGGCTACATCTTCACGCTGGCGGACTCGGCGTTCGCCTTCGCCTGCAACTCCTACAACCGCGTGGCGGTGGCCCAGCACAACGTCATCACCTTCATCGCGCCCGGCCGGCTCGGCGACCGGCTCCGCGCCGAATGCCGGGAGGTGACGCGGTTCGGCCGCTCCGGCATCTACGACGCGCGCGTCACCGATCAGACGGGCAGGCTGATCGCCGAGTTCCGCGGCGTGTCGCGAGACATCGAGGGCAGGCATTTCGACGAGACGGCGGCGTAGCCGGGAGGAGACGATGAAGGATTTGACGCCGAAGAAGGAAGACCTCGACCCGATCGAAATCGCCTCGCGCGACGAGATCGAGGCGCTGCAGCTTCATCGCCTGAAATGGTCGCTGAAGCACGCCTATGACAACGTGCCTCACTACCGGACAAGCTTCGATGCAGCGGGCGTGCATCCCTACGACCTCCATGAGCTTTCCGACCTGTCGAAATTCCCGTTCACGGTGAAGGCCGACCTGCGCGCGAACTATCCTTTCGGCATGTTCGCGGTGCCGCGCGACAAGGTGATCCGCATCCATGCCTCGTCCGGCACGACCGGCAAGCCGACGGTCGTCGGCTACACGCAGAACGACCTCGAGGTGTGGGCCGAGTGCGTGGCGCGCTCGATGCGCGCTTCCGGCACGCGGCCGGGCGACATCGTGCACATCGCCTATGGCTACGGCCTGTTCACCGGCGGGCTTGGTGCGCATTACGGCGCGGAGCGGCTTGGCTGCACCGTGATCCCGGTTTCCGGCGGCATGACGCCGCGCCAGGTCAATCTCATTGAGGATTTCGGCGCCACCACGATCATGGTGACGCCTTCCTACATGCTGGCGATCCTCGACGAGTACCGCGCGCAGGGGCGCGATCCGCGCAAGAGCCCGCTCCAGGTCGGCATCTTCGGCGCCGAGCCCTGGACCAATGCCATGCGGACCGAGATCGAGGACGCATTCGACATGCATGCGGTGGACATCTACGGCCTGTCGGAAGTGATCGGACCGGGGGTCGCCAACGAATGCGTGGAGACGAAGGACGGCCTGCACATCTGGGAGGACCACTTTTATCCGGAGGTGATCGACCCGGAGACGGGCGAGGTCCTGCCCGAGGGCGAGCGGGGCGAACTCGTCTTCACCTCGCTCACCAAGGAGGCGTTTCCGATCATCCGCTACCGGACCCGCGATCTCACCCGGCTGCTGCCCGGCACGGCACGCTCCATGCGGCGCATGGAGAAGGTCACCGGTCGCTCGGACGACATGATGATCCTGCGCGGCGTCAACGTCTTCCCGACCCAGATCGAGGAGCAGATACTGGCGCTGTCGGGGCTCGCCCCGCACTTCCAGATCGAGCTCAGGCGCGAGGGGCGGCTGGACGAGATGATCGTGCGTGTCGAGGCGCATCCGGACCACGCGCACGATGAAAGGCGCAGCGAGCTTTCGGCGCAGCTCGGCGGCCGCATCAAGAACACGATCGGCATCTCGGTCACGGTGTCGGTCACCGAGCCCGGCCAGGTCGCCCGCAGCCAGGGCAAGGCCCAGCGCATCATCGATAACCGGCCGAAGGAAGGGTAAGGGCGATGGGCGACCTCCCCTTCTTCCTCTCCGCCGTGGGGAGAGTCGTCGCACGGCCGGAGCGAAGCACAGGATTGCGAGACGGGGTGGAGGTTCCCGAAGCCGGAAACGCCGCATGCCTTGCCACCACAATTGTCCGCATCGCGGATCGGCTCTCCTCGCAAAGGGGAGAGTGAAGTGGCCCGGAGCCGCGCCAAGGACTATGGCGAGAAGCGCGCCGCGATGCTGCATCGCGCTGCGATCGCCTTTTCGCGCGACGGATACGACCGCGCGTCCATGGCGGGGCTGGCGGCGGAGTGCGGCGTGTCGAAGGCGCTGCTCTACCACTACTACGCCGCGAAGGAGGCGCTGCTCTCGGACGTCATCCGCAATCACCTTGAGCGGCTGATCGAGGCGGTGGAGGCCGCCGATACGCCCGGGTTGCCGCCCGAAGCCAAGCTGCGCGCGCTCGTCGGCGCGTTGCTCGACGCCTACAAGGACGCCGACGCCGAGCACCGGGTGCAGATCGAGGCGATGCGCCTGCTTGCGCCCGAGGTACAGCACGAACTGAAAGAACTGGAGCGCCGATTGGTGAAGCTATTCGCCGACGCGATCCGCGATCTCAACCCCGGTGCGTTTGAGGGTCGTCCGCTGCTGAAGCCCGTGACCATGGCGCTGTTCGGCATGCTCAACTGGTTCTACATGTGGTTCCGCGAAGGCGGCGGCATCACGCGCGAAGACTATGCCGACCTGGCGACCGGAATGCTGGTCGCCGGTGTCCGTGAACTGAAGCGAGCCTGAAGGGTCTCTAGCCCAGAAGGTCCGGCCAGACCTTGATCGCGCCGTCCCAGATCATGCTGAGCGCCACGTAGAGGATGATCAGCAGCCCGATGTAGCCGATCCAGCGGTAGCGGTGGAGCAGCCTTGCGACGTAGGTCGCTGCGATACCCATGAGCGCGATCGAGAGCACCAGGCCGATCACCAGCACGGTCAGGTGGTCGCGCGCAGCACCGGCCACCGCCAGCACGTTGTCGAGCGACATCGAAACGTCGGCGATGATGATCTGGATGGCGGCCTGCCGCAGCGTCTTGCGCGGTGCGGCCTCGCCGATGTCGCCCGAAGCATCCAGGTCGGCATTTGCCAGCACTTCCTGGGCGGCATGCTCCTCACGCTCCGACGTGCGCAGTTCGCGCCACATCTTCCAGCAGACCCAGAGCAGGAGGATGCCGCCGGCGATCAGCAGGCCGGGACCGAGGGCGAGAAGCTGCGTCGTTGTCAGCGCGAAGACGATTCGCAGGACGGTGGCGGCTATGATGCCGAGCAGGATCGCCCGGGCGCGCTGCTCCTTCTCCAGCCCCGCCGCTGCCAGTCCGATCACCACTGCATTGTCGCCCGCCAGAACGAGGTCTATCGCCATGACCTGAAAAAGCGCGGCGAGGCCGGCGGCAGTGAAAATTTCCATGCTTTCGAATGCTCCCCGGGATTGCTTGGTCCGGATAGGACCTGACGCGCGCGATGTCCACCGCGGCGAGGGCGGAATAAGGCAGAAATTGGAACTGGCGCGGGTGCTTTCAAGCTCCGGGCCCGGCAAAAGGCGCAATTGCGCGACCATGCGTCAAAATGGCATTGATGGGGCAATGGATGTCCGAGCCAATTCCGCTGATGCCGCGCTGCAGGCGCTGGTCGGCCGCCTGCACGCCACGGGGCGGCTGCGCGTATGGTCGCTGGTCATCACCATTTTCGGCGACATGATCGTGCCGCGCGGCGGGCGAGTCGCCCTGTCCGTGTTGCAGGAGATCACCGGCAGGCTCGGCGTCGAGGCCGGCGCGCTGCGCACGGCGATGTCGCGGCTGGCGGCGGACGGCTGGGTGAGGCGCGAGCGGGCCGGCCGCAACGCCTTCTACCGGTTGGCCGATGGCGGGCGCCATGCCTTCGATCTCGCCACGCGGCGCATCTACGCGGCAGGTCCGCCCGGCTGGAACGGGGGATGGACCGTGGTGATCGCGCCGCCCGGCTTCGCCGAAACGGATGCGGCGGACGCCGCCTCGCTCGGTTTCGTGCGGGTTTCTGCCGGCGTCTATCTGCGGCCGGAGACGAAAGGCGCGCCCGGCCTCCAGGACGCCTTCGCCGGTACGCTGGTCGTGCACGGCTCGAGCGCCGAGCATCCGGAGACGCTTGCTGCCCTGTGGCCCTCGCAGCATACGGCCGACGCATACCGCGCCTTCCTTTCCGCCTTCTCGCCGCTCGCCGAGGCGCTTGCGCAGGGAACCTCTTTCCGGGGCCTCGATGCCGCGGCCGTCCGCGCGCTGCTCATCCACGACTGGCGGCGAATCGCACTCCGCGACCCCGGCCTGCCGGCGGCCTTGCTGCCGGCCGACTGGCCGGGCGAGCAGGCGCGGGCGCTGGTGCGCGCCATCTATTCCACACTGCTGCCCGAGAGCGAAGCCTGGCTCGACGCGCAGAGGCTGCCCCGGCCCGCCGATCCTCTGGCGCTTGCCGCGCGCTTCGGGGCTCAGTCCTCCAGATAGGCGAAGGCGCTGGTGGCGGTGACGGCGACGCGACTGTCGCCCTTCGCCCGCATCTCGACACGGGTGTAGGCCATGCGCTTGCCGTTCTGCAGCACGTCCACCCGGACCTCGACATCGCCGGGCCTGAGCGGCCGGATGAAATGGGTGGTGAGGTCCACCGTCGTGCAGATGCGGAAGCGCCCGTTCTGCGCGGCGAGCGTGACGACCGAGGCGGTATCGGCCGCCGACGCGGTGGCCTGGCCGCAGATGACGCCGCCGACATGCACCAGCCGCGGATTTTCCGGCAGGACGAAGTCACCTCCTCGCTCGTCGAAGCCGACCGGCTTCAACCCGAGATCGACGATCCACGGCGCGAACACGCGCGCCAGCGTTTCCTCCGCCTGCTCGACCCCGAAGGTGGACATCGTGCCTCCCCGCCTTATGTTACGAAATGTTGAACGATCTGCCGGTTTTTGTTACACGTCAGCCATCGGCTGATGCGCAATCGAGCACGGAGGCGTTGCGATGTATAGCCAGGGCCTGATCGGCGCCAAGACCGAGACGGGCGAGGACGAGGCCTTTCTCGCCGCCTTTCAGGCGCGCATCGACGCCGAGGAGAAGATCGAGCCGAACGATCCGATGCCGGAAGGCTACCGGCGCACCCTGATCCGCCAGATCGGCCAGCACGCGCATTCCGAGATCGTCGGCATGCTGCCAGAGGGCAACTGGATCACCCGCGCGCCATCGCTGCGTCGCAAGGCGGCGCTTCTGGCCAAGGTGCAGGACGAAGGAGGCCACGGCCTCTATCTCTACGCCGCGGCCGAGACGCTCGGCGTCAGCCGCGAGCAGATGACGGAGGAGCTGCTTGCCGGCAAGGCGAAATACTCCTCCATCTTCAACTATCCGACGCTCACCTGGGCGGACATCGGTGCGATCGGCTGGCTGGTCGACGGCGCGGCGATCATGAACCAGATCCCTCTCTGCCGCTGCTCCTACGGTCCTTATGCGCGGGCAATGATCCGCATCTGCAAGGAAGAGAGCTTCCACCAGCGGCAGGGCTACGAGATCATGATGACGCTCGCCCGCGGCACGCCGGAGCAGAAGGAGATGGCGCAGGATGCGCTGAACCGCTGGTGGTGGCCCGCGCTGATGATGTTCGGCCCGCACGACGCCGACAGCCAGCACGGCGACCAGTCGATGAAGTGGAAGATCAAGCGCTTCACCAACGACCAGCTGCGCCAGCAGTTCGTCGACGCGACGGTGCCGCAGGGCGAATATCTCGGCCTCACCTTCCCCGACCCGCAGCTCAGGTGGAACGAGGAACGCGGCCACTACGACTTCGGCCCGATCGACTGGGACGAGTTCTGGCGCGTCGTGAAGGGCGGCGGTCCGATGAACCGCGAGCGGCTGGAAGCCAGGCGCAAGGCCTGGGAGGAAGGCGCCTGGGTGCGCGAAGCGGCCCTGGCGCATGCCGGGAAGCGGCGCATGCGGCAGCAGGCCGCGCGAATTGCTGCGGAGTGACGGCGATGGCGAAGAACGAAATGCCGCTCTGGGAAGTCTTCATCCGCCCGCGCAACGGGCTTGCGCACAAGCATTGCGGCTCCGTGCATGCCGCCGACGAGGTGATGGCGCTGCAGGCCGCACGCGACGTCTACACCCGCCGCGGCGAGGGCACCTCGATCTGGGTGGTGCCGTCCGCGGCAATCGTCGCTTCCGATCCGGGCCAGAAGGAGGAGAATTTCGAGCCGGCGCTGAGCAAGGTCTACCGCCACCCGACCTTCTACGACATCCCCGACGAAGTGGGGCACATGTGATGGCGGTCGCTGCCGAAATCGATCGCGCGACACTCACGACCTTCCTGCTGCGGCTAGCGGACGACCATCTGATTCTCGGCCACCGCCTGTCGGAATGGTGCGGCCACGCGCCGCTGCTCGAGGAAGACCTCGCCATGCCCAACATGGCGCTCGACCTGATCGGCCAGGCGCGCGCGCTCTACCAGTATGCCGGCGAGGTGGAGGGCAGGGGCCGCGGCGAGGACGACTTCGCCTATCTGCGGCGCGAGCGCGAATATCTCAACTGCCTCATGGTCGAGCGGCCGAACGGCGACTTCGCTCACACCATGCTGCGCCAGTTCTGGTTCGCCGCCTTCATGCATCCCTGGTGGGAGGCAATCGCGAAGGGCAGCGACGCAACGCTCGCGGCGATCGCCGAAAAGGCCGTCAAGGAGAGCGCCTATCACATCCGCCACGCCGGCGAGTGGGTGATCCGCCTGGGCGACGGCACGGAGGAGAGCGCGCGCCGCATGGCGGGCGCAGTGGAAGCGCTGGCGCCCTATGTCGGCGAACTGTTCGAGTCGGATGCTGTGACGCTGGCGATCGCGGAGGCCGGCATCGCGCCTGAGCCGATGACCGTCCGCTCCGCCTTCGACCGGACGGTCGCGCAGGTGTTTTCCGAGGCGATGCTGGAGCTTCCCGAGCCGACATGGCCGCAGGGCGGCGGCCGCGCCGGTCGCCACACGGAAGCGATGGGCTATCTGCTCGCCGAACTCCAACACATGCAGCGCACCTATCCGGGGGCGGTGTGGTGAGCGGGCTCCACACACGCGGGCAAGATCGGCGGGACAGCAACGTACGGCGCGATGGTCGCGCCTTGTCCCGCCGCGCCTACGCCGCCGCCGCCTCCGTTCCCGACCCGGAGATCCCCGTGCTCACCGTGGCCGATCTCGGCATCCTGCGCTCGGTCGAGATCGAGGACGGCGTGGCCGTCGCCCGCCTCACGCCGACCTATTCCGGCTGCCCGGCCACACTCGCCATCGAGCTGGCGGTCGAGGCCGCGCTGCGCGAGGCGGGCTTCGAGCCGCGCATCGAGCGCGTGCTTTCGCCCGCCTGGACGACCGACTGGATCACCGAGGGGGGCCGCGCCAAGCTCGCTGCCTATGGCATTGCGCCGCCGCAACGTGCGTCGAACTCGGTCCGCGCCTTGTTCGGTGAGGTCCAGGTCGCCTGCCCGAAGTGCGGCTCGGGCGAGACCGAGCGCATTTCCGAGTTCGGCTCGACGCCGTGCAAGGCGCTCTACCGCTGCACGGCCTGCCGCGAACCGTTCGACTACTTCAAGTGCCTGTAGCCATGTCCACCGGCTTCCATGAGCTGAAAGTCGCCTCGATCGCGCGCCAGACGCCGGATGCGGTCGCCCTCTCGCTCGAACTGCCGCCGGAGCTCCGCCCCCGCTTTGCCTTCCGCCCGGGCCAGTACCTCACGCTGGCCGCCAAAATCGACGGCAGGGAGATGCGCCGTTCCTATTCGATCTGCTCCGCGCCCGACGACCCGGTGCTGACCGTCGGCGTCAAGCGGCTCGCCGACGGCCGCTTCTCCGGCTTCATCCACGAGCGGCTGCGGGTCGGCGACACGCTGCGCGTGATGCCGCCGCAGGGCCGCTTCACCGCACTCGCAGGGCCGCGCCACGACTATGTGCTGATCGCCGCCGGTTCCGGGATCACGCCGATGCTGTCGATTGCGCGCACGGTGCTCGCTCACGAGCCGGACAGCACCATTACGCTCGTCTACGGCAACCGCTCGACCGACTCGATCATGTTCCGCGAGGAGCTCGACGACCTCAAGGACCGCTACCTCGCGCGCTTCAGCCTGGTACACGTGCTGTCGCGCGAGGCGCAGGACGTCGAGCTTCTTCACGGCCGCATCACTGGCGAGCGGATCGCCGAACTGGTGCGCCGCGGATTGATCGACGCGCACGACGCCGACGGCGTGTTCCTGTGCGGCCCCGGCGCGATGATCGAGGACGTGAGCGCGGCGCTGAAGGCGCTTGGCGTCGAGGAGGATCGCATCCGGTTCGAGCGCTTCACGCCGGCCGACGATGCACCGGCCCCCCGCGCGCCGTCAGAGGCGGCGCGCAAGGCGGCCGAGAAGGGCGTTGCGATCGAGGTCGTGCTCGACGGCGTGCGCAAGCGCTTCACGATGACGGACGCGAACGACACGGTGCTCGACGCCGCGCGTGCTGCCGGCATCGAGCTGCCATACTCCTGCGCCGGCGGCATGTGCTGCACCTGCCGCTGCCGCGTGGTCGAGGGCACGTCCGAGATGGCCGTCAACTACTCGCTGCAGCCTTGGGAGATCGAAGCCGGCTTCACGCTCGCCTGCCAGACGCGGCCGACCGGCGAGCGCTTGGTGCTCGACTTCGACGCGGCCTGAGCCGCCCGCGGACTTGCCGGCGGCCGCCCGTGCCCTAACTCGGGGGCATGAGCGATCAGTTCGGCAGAATGGCCTTCGGCATGGCGGTCGGGATTGGTGTGGGCGTCCTCATCGGCGCTGCGATGGACAATCTCGCGCTCGGTATCGGCATCGGCATTGCGATCGGCGGCGGCGTCGGCGCCGTGTGGCCGGCGCGCGGGTAGCAGCGTTTGTCCTTTCTCTCCCTTGGCGCAAGCGAGGGGATCGCAAGAGGTGGATAGGCTGCGCCCCGTGCCTCAGCGGCCCTCCCTGATCTGCGACAGCGTGCGGGTCGGCGTGATCGCCTCGACGTCCAGCTTCACTTCGATGATGGCTGGCTTGCCGCTTGCCCGCGCCCTCTCAAACGCTGGCGCGAAGTCCGCGGTCTTCTCGACGGTCTCGCCATGGCCGCCATAGGCGCGGGCGAGGGCGGCGAAGTCGGGGTTCCTGAGCTGGGTGCCCGACACGCGGCCGGGATACTCGCGCTCCTGATGCATGCGAATTGTGCCGTAGGCGCCGTTGTTGACGACGACGACGACGATCGGAAGGTCGTACTGGCAGGCGGTGGCGAACTCCTGCCCGTTCATCAGGAAGTCGCCGTCGCCGGCAAACACGATCACCTCGCGCTCGGGAAACAGGTCCTTGGCGGCCACGCCGGCGGGCGGGCCGTAGCCCATCGAACCGGAGGTCGGGGCGGCCTGCGTGGCGAAGCCGCGGAAGCGGTGGAAACGGTGGATCCAGGTCGCGAAATTGCCGGCGCCGTTGCAGAAGATCGTGTCGGGGGCGAGCGCCGTTTCCAGATGCGCCATGATCGGTCCCATCTGCACGCCGCCCGGCCCGGTCTGTGGCGGCGTGGACCAGGCGAGATAGGCCTGGTGCAGCTCCTCGGTGCGGTTGCCCCAGCGGGGTGCGGCGGACGGCCCGGTTTCCGCGAAGGCAGCGGCGAAGGCGGCGGGGGAGGCGTTGATCGGAAGCGTCGGGCGAAAGACGCGACCGAGTTCGGCCGCATCGGGGTGAACATGCACCAGCTTCTGGATCGGGTAGGGGCTTTTGAGCAGGGTGTAGTTCGAGGAAGGGACTTCCGGGAAGCGGCCTCCCACGAGCAGGACGAGGTCGGCCCACCTGATTGCCTCGGCGAGCTTCGGGTTCGGCCCGATGCCCACGTCGCCGGCGTAGCCCGGATGCAGATGATCGAACAGCATCTGGCGGCGGAACTCGACGCCGACAGGCAGCGACCAGCGTTCGGCCGCCCGTGTGAAATCGGCGACGGCCTGTTCGCTCCAGCGTCCGCCGCCGAGGATCGCGAAGGGGCGCGTGGCCTGCGACAGCAGGTGCTCCAACTCCTGCATGGCGGCCGCGCCCGGCGCGGTCTCGACCGGCACGAACGGAAGCGGAGCCGGCGCCTCCACCTCGTCGGTCAGCATGTCCTCGGGCAGCGAGACGACGACCGGCCCCGG
>Ga0207868_1000634_pt1 | contig 33300 bp, 34 predicted proteins | sample Passage237B_FD_187370 | JGI IMG/M metagenome (GOLD analysis project Ga0207868, IMG submission 187370) | Cellulose adapted compost microbial communities from Newby Island Compost Facility, Milpitas, CA, USA - Passage2 37B (SPAdes) (version 3) ... | reverse complement strand
GGCGGGCTTTTTGCGCGGTGGATGATCCCCCGCCATAACGACCGCCATGCCCGATACGCGCCCGCCGCAAACAGGCATGCCTTCAAACAGCATTTGCGCGGCGGCCGGCGATGCGGGCGGCGTTTCCGCCGCCACGGCGCGCGGATGATCCCAAAACCAGGACGGCACCTCCACCGCAGCGCCGCTGCGCAAGGCAAAGCGCCTGTGCCAGACGGGTGACAGCCGCGTGCGCCGCGCCTGTACGGCCTGCAATTGCGTCACCGTCGTGCGCTGCGTGGCGGGCGCGGCGGCGGGATCGGCCAGCCAGACGGCCAGATGTTCCCGACCGCGCGCGCCGAGACGCATCATCAACCCCTGTAAACAAAGGCCGAGCGCAAGACTTTCCGCCAGCGCCGCATCGTCATCGGACGGTATATCCGCCTGCGCCAGCACGGCCTGCATATAAAGCGAGAGTTTCCATTGCAGCCGGAACAGCCGCGCATAGGCGAAAGGTGAAAACGAGGTTTTAAACCTGTAGCCCGCCGCGCTGTCCGGCACAACCCGCACCGCACCGCCGCTGACCAGCGCGGTCAGGACCGTCGCGTTGATATAGGGGCGGTTTTGATAAAACATCACCATATCCCCCGCCGCCGCAGGCGCGGGCACATCCAGCAAAGCCAGTGCGCGGCGGAAGGGAGAGGTTTCTTCCCCAAGATCGAAAATACGGATCAACGCCTGTTGCTGCGCTTCATCAAAAGCCTGTGCGGAGAGAACATCCTCGGGAAAAGCGGTCCAGAGTATTTGCGGCATGTTACAGGCTCTCCAATCCCCCGAAGGCATAAAGACGGTAGGGCGTGGCGACATAGATGCGGTCGCCGTCATCGGCGGGCGAGGCGCTTGCCCCCTCCGCCACCCTGCGGCGCGCCAGCTCCGCCCCCGTTTCGGCATCGCGGATGGTGAACACACCGTCCACCGTCACGGCGGCGATCATATCGCGCTTGCCCGCCCGCCGGATCAGACGCGCGGCGGCCATGAATGCGCTGCCGATCTTTTTCTGCCAGAGGGGCGCGCCGTCACGCCCGCGCAGGGCCAGCAACGCGCCGTTCTTCAAGGTATAAACCGCAATGTCTTTTTCTGCAACATAGCTGCCCGGCTCCACCGGCATGGCGGGCAGCTCCCGTTGCCAGCGCAGCTTGCCGTTTTGCGCATCCAGCGCCATGGCCCAGCCTTTATCCGTGTCGCGCGTCACGCCGATCTGCCCCTGCCCTGTGGAGGTGACGATAAAATCGCCGTTCTTTGACAATTGCGGCCGCCCCCACGGCTGCCCCGGCAGCGGCGTTTGGAAAAGGATATCGCCATCCGCTGCCCGCATGCCGAAGAACAGCGATTGCATCACGTTTTCATCGGGCTGCGCTGCGGCATAGAGCCTGTTGCCCGCCACCAGCGGCGTTGAATCGATATGCCCCACGGCCTGATGCCAGATGACCTTGCCGTCTGCGGCGCGCAGCGACCAGATGCCGCCCCCGCCCGTGGAAAGCCAGAGCTGCTTGCCATCCGCCGACACTTCGGGCGGGGATTCAATATGCCCCAGAAATTCCCGCGCCCAATGGATCGTCCCCTCCGGCAGCGTCATCGACGTCAGCGCGGCGGATTGCGTATGATGCAGCCCTTCTCCGCTGTAAACCGTTTTGCCGTGACCTTTGCCGACGGTGAACATCGGCTCGTTCTGCGTGTGGTACCAGAGCAATGCGCCGTTGGCCGTGTGATAGGCCTCCACCGTATTTTTATACGTGCCGACCACCAAAACGCCTTCGGCCACAACGGGCGATGACAACAACTGGTTTTTGGTGCGCACGACCCAAAGATCGGTAAAGCGCGGCAAGGGCGCCACATCGGGCAGATCGCCGCGCGGTCGGATCACGGTGTGCTTGGGCAGATCCGCCGCCGCCACGGCGCGCGATCCCGCATCCCGCACCTCTTTATCCGGCATGGCGGCAATGACGATACCGCCCGCAATCGCAAAACAAAGCAATGCGACCACCCATATCCGCCGCCCCCGTTTCCAGACAACGGCGGTCAGCCCCGCAAGGCCGCCGATGGCGGTCAGCAGCAGCGGCACAATTTCCACCAGCGGCAACAGCGCGGGGAAAAAATAGAAACGATGGCGGCTCAAGCGGATGTTATGCGGCGGACGTGACACTTGCCTTCAACCCCTTTATTTCCCATTATGACCCAGATGATGCCTGTCAGACGACAGAAAATCCGCCCGCCTTGGCCGGATGGCGGAAAAAATGCAAAACGGGGAAAAACAGGGAGTTACATCCATGAAATGCGCCAGCTGGAACGTGAATTCCATCAATATGCGCCTGCCGCACGTGCTGGACTGGCTGGCCGCGCACAAGCCCGATGCGCTGATGCTTCAGGAACTGAAATGCATGGACGATAAATTCCCCCTCAAGGAGATCGAGGCTGCGGGCTATCACGCCGCCGTCCACGGGCAAAAGACATGGAACGGCGTTGCCATCCTCTCCCCCCATCCGATCGAGGATGTGGTCAAGGGGTTGCCCGGCGATGACAGCGACGAACAGGCGCGTTATCTGGAAGCCACCATCAAGGGCGTGCGCGTTGCCTCCATTTACCTGCCGAACGGCAATCCCGTGGAGAGCGAGAAATATCCCTATAAACTTGCATGGTTCGACCGCCTGATCGCGCGGGCGAAACAATTGCTGGCCACGGAACAGCCCGTGGTGCTGGCCGGTGATTACAACATCATCCCCGAAGACCGCGATTGCCATGACCCCGCCGCATGGGCGGAGGATGCGCTGTTCCGTCTGGAAAGCCGCCGCAAATTCCGCAGCCTGCTGCATCTCGGTTTTACCGATGCCTTCCGCGCCGTGAATGACGAGGCGCATCAATATACCTTCTGGGATTATCAGGCAGGCGCATGGCAGCGCGACCACGGCATCCGCATTGATCACCTGCTGCTTTCCCCGCAGGCGGCGGACCGTTTGGAAACCTGCGCCATCGACCGCGCCCCCCGCGCGGCGGAAAAGGCCTCCGACCACACGCCTATTTATATGGTTTTAAAGGATTAAATCCCGAAAGCACCCCAACGCGCCGCAGGACGGACACGGGAGAAAACGCTTCCTTGTCCTTATGTTAATTGACTTTTAAGCCGGCTGCTATAAGATGTGGAAACAATCGACAACCGTGACGGATGCACCGCCAATGGCTGATAAACCGGAAAAAAAGAGCTTTGCCACGCGCCTGCGTGACATTTTCAAACGCAGCAGCCAGCCGCCGGTGCCGAATGACATCGTCAACAATAAACAGGTGCAAAAAGCGGTCTTCAAACAACACCGCCGCAAGCGCTGGCGCGCGCTGCGCAATGTCGCGCTGGTCTCCACGGCCCTGTCCACGATTTTGCATTTCAATCCCGATATCGTCAGCACCTCCTATGACGACCATATGGCCGCGCGCGGTTATCCCTACGCGCATGCGAAAAATTTCCATGCCGCAAATGTGCGCGTCCTGGACCGCAGCAACCCCCTGCTGCCCTTCTATACTGCCGGCACCAGCGTAACGGAGGGCTGGCGCGAAGCGGACAGGCAGAATATGGGGATGTTGACCAAAATCGTCATTACGCCCATTGTCTATACCGCCGGTTTTGCGCAGGGCGTGGGCGACATCTTTTCGGGCAACGCACTGGATGCGCATTCCTTAAGCACAAATGCGCCGCTGGACCAGCGCAATGTTTATATCCGCCCGCCTGCGGACGATTTCACGGTCAACGACTTCCTGCGCGAATTTGCGGGGCTGCACCTATCCAACCTGCAATTCAGGAACGATAATGAGGCCATTGCCCGCATCCTTTACGAATACGTCATGCTGCACGAAGCGCGCCACGGCGACCAGAGCAAATCGGTTTCCACCGCGCTGAACGAAGCGGATGCCGACCGTTACGCCTTCGCCGTGCTGGAAACCCGCGGGTACAAGCCCGAACTGTTGCAGGAAGTGCGCGAGATTGTTACCCATGGCCGCACCATGGCCAGCGTTCTGGGCGGCGGCACCAGCCATGCGACCAGCCTGTCGCTGATGCGCCAGTACCCGACGGCCTTCGATGCCTATGAAGACGGCGCGACCTTCAAGCGCCTGCATGACATTCTGGCCGATGCCGTGCATATGAACGAAGACCGGTTTGACGAAAACATGCCGCATGGCAACCGCATGATCTATGTCTCCGCCGCGCTGTTCGTACAAGGCACGCTGAACAACAACCGCGAACTGCGCGAGGCGAACAACCATTTCCGCATGGCGACGCTGTTTTTCCAGCAGGCCAGCGGCTATGCGCTGTTCGGCCCGATGGAGAACTTCCACAACATCAATGTGGATTATCTGAAGCGCCCCTATACCGCCGCGCCGGACAAAACGGTACCGGCCGCCAAGACGCAGCCGCCCGCAAAAAGGCCGCTTGCGCCCGCATCGCCCCCGACGAGCTAGGGCATCTTTCGTTTTTCCTGAAAACGGAAGCGGATCAGATATCCATTTCCCAATGCTGGCCGACCAAATCGCGGCCGAAGCGGTGATGCCGCACTTCGCGCACGATTTTCAGCCCCGCGTCCTCGAACAGGTCCTGCGCGTGGCCAAGGATGCTTTCCGTCCACATGGTCAGCTTTTTATATCCCGCATGGCGCGCAAAGCGGATCGCCTCGCCCAGCATGCTTTTGCCGATGCCAAGGTTCCGCGCCTCCGATGCGACGAACAGCAGGCGCAATTCGGCAATGTCTTCCTTGACCTTCACAAGGCACAGGGAGCCGACGATCTTGCCCTCCATTTCCGCGATCCAGCAGCGCTCGCGCAGGCTGTCGTAATTGCGGATGAATTCGGCGGTTTTTTCGGCGACCAGCGCCTCGAATTCCTCGTTCCAGCCGTAATCCTTGGCAAATTCGGTGGCATGCGAATGCACGATCATGCCCATATCGCCCACGCGATGCGCGCGCAGCTTCCAGTTTTTGCCTTTGATGGCGGTCGTTTTTTCCTTGCCGTTGAGGATATTGTCGATCGTATCCATGGCCTCGACCAGACGGATCTGGTCTTCCTCGGAAACGGCTTCCAGCATTTCCAGCACGTTGCGGCGTGCTTCGTTCAGCACATCCTGCGCCACCTTGCGGCCTTTGCGCGTCAGGATGATGGTGCGCTGGCGGCCGTCGCTTTTGGAGCGTTCCTTGCTGATCAGCCCCGCTCGCTCGAAACCTTGCAGGATGCGGCTGATATAGCCGCCGTCCATGCGCAGATCGCGGCACAGCACGCTGGCCGTTGTCGATTTCTTGAAAGTCAGCTCGTTGAGGACACGTACTTCCGCGAGGGAAAAAGGGCTGCCGAAAATATTCTCCGCCAACGCGCCGATACGATGCATATACATTCTGCCGAACTGGCGAATGCGCTCGATACGCGCTTCCATATTCGGGTCAATGTCTTCAATCGGGTCCGCCACGGAGCCATACTTTCGAAAAAAGATAAAATGCAGCCTATTCTTATGAATATATCTTTTAAGTATATACGCCCGCGCGGAAACACGTAAATATAAATAACTTCGAAAATGAGGTTTTTTATCTGTTTTGGGCAAAAAATCGTCAAAACCGCCCTGTTTTGCCGCATTTTGTACCGTTTTTGCCCGTTTTTTAGGCAAAATTACGTCAGATCCACCAATTTCCACAGGCCTTCCGCCTGTTTTTCAAACAAAAACGGCTGCGCATTGGCGCTATGGTCCAGATCGCTGAACAGGCAACGGCGCAAAACGCGATAGACTCCGCCATGCGCCACGAACAGGATATTCTCCCCCGCCGCCGCCAGATGACGGGTAAAGACCTCCAGCGTGCGTTTCTTGAAAACGGCATAGGGCTCGGCCTCCGGCGGACAGGGGTAGCCGTTTTCCTCCACGGCCAAGGATCCGTCCGCCATCCAGGCGCTGCGCTGGCGGTCCATTTCCACATGGGTCAGGCCCTCCATGCTGCCGAAATGGCGTTCCATCAGCCCCGCATCCAGCGCCAGCGGTTTTTGCAAAACGCGGTTCACGATCTCTGCCGTTTCACGGGCGCGCACAAGGGGGCTTGCGACAATCCGGTCGATAGAAACGCGGGAGAGCGCCGCCGCGGCAGCCTCCGCCTGCGCCCGGCCCGTTTCGTTCAGGGGAATATCCGTATGCCCCTGCATCAGCCCCTGTTTGTTCCAGTCCGTTTCCCCGTGACGCAGAAAATAAAAAGATCCCGGCAACATGGCATTTCCCCTTGCGCGACAATGATATCAGGCCCCAGATTAAAAAGGATGCTCCCGCGGCACAACGGCAAAATATTAACCCTTCGTGCCGTATGATCAACAAGCATGTTTTCGGAGAAACGGCGATGCCTATGAAACAATCGACATGGATTTTGCTCATGGGGCTTTGCCTGTTGTGGCATGGCGGCGCCGCCCGCGCGGCGCAGGCCCCCGCGCCCGAAAAAAGCACGACAACATCCCCCGCCCTTACGCATTTGCTGACGCCGCCTTATTGCGCGCCGATCGAACAGGTGCTGGGCGATATCATCGGCACGCGGCACATCGGTTATTTCGCCGATGCCATCGGCACCGACGGCAATGTGCATATGTGGTTTGTCAGCAGCGGCCGCCGCGACTGGGTGCAGATTGTGGTTTATGAAGATTTGCAGGCCTGCATCATGGCGGAAGGCGTCTCTTTCGGCCTTGCGCTGGAGCCGATGGCGGAACCTTCTCCGGCGGCGAAGGCGCTTTATCCCGATCTTGGCCTGCCCGTGCCGGAACCTGCCGTTAAGCCCTGACAATCGTGCGAAAGGTCAGATTGACACGCGGCTGCGTGACGGTGACTGTCGGCGGCAGGCGGTGCAGCCAATGCGTTTGCGTCGTGCCTTTCATGACCAGAACACTGCCGTGTTCCAGCACGCGGGAAACGGTCTCCCCTGTCTTTTTATGTTTGAAGGCGAATTTCCGCGCCGCGCCGAAGCTGAGAGAGCCGATGGCGCCGTTCTTTTTCAAATCACGTTCCGCATCCGCGTGCCAGGCCATGCCTTCGCTGCCGTCGTGGTATAAATTGAGCAGGCAGGAATTATAGGTTTCGCCCGTCACATCCTCGGCCAGTTTTTTCAGGCGCAGCAAATCCGCCGTCCACGGCAGGGCGCGTTTGGTGACTTTGGAATAGGTATATTCAAACGGCGCATCCGCATACCATGCGACCATGCGCCGGGTTGTGATCTTGCGGCCGTAAATGACGGCTTCGTCATGTTTCCATGCGATATCGCGCAGCAGGCGCGAAAGCATGTCATCCGCATCGGCCTTCGGCATCACCACGCCGTAATAATACACAATGCCGTCGCGGGGCAGCAGGTTTTCGGGCGCGCCGGCAGCGGATTCAAACAGGTCCATCGCCACCCTCCGCATCATGTCTTTCGATGATTGTCATGTTGGGAAAAAATGGTGCTGTTGAAGAGAATTGAACTCTCGACCTCTCCCTTACCAAGGGAGTGCTCTACCCCTGAGCTACAACAGCGCACTCGATCAAACGCACGGGCGGTGCCCGATTGCTCTGACAGGGGCGCAAGTTACACCACTTTTCCAAAATAAACAAGACCCCTGTGCAGGGTCTGTTTTCCTTTATTTTCAAGGCATAAGCCCGGCGGAGCCTTTTACCGCCGCCCGCAAGACCGCCCCGCGGGGCGTTCTCACAGCTTGGCGGGCAAACGCTTGGGAAAGCTGTGCGCGTTGCGTATAGGCCCGCGTTTTTCCGGACTTTTGGCGGATTTTCTGGCCGAATATCCACCGTGACTCCGCACAAATACGCCCTGAAACACAGGCCAAAAGGCCCTTAAAAAGGCCATAAAAAACGTCTGCCTTGACGAGAGCGCTTTGCCGGTTCCTGTTTTTGTCGCTGGCTGTCAGAGCCTTTATAGGGCTTGGCATGGCCCCCCATCCGCCTCAGTTGCTCATAGGCTTCGGCAATATCCGCCTGCGCGGGGAACGCCTCAAAGGGCATGCGCCCAAGTTCGGGCCCGCCTGAAGATGCCCATTGGGTAATTTCCTGTTTGGCGAAGTTAAAACGCGTTACCAGCTCGGCTTCCCGCTTCACAATACATTCGCTTTTCGTCAAAAAAAACGTGGGTGGCGCGGCAGACGGCTGCGCCTGCCGGATATCGCCAAGGGTGCCGGCGGCCACGGTATCCACCTGTGCCTTGCCGATGCGGCCGAAGTTCAGGCTGATTTTCTTTTTATCCGTCATAGGCCCCTCCTGCCGCTGCTGCCCTGTTGCGATGGACAGATTATATCACCTAAATTGACATTATGCAAATAATATACCTCCTTTCCTGCTTGACGGCAAATGCGGGGCATCGCTACTTTGGGCGCATGACGGACACAAAAAACACCCCCCGCCCCCCGCAGGGGCACGGCCAGAAAAAGGCCGAAGAACTTTCCGCCGCATTGCGTGCCAATCTTGCCAAACGCAAGCAACAGGCACGCGCGCGCAAGGAATCCGCCGCCAAAACACCATCCGCCGAGGAGCAAGACTGACATGCCGATTATGCCCGATTCATGGATCCGCCAGCAGGCACTGGAAAACGGGATGATTACCCCGTTCGAGGAGCGCCTGAAACGCGACGGCGTGATTTCCTACGGCCTGTCTTCCTACGGCTATGACTGCCGCCTGTCGGATGAATTCATGATTTTCACCAACGTCGATAACGCGATTGTCGATCCGAAAAACTTCAGCAACGACAGCTTTGTCACGCGCAAAACCGATGTCTGCGTCATTCCGCCGAACAGCTTCGTGCTGTGCCGCACGGTCGAAACCTTCAAGGTGCCGCGTGATGTGCTGGTCGTCTGCCTTGGCAAAAGCACCTATGCGCGCTGCGGGCTGATCGTCAACGTCACGCCGCTGGAACCGGAATGGGAAGGTCAGGTGACGCTGGAAATTTCCAATACCACGCCCCTGCCCGCCAAGGTTTACGCCAACGAAGGCATCGCGCAGTTCCTGTTCTTCAAGGGCGCGAGCGAATGCGAAGTGTCCTACGCGGACCGCGCCGGCAAATACATGAAACAGTCAGGCGTCACCCTGCCGCGGATGTAAACCGGCGCAAGCACTTATAAACAAAGAATAAATCCACAAAATTCGGCAAGGCGCAGGCTTTTGCTTTATATTAACATATATGTTTTACACTGAACCTGCGCCCTGAGACGCGCCAACGAAACGGGATATATGACGCAAGATCGCCAAACGTCCAAGCCGCTGGTTGTTGTGTACCATGCCGATTGCATTGACGGTGCGGCCTGTGCCTGGGCGGTTGCCAAGGCATGGGGGCAGGATGACCCGCGCACTCGGAAAAATTCCAATATCACCTATATCCCCTATGCGCATCATGACGTGGAGCAGGCGGAAGATACAATCCGCGCTGCGCTCGGCAAGGATGCAGAGATCTATTTCGTCGATGTCGCCCCCACGCCCGCCTTTCTGGACGAATTGATGACGCCCGACGACAACGGCGCGGCCAAGGTGCAGAAAATCCGCGTGATCGACCACCATGTTTCCGCCGGTGACATGCTGGCAGGCTATACCCCGCCCGCCGTGCCGGCCGGAATGGATGCGCCTGAGCTGAACATCAGGATCGACAAAACCCGCCGCGCCGCCGCCGCGCTGGTATGGGAAGAACTGATGCCCGGCACGCCCGCGCCCGATGTGCTGAACGTCATCGACAAAATGGACGGCAATGCCGCCGGCCTGACGACGCCGCAGGATTTCTTTGCTGCCGCGCTGGTGGATACCTTTGACATCACGACGCCGGAAAAATCGCTGCACACGCTGCGCAATCTGGCACGCATGACCTTTAACGACATGGCACGGCGCGGGCGGCACATTTCCCACGATCAGGACACGAAAATCGAAAAGCTGCTGGAAACCGCGAATATCGTGCATCTGCAAATCCTGCCCGATGCGCCCCCTGTGCCCGTCCCCGTCGTCAACGGCGACGTGAAACAATACGGGCGCAAGATATCGGAAAAGCTGGTGGAACTGGGAAAAAAAACCGGCAGCAATATCGCCTTTGCGTGGTACATGCAGAAAAACGGCACCGTCAGCATGAGCATCCGCACCGACGGCGAACCCGATGCCGCAAAAGTGGCGGAACATTTGCGCAAAACCATGGGCGTCACGGGCGGCGGCCATGCCTGTGCGGGCGCGGTGCATTTTTCATCGCTGTTCGAATTTGCGCGACACATGCCTTTTGCCGCCGCAACCCCGCCTGCCGATGCCGCCCCGCCCGCGCCGCAGCGTCCGGCGCCGGACAAAAACGCGCCGCACCATCACTAGACTTTTGCGAAGTTTACCCGTTTTTCGGTTTTTGCACGGCAGCGCCGAGCGGTTTTTTCTGCACGTCCGTCACGCCGTATTCGGGCGGATTGCCGCCAAGGCGTTTCAGCACGTCATAGGCTTCCGCAATGGCCTCGCGGCGCTGGATTTCATCAAAATTGCGCACGACGGCGATCTGGTTTCTCTCCGGCTCGCGGTAAATCACCTGCTGCGTCCAGAAATTGAAGGTCATGGTCAGGCCCTTTTCCTTCACATCGATGCTATAGGCGCTGACCTTGGCAAAACGGCTTGTATCGACCGGCGGCGGCGGTGGCGGCGGCGGCTCGTAACCCGGCTGGAAGCAGATCAGGTAATCAATCGCTTCCTTGTGCCTGCCCTGTTTGGCGTGGTCATAGGCGATTTGCCCCGAATTGTCGGCGATTTGCGTATCCACCTCGTGCTTGACGGTCAGCATCTTGATGGCTTCCATATGCCCGCCCTGCGCCGCAAGAATCAGCGCGGTTTCGCCGTTTTCGTTCACGGCGTTTTTATGCGCGCCTTCCGCGATCAGCACGTCGATCAGCCGCGCATGCCCTTTCTGCGCGGCGGCCAGCAGAGCGGCATCGTAATCGACGGGCAGGTTCTTCTCTTTTTGCTGCCTTGCGATCTGGCGCACCAGCGCAATCGATCCGCCCTTCGCCGCAAGGGCAATGGCGGGCGTGTTTTTCTCGTCCGTCGCGCTCACATCCGCGCCGTGTTCGATCAGGAGTTTTGCCAGTTCGTGATGCCCGCTCGCCAGCGCGATGTAAAGCGGCGTGCGTCCGCGGCGGTCGCGCAGATTGACATCGGCCTCCGGCCTTGCCAGCAGGCTTTTGACCATATATTCCTGTTTATGCCCCACCGCGCTGTGCAACGGCGCGCGGCCCTTGTCCACCAGCGCGTTGATATTCTCCACCTCCGGCAGAACCTGCGTGGCGATGTACTGGCCGTCCGACGTGCTTTCAATCGCGCGCGTCAAAAGATCCAGCATGGCATGCGGCATATCCGCCGTTTCCTTATAGGCCTTCAGCGCGCCTTTTTCGATCATGCGGTGCAGAACATGGGCGCCCGCGTGGTTGCTGAGGCACATCTGGAAAGGCGTCTGGCCGCTTTTGTTTTTCGCCATCATATCGGCGCCCGCCTCCAACAGCTTGGCAATTACCGTGCTGTTGCGGTGATAGATCGCGCGGTGCAACGCCGTATTGCCGTCCGCATCGGGCTGGTTCACATCGGCTTTGGCTTCAAGCAGCACGGTAACGGCGCGTTCGGCCTCCGTGCTGAAATAGCGATCCGCCGCCCAGACGATAAAAGGCTGTTTCCTCTCCGCATCCATGAAACCGTTGGGATTGCCCCCGCGTTGTAAAGCCTTTTTGACGGCGGCAAGGTTTTCGCTGCGCAGCGCGGCGCCCAAAACGGCGTCTTTTTCCTTCTGGCTAAGACCGAGCATCGCGGCTTCCTTGTTTATATCTGATTGCGGGAGGTTTTTACTTATAAGGTCTTTCCATATCCGCGTCAAGACGCGCGCCCTTTGCGGCCCCGCTTGACAGCCTTGCCGAAAGAGCGCTGAATATGTGGCGTTTGATTAAGAGGAAGCCTTTGGAATCATTGAAGAACAGACATCTCATCATCATTTACCACGTCGATTGCATCGACGGGCTTGCCTCTGCCTGGGCCGTGCATTGCCATTACGGGCAGGAACCCGATATCCGCATCGATTACGTGCCCTACGGCCATCACAATGTCGAGGCCGCGCAGCATATCATCCGCGGGCATCTGGCGCGTGAAACGGGCGCGTCGCTGGTGGATGTCGTTTTTGTGGATGTCGCCCCCACGCCGGAATTCCTGACCGAGCTTTTGACCCCGCCCGCCCGCGCGACGCGCGTCGTGGTGGCCGACCATCACAAAAGCGCGGCGGAAGCGCTGGCGCATTACAAGGCGCCGCAAGGCGACGGCGTGCCGGAGCTTTACCTCAACATCGACGCGCAGCATCCCTCCGCCGCCAATATGGTCTGGGATTACCTCTTCCCGAATACGCCCGCGCCGGTGTTTTTCCAGCTGATCGCCAAAATGGATCTTGGCCAGAACCTGCTGAAGACGGAGGAAGACTACGCCGCCGCCGCGCTGGTGGATTCCAAAAACATCACCACGATTGAAACGGCGTTCAAATCATTCGATGCCCTTTCGCATCTGACGTTCCACGATCTTGTCGCGCTGGGACGTAATATTCTGCACGATCAGGACACGCGCATCAGCAAGCTGGACGACAATATTCTCTACGTTCCCCTTTCCCTCTCCGAAAACGCCGCGCCCGTCTGGGTGCCGGCGGTGAATGCGGATGTGCAAAACTTCGGCCGCTATATTTCCACATGGCTGGTGCAGCAGGCCGAAAAAACCGGCGCAGGCATCGGCTTTGCGTGGTACGTGCAGGGCAACGGCACCGTGACCATCAGCATCCGCAGCAACGGCACGCCCGATGCCAGCGCGGTTGCAGCCCATTTGTGCAAAAGCCTGGGCATTCGCGGCGGCGGGCACAGCACCAGCGCGGCGGTGCATTTCCCCTCGTTCGAATCCTTTTGCAACCATATCCGCCTGCATACCGCAGCGCAGATGCAAAGCCGGACAGCATAAAATATAAAAAAGCGCAGGATCAAAGATGCCGGGCCGCCGGCTTGGCGGCCGCCGCCTGCGGCGCCGATTTGTTGAGCCTGGCGACAACGGCGTCGGCATCCGGCGCGTCTTTGGCAAGCGCGAGCGCCGCATATTCCGATGCGCCTTTCGTTTGTGCAAAAGCCTCCACAAAGCCGCGCAGGGCCGCACCGGCTTCCTGCGACGCGCTGCCGGGCCTGCCCAGTTCCAGCAATTTCATCTGCATGTGCAGATAGCCCGCGCCGTTCACCTGATCGCGGATATGACCCATCCAGCCAAGGTTGCCTTTTTGCACATCCTCGCGGTAATGCGGGCTGTCCGGCGGCGCGGCCAGACGCGCAGTGTTCTTGACAAGGGCATCACGCAGCTCGTAAGACACCATGCCGTTTTGCCGGCGCATTTTGTTGAGCATATTGACCAGATTTTCCGCGGCATTGAAAAGCTTTTCATCCGCCCCGTCGGGAAAGGAAAGCCCCTGCGGCACGCGCTCCTCGGGGAAAAGGTTATCGACCGTATAGGGACCGTCAAATTTTTCGGCTGCGGGTTTTGCCTTGGCGGCTTCGGCTGCGAAAAAACTGTCCTGCGCATATTTCACCGGCGCGGCAACAGGTGCAACCGCTTCGGGTGCGGCAAATCTGGATTCAAATTTCGGCGCTGCTGCGGCTTCCGCCTTGATGTCCTGTTTGACGTCCGGCGCGGGCGCGGCGCGGATCTCCGCCACGGCCTGATTGACCTCTTCGATCACGGGCATCATCGGCGCATCGTCGTAGAGGTTGAAGGCGCGACGCGCCTCGGCCAGAAAACGGTTCAACGGCAGAATGCCTTTTTGCGGATCGGGGCGGGTTTCCGCCTCCTCCGTCAGAAAATGTTTCAGGACGGTTTGCAAATGCTGCGTTTTTTCGGATTTGCCGAGCGTTTCGGCCACCGTTTCCATGGCCGTGCTGATGCGCCGGAAAATGCCGCCCACCTGCGGCTGTGCGGCGGCAAGGGTATCGAATGCCGCATTTACCTCCTCTGCATGATCCACCGCCTGCTGCACGGCCCGGTTTTGCGCCGCCAGCATGGCACCGCTGGCGCTGTGCAAACGCAGGTTGCCGATGGCGGCAGTATTGATGACGCAGTAATAATCATTCGCCGAGAGCACATCCACCCCCGCCGTGCGCAAAATCGCCATACCGTCGGCGGAAGCCGCCATGAGGTGGAAGTTGCTGTTGACCGTTTCATTCTCCGCCATCATGCGGCCCAGCGCTGGATTGCCGACCTTTTCGCCCGCCGCTTGCAGCGCTGCTGCAAAATCGGGCGTGATGGCTTGGTTGGTCTCCAGAATACGCGCATCGTCCTTGAGCTCGAAGGCATAGATCGCCGCATCGACGGGATTGCCGTGGCTGCCGAAATCCAGCATGCCGTCCTCGGTAATGAAATAGGTGCATTCGATGGCCGAAGGCGACGTATAAAACCCGCGCCCGAACAGGTTCTGCCCCGCGCCCAGCTTGGCGTCATCCACGACGCTGAAGGCATGGCGGGAAGCATGGTAGAGGGTTTTCGGCACGCGCGAGTCTCCTGATAACTGACCCATCATATGATAACATTATTAAAAATCACTGAGCGGGAATTTTTCACATACCATAACCATTTTTAGAACAAAAATAGAACAATTTGGTGAATTTCATATACTTTATGGCCAAATCCCCTTATAAAACATGCGCACCACAAGAGGATGTTTTTTCGCCGCGCCGCCCTGTCGCCGCGCGGCCTGCAACAAAGAAAAGAAACACCATGGATAAAATTCGTATTTACGGCGGCCACCCCCTGAACGGCCAGATCGAGATCAGCGGCGCCAAGAATGCGGCCCTGCCGCTGATGACCGCCGCCATCCTGACCGACCAGCCCCTGACGCTGGACCGCGTGCCGGATTTGAAAGACGTCGGCTCCCTGACCGATGTACTGGAAAAACTGGGCGTGAAGGTTGATTACAACCCGCAGACCAAGCGCATGGTGCTGGATGCCAAAACGATCACCAGCTGCGTTGCGCCCTATGAGCTGGTCAGCAAGATGCGGGCGAGCATTCTGGTGCTCGGCCCCCTGCTGGCGCGTCACGGCGAGGCCAAGGTTTCCCTGCCCGGCGGATGCGCTATCGGCAGCCGCCCCGTGGACCTGCATATCGACGGCCTGACGCAAATGGGCGCGGACATTACGCTGGAAGACGGCTATATCATTGCCAAGGCCCCCGCAGGCGGGTTGAAGGGCGCGAATATCCTGTTCTCCAAAGTGTCCGTCGGCGCAACGGAAAATCTCTTGATGGCCGCCACGCTGGCCAAGGGCACGACCACCCTTGTCAATGCCGCGCGGGAGCCGGAGATTGTGGATCTCGGCGAATGCCTGATCGCCATGGGCGCGGAAATCGAAGGTCTCGGCAGCGACCGCATCACCATTCACGGCAAGCAAAGCCTTTCGGGCGCGACCCATACCGTTGTCGCCGACCGTATCGAGGCAGGCACCTTCATCATGGCGGGTGCCATGACGGGCGGCGCGCTGACCCTGAAAAACGTGGATAACCGCCATATCGATTATCTGACGGAACCGCTTTACAAGGCAGGCGTTGATCTCATCATCAACAAGGATGAGCAAACCGTGACGATCAAACGCGTTAACGACGTGCTGCGCGGCATCGACATCATGACCGAGCCCTACCCCGGTTTTCCGACCGATTTGCAGGCGCAGGCCATGTCCATGCTGACCATTGCCGAAGGCGCGGGCATGGTGACTGAAACGATTTTTGAAAATCGCTTCATGCACGTGCCCGAACTGGTACGCATGGGCGCGGATATTACGGTGCATGGTTCCTCCGCCCTTGTACGCGGCGTGCCGCGCCTGAAAGGCGCGGACGTGATGGCGACGGATTTGCGCGCCTCGGTCTCCCTCGTGCTGGCGGGTCTGGTGGCCAGCGGCGCGACGACGGTGCATCGCATCTATCACCTCGACCGCGGGTATGAGCATATCGTCGAAAAACTTTCCGGTGTCGGGGCCAATCTTGAACGCCTGAAGGAAGAAGCCGCCTGATGCCGCAACAATCCGCAACCGCCGTGACGCAATTCCGCATCGCCGACGTGGTTCTGGACGGCAGCAGCCTCGTCGCCCGCTCCGCCGATATCGAGATGGAGCGCCACAAGGCGGTTTCGGACCTTCTGGCCGAAAACAGCTTTGAACTGCTCAGCCCCGCCGGAACGACCGGCGCTTATCACCTGAAGCTGACGCTGGATACCGACCGCCTGCATATGCGCGTGCATTGCCGGGGCACGGATATGACGGAAATGCTGTCCATCCCCTTGTCCCCGCTCAAAAAGCACATCCATGATTATGTCATCCTGTGCGACAATTTTTATAAAACGGCACGGGAAGGACAGATCCACCGGCTGGAGGCGATTGACGCCGGCCGCCGCTCCATTCACGATGAAGCGGCCGAATTGCTGGCCGAAAGCCTGCAAAACAAGGTCAATCTGGACAAATTGACGGCACGCCGTTTATTTAGTCTTTTGTATGTGCTACATATGCGTGGCACGGATGTCATGTAACTTACCGAGATTTAGAGGAATATGTCTGAAAAAGAAGATCTGATGAGCTTTGACGGTGTTGTCACCGAACTGCTCCCCAACGCGATGTTCCGCGTCAAGCTGGACAACGGCCACATTATTCTGGCGCACAGCTCCGGCAAAATGCGTAAAAACAAAATCCGCATTCTGGAAGCGGACCGCGTGACTGTCGAGATGACCCCCTACGACCTGACCAAGGGCCGTATCACTTTCCGCCATAAATAAAAGAAGGCCCGGCCATGTCCGCCACACCGCGCCCCAAGCTTGTGCTGGCATCGGCATCGCCCCGCCGTCTGGAACTGTTGCGGCAAATGCACATCGTCCCCGACGACGTTCTGCCTGCCGATATTGACGAAACCCCTTTAAAATCCGAATTGCCCCTTGCCTATGCGCGGCGCATTGCCGCGGGCAAGGCGGCGAAAATCCGTGACAGCGTGCCGGATGCCGTCATCCTGTCCGCCGATACGGTGGTCGCCTGCGGCCGCCGCATCCTGCCCAAGGCGGAAACGGAAGCCGAGGCGCGCGCCTGCCTTGCCCTGCTGTCGGGCCGCCGCCACCGCGTCATCAGCGCCGTTTCGGTCATCGCGCCCGATGGCCGCGCGCAAACGCGCCCCGTGACCTCCATCGTCAAGTTCAAGCGCCTGACCGCCGCCGATATCGATGCCTATATCCGCAGCGGCGAATGGCAGGGCAAGGCGGGCGGCTATGCCATTCAGGGCCTTGCCGCCGCGTTTATTCCCTTTATCAGCGGATCTTATTCCGCCATCGTCGGTTTGCCGCTGGCGGAAACCATGGCCATGTTGAGGAGTGCGGGATATGAGCGGGATTGACCTTTACGTCGATGAAATAGACGGCCGCCTGCATGCCGCCGTGGTGCAAAAAACGGTGCTGACCGACCTTTACGTCGATGCGCTGGATCAGGAAGCCGGCTGGGGCAGCATTTACCTTGGCCGCGTCACGAAAATCGACAAGCGCCTCGATGCCGCAATTGTCGATCTGGGCAATAATATCAGCGGCCTGTTGCAGGCCAAGCACGTATATCTGCCCGAGGCAGGCCCTGCGGCCGACCATTCCGGCATTGCCGATCTGCTGCATCCGGGACAAATGGTCATGGTGCAGGTAAAGGCCGAGGCGAAGAAAGCATCGCAGCACGAAAAACACAAAATGCCGCGCCTGACCATGCTGCTTTACATCATGGGGCAATATCTCATCCACAGCCCCGTTGCGGGACAGGTGACGATTTCCGCGCGGATCGAAAACGAAGACGTGCTGAAATTCACCAGCCGCCTGAAAGGCAAAGGCGGCTGGCTGGTGCAGCACAATGCCGAAGATGCAGGCGAGGAACAGCTGCTGAACGAGGCCCGCCACCTGCGCGCCGAATGGCAGCGGATTGCCGATGCCATGGAAACCACGGGCGACAAGCCGCGGCTGATCAAGGCGGGGCCGAATGCCCTTGCCCGCGCGCTGAACGATCTGGGCGCGCGCCGTTTCGATCATATCCACATCGGCAACAAAAACACCTTTACGCAGATGGAAAAATGGTGCGAGCAGCACGACCCTGCTCTTGCCACCTCCAAACGGCTGCGCCTGTTCAAGCCGGAAAAACTGGGACAAAGACTTTTCGAGGTCAACGACCTTTTCTCCGAAATCGCAATGCTGGAGGAGCCCGTTGTGCATCTTTCCGGCGGCGGTTCCATCATCATCGAGCCGACGCATGCCCTGACCGTTATTGACGTGAACCAGGGCAACGGGCTCAGCGCCGCCGCCGTCAATCAGGAAGCGGCACGGGAAATCGCGCGGCAAATGCGTTTACGCAATATGTCGGGCGCCATTCTGGTCGATTTTATCGGCATGCATCTAAAGGCGGAACGCATCCGCCTGATCGAAACCATGGAAAAGCTGCTGGCATGGGATACCGCCAATGCCGAGGTACACGGCTTTACCCGTCTTGGCATCATGGAGCTGACGCGCAAGCGCCGCACCGCCACCTATGCGGAAAAGATAAAGGTCTATCTCAACAAATAACAACACCACCGCGCCGCCCTTCGGCGGCAAGAGCTTGCCTGTTATTCATATTCAAATGCCCTACGCGCTTTGGCGTGCCGCGGCGGCCTTGGAATTGACGTAGGCCAGACGGATGCCCTGCAAGACCAGATCGGGCAGGATGATGTCGAAAACCTTTTCATCGCGGAAAAGCTGCGAAAAACCGCCCGTGCCGACGACCGTTGCCGCCTCGCCCGCAAAAAGTTCCCTGTTGTAACCCGCGATGATTTCACGCAGCGCGCCGAGATGCCCGAAATAAAGGCCGCGCTGGATGCATTCGCGCGTGGACTGGCCAAGATAGGTATCGGGCACTTCGATATCCACTTCCATCAGCTTGGCCGTATTGCTCTTCAGGCTTTCCATGGCAAGGCGCATGCCGGGCATGATGGAACCGCCGAGAAAATCCTTTTTCTTCGATACCGCCACCAGCGTTGTCGCCGTGCCGAGGTCGATGATGATCAGGTTTTTATCGGGGAAAGCCTCCACCGCGCCGATCGCGCCCGCGATCAGATCCGCGCCGACTTCGGCGGGGTTTTTGTATTTGATGTTGATGCCCGTCTTGACCCCCGCCTGCAACATGAACTGTTCGGCCTGCGGGAAATACTGCGTAATGGCATGGCGAATGGTGTAGTTATACCCCGGCACGACGGAACACAACGCAATGGCCGCAATCTTGCCGTATTCGACGTTATTCGTTTGCAGGATGTTGCGCAGGAACAGGCCGAACTGGTCTGCCGTGCCGAAAGGATGCGTCGCATAGCGGAAGCGGAACAGCAATTTATCGCCGTCGAACAAACCGGCGACGATATGGGTGTTCCCGACATCAAGACACAGCAGCATAGGTATTCTCCCGTTGATATGTGGTATCATCGGCCGGCACGTTATCGATCAGCCGCACGTCGCCCAGCCAGGCGGCCGCCAGCCGCCTGCCCCAGCGCGTTTCCACATATTCGGGCCTAAAGCCTTCCTCTTCAAGCTTTTTCATGACGGCCGCGTCGGGCAAACCGCTTTGCAACAGGGCGGCCAGCACGGGCGCCTTGGCCCGTTGTTCCGGCGTCAGGCGGGCATTGCGGGAACTGAGCGCCAGCCCGTCTTCCGCCCGCCGCGTCGGACAGCCGATGATTTCCACGGGTAAAAACAAAGCCTCCGCCATTTTGCGCACCAGCAGCAATTGCTGAAAATCCTTTTCCCCGAAATAGGCGCGGTCCGCACCCGCGATGTTCAGCAATTTCAGCACCACGGTCAGCATGCCGGTAAAATGCCCGAGGCGGAAAGCGCCTTCCAGCACCCTGGCATCCTCCTGCTCGCTCACCTGCACGTGATAGGCATCGGGATACATCGCCGTCTCGTCGGGATGGAACACGTAATCCACCCCTGCGGCGTCCAGCAATGCGCAATCGGCATCAAAAGTGCGGGCGTATTTCTCGTAGTCCGATTTCTGGTTGAACTGCGTGGGGTTCACGAAAATGCTGACCAGCACATGGTCGTTTTCCGCCCGCGCGCGGTTGCAAAGGTCGATATGCCCCGCGTGCAGATTGCCCATGGTGGGCACGAAACCGAGCGAACCCGAAAGGGTTTTACGCAGGCTTTGCCAGTTTTTCGGATCCGAAACTATGGTCGGCATCGGGGAAGGCTCCTGTTTTAACGGCGTTGTTGTAATCGTTGAGCGCAGCGGTCACCAGCGCCGCGCCATCCATGAAGTTTTTGACGAATTTCGGGCGGAAATCGGTATTGAGGCCCAGAAGATCCTGAAAGACCAGCACCTGCCCGTCCGTCTCCGCGCCTGCGCCGATGCCGATGGTGGCAATGCGCAGGGCCCGCGTGATCTCGGCGGCCAGCACGGTCGGCACGCATTCCAGCACAATGGCAAAGCAGCCCGCTTCCTCCAGTGCCAGCGCTTCCTGCTTCAGGCGGTTGGCGCTTTCCTCCGTCTTGCCCTGCACCTTGTACCCGCCCAGCAAATGCACGAATTGCGGCGTCAGGCCGATATGCCCCATCACGGGCACGCCCGATTCCGTCAGGTGGCGGATCAAATCCGCATTGCCCGCCACGCCTTCGATTTTCACGGCATGCGCCCCTGCCTGCATCACGGCCTGCACGGCGGCGATATTGTCGCCAAGGTCGCGGCGATAGGACAAAAACGGCAGATCGGCGACGATGAATTTATCCTTCGCCCCGCGCGCGACGGCGGCGGTATGCATGGCCATCATCTCCACCGTAGCGGGCACGGTGCTGTTGAACCCGTGCATGGTCATGGCCAGGCTGTCGCCGACCAGAATGGTATCCACGCCGCTTTTGTCCACCAGCACGGCGCTGGTGTAATCGTAACAGGTCACCATGGTGATTTTCTCACCCGCCTGTTTTTTCTTTTGAAAATCGAAAATGTTCATCATGATGCCTTCTCCTGTTTTCCTGTATAGGCGGTCACAAATGCCTGATAGACGGGTTGGAATTCATCCCCCTTCAGCGCGGCCAGATTGCGCGCGATGGTTGCCGCATCGCCGCGCGCCAGCGGGCCGGTCAGCGCGGCGGCATAATCGGCGAGCAGATTTTCCGTTTGTTGGGAAAGATAGGGCCGCGCGGCGGCGGCGGGAATATCGAATTCGGATTGCAGGGTATCGAACAGCTTTTGCCACAGCAAACAGCTGAAATTCCCCGCCATCACGCAGAGCGCGTGATACTTCGCCTTTTGCGCAGGATCCAGCCGCGCATGCGCGTTCGGCAAGCCCGGCAGCAGATCGGCAAAATCCGGCGCATCGGCATCGATAATGAAATGGATATCGCGGTATTTTTCGGGCGCGTAAAGTTCCGCCCCGAAGGTCATCAGCGGATGCGCGCCGTAAATTCCCGCCGCATGCAACGCGCCGGAAAAATGGATTTTCAAGGCATCGGCGGCGGCCAGATGCGTTGCGGCAAAGCTTTCGATCGCATCATCGCGGATAAGCAGCAGGATATGGCTGGCCTGTGCCGCCAGCGGCGCAAGCGCGCTTTGCGGCATCTGCCGGTGCCATTGCGTATAGGGAATGTCGAGGGATTCAAAATAACGGCACATATGCCGCGCGACGCGGCCGTTGCCGATGATCAGATATGTCGGTACTTGTCGCATGATCAAGTCCATATGTTTTGCGCGGCTTTTCACCCGCCGTCCGTTTCACCGTACCCGCCCCCGAGGAGGTCGAGCCATGTATGAATCATAAGATATATGTGAAGCCGCCGTCAATCAAGCCCGCTCCCTGCGCGCCTTGCGCGCACCGGCCCGAAAAGCCGGAAAACCTTTTGTTTTTAAAGCGTTAAAAAGGGCTGGACAGGCATCTTATTTTTGCTTATAAACGCAATCCAATGCCCGGATAGCTCAGTTGGTAGAGCAGCGGATTGAAAATCCGCGTGTCGCTGGTTCAAATCCGGCTCCGGGCACCACCTTCCCCTTCTTCCCTGTTTCCCGTTTTCCGCCCATGCCTTTGCCTTGCCGTTGCGGCAGGCAGGGATTATCATTCTGGCCGATACAAACGCTTTTTTTTTACGGGATACCAGAAACATGACCTCCGCCCCCGCCGCCGCCCCGACCGAAGTTGTTTTTGCCGACGGCGATGCCGCGCCCGCCGTGCTTGTCACCAAACGCATCAACCGCCACGGGCTGATTACGGGCGCGACGGGGACGGGTAAAACCGTAACCTTGCAAAATCTGGCCGAGAATATGGCGCGCATCGGCATCCCCGTTTTTGTAACGGATGTGAAGGGCGATCTCTCCGGCATCGCCCTGCCCAAAGCGCCGGGCAGCATTTGCCCGCCGACGGTGTTCTGGGATCTGGCGGGCAAGGCGGGCCATCCCGTGCGCGTCACCGTTTCCGAATTCGGCCCCGTGCTGCTGGGCGAGCTTTTGGACCTCAGCCCCGCGCAGCGCGGCGTGCTGGAACTGGCCTTCAAGGTCGCGGATGATGAGGGCCTGCTGCTGATCGATTTCAAGGATCTGCGCGCCATGCTGCAATATGTTTCCGACAATGCGGCGGAGATCAGCGCGGAATACGGCCTTGTTTCCAAAGCTTCCGTCGCCGCCATTCAGCGCGGCCTGCTGTCGCTGGAAAACGAAGGCGCAGATAAATTCTTCGGCGAGCCTGCGCTGGAGCTGGCCGATCTCATGAAAACCGCCGCCGACGGCAAGGGGCAGATCAACGTGCTGCATGCGGCGGAACTGATCCAGAAGCCGAAGCTTTACGGCTGTTTCCTGCTCTGGCTTCTGTCGGAGCTTTACGAACAAATGCCGGAAGCCGGCGATTTGCCGCTGCCGAAACTCGCGCTGTTTTTCGACGAAGCGCATTTGATGTTCGATACCGCGCCGAAAGCACTGCTGGACAAGGTGGAACAGGTCATGCGCCTTATCCGCTCCAAGGGCATCGGCGTTTATTACGTGACGCAAAACCCCGCCGATATTCCGGTGGAAATTCAGGGCCAGCTCGGCAACCGCGTGCAGCATGCGCTCCGCGCCTTTACGCCGGCAGAACAAAAGAAGGTGAAAGCCGCCGCCGACAGCCTGCGTCCCAACCCTGCCTTTGATACCTTTGACGTGATCGGCACGCTGGCCGTGGGCGAAGCTTTGGTTTCCGTCCTCGACGACAAAGGCGCGCCGACGATGGTGGAACGCGTGAAGGTGCGCCTGCCCGACAGCCGTCTTGGCCCGCTGCAACCGCACGAACGCCAGCAAATGATGGTGACCAGCGCGCTGGCCGGAAAATACGATACGGTGATTGACCGCCATTCCGCCTATGAGGCGCTGACGGCCAAGGCCGGCGACGCGGCGGAAAAAGCGGCGCGCGAAGCTGCCGAAAAGGCGCGGAAGGAAGCCGATGAAAAGGCCGCAAAGGAAGCGGAAAAAGCCGCCGAAGCCGCCCGCAAGGCACGCGAACGCGCCGAGAAGGAAGCCGCCAGAACCGCGCGCAAACCCGGCCGCCCGCGCGACAGCGTTCTCGACACCGTGGTCAAAACGGCCACCCGCAGCATTTCCAGCAGCATCGGCCGCCAGCTCGGCCAGCAAATCCTGCGCGGCATTTTGGGTTCGATCAAAAAATAAGCCCCCCTGCAAACAAGCCGCCTGCCCGCGCCCCTTTGATCTATACCAGATAGATCAAAGGTTTATCCGCATTTCATTGGCAACGGCAGGTATATTTGCTAGAATATACCCATAAAGCGGGCATGGGAGGCATATATATGCGTTTATCGAAGTTTCTGGGATTTGGCGGGCCACAATATACCATCAGTATCGCCAGAGGTTTTCACGGCGCGCCGAAAAACAGCTCCCGTATTATCTCCCTGAACCAGGACAGCTTTGACACGCCGCTGGATGCCTACGGCCTCATGTCGGATTATCCCTGCATTATCGTGGACGACCATGCCAACAAGCAGCGCTATGCCGTCTGCGGCCGCCGCGGCAGCGGGATCGAAGAAATTTACAAGAAACATACCGCAAGCGCGGTCGAAAAAACGATCGAGTTCCTGACCACGCTGGAGCCGGTCAATATAACGCTCGAAGATGTGGAAGAGCGCCATCAAAAAGCGCTGAAACGCACCAATGCCTTTCTGGAACGCCGCTTCGGCGATTACGGTTCCGCGCGCGAGGCGATGGATGCCCTCGTCCGTTACATCGACCGTAAATTCATCAGGGATGTGGCCATCGTGGAAACCGACGGTTACGGCAGTGATATCCACTTCAAAAACGGCCACCGTTTCACCGTCCTGCACAAAGCCATCAACCAGCCGCAACCCGCCGCAACCCAATCCCCCCGTCCGCAATCACCATCGGGGCCGGGGGTGTAATCGCGGCTTTCTGCGCAACACGATTTCGCACAATAAAAAACCCGGCCAAGGCCGGGTTTTTTATGGATCAAAAGTGGCGTCCCCTACGGGATTCGAACCCGTGTCGCATCCGTGAAAGGGATGTGTCCTAGGCCTCTAGACGAAGGGGACGCAATGTCTTTTGAGGTGTTGCTTTTTTATATGTCCGGCGGCGGAAAAGCAAGACTTATTTTTTCATTTTCCCGACAAATTTTGGCGGGTTTCGGGGCTTTATTTCGGTCGCGCAGCAGGGGTGTTTGGGGGCGGCGCGGCGGGCTTCGGGGGCGCAGACACTACCTCTAAATCCTTGAAACTGCCCCATTTTTCCAGCGCCCGCAGGGTCGCTTTGAAATCGGGGTCGTCCTTGTAATCCACGGGGCCGTGGTTATGGGCGGCGTAAATACCTGCCACAAAGGCCCCCACCCCCTTGGCATCGGGATATTTGCCGTTTTGCGGATAGGCCATGAGCAGCAGGGTATCGCATTTTTCCAGCCCCGGAGCGAGCGGCGGCTGCACATAGGGCACGGGGATCTGCCGCGCGCCCCATTTTTCGAACAGCGCCACGCGTTTGGCGGGGTCCATGCTGTCGTCTTCGGGTTTGATCTTGGCGGGGTCGTTGACCTCGATCATCACGGATTGCAGCGTCTGGCCGTTTTTGGCGGCAAGCTGTTGCAGCCCTTCGATGCGCCCCTTCACCATCAGACGGCCAAGGCCCATTTGCTGGTATTTCGGATCAATCGCGTTATAGGCGAGCAGTCCCGCGTGATGCGAGCCGTAATAATAGGCGATGGAAATGCCGTAAACTTCGGCCTTTTCCGCATCGTCCAGATGCTTGCCCGCCAGCAGGATGACACGCTCCACGCCGTTGACGGGCTTTTTCAGGCGGCTTTCGATTTTTTCGAGGCTTTCGCGCTCGTCCTCGATCGGGAAGGCCGGCACGTAAATATCATGATAGGCGCGGCGCATGAGACGCAGCGCCAGTGCGTCACCCGCCGTGACGACCTTCGTTTCTGCCGATACGGCGTTAAAACTGTTGCGCATGGTCAAGCCCGCCCCTTTTTGAACGTATTCCTTGAAAATACGCGGTTTTTTGGATTATGTCAATAAAAAGCCGTCCAAGGACCGTCAGGCATACATCCGCGCGGCATCGACGATCTGGAAGTTCACGTTTTTCCGCCCCTGCCACGTATTGATGGTGATATGCCCCGCAAGATAGAGCGGCGCGCCGCCCGCGGTCAGCAGCGCCTTGCCCAGTTCCGTATCCACGGCGCGGAAGGCAATGGCCTTCACCGTCTGCCCGCCTGCCGTATCCTGAATAAAGCAGCTGACATGTTTTTCCCCGACGACGGAGGCCTTGATGACCTTCGCCCCCGCCAGCGCAAAGCGCGGTTCCGCATGGCCGGTGCCATAGGGGCCGAGTGCGTTAATGGTTTCCGCAAGTTCGATGGTCAGCGCGTTGACGGAAAGCACGTTGTCCAGCCGCAGCTCCGGCATATAGACCTGCCCCTGCAACTGGTCGGCCACATGCGCGTTGACGAAAGTATGAAAGGCTGCGAGGCTCTGGCGCGTCACGGTGAAGCCCGCCGCCATTTTATGCCCGCCGCCCGCGATCAGAATACCGTTTTGCTTGGCGGCAATGATGGCCGCGCCGAGATCGACCGGCCCGATGGAACGCGCGGAAGCCTTGCCGATGCCGTGGCTGTCAAAAGCAATGACGCAGGCGGGACGGTTGTATTTTTCCTTCAGCCGCGCGGCGACAATGCCGATGACGCCGGGGTGCCAGCCTTCGCCCGCCACCACCAGCACGCGGTCGTTTTCCGCGCCGGTCTCTTCGATGATTTCCAATGCCTGTTCCAGCACGGCATCCTCGATGGCTTTGCGCTCGCTGTTATATTCATGCAGCTTGCTGGCCAGCACGCGCGCCTCCAGCGTATTGTCGGTGGAGAGCATGCGCCAGCCCAGCGCCGCCTCGCCCACGCGCCCACCCGCATTCACGCGCGGGCCGAAAACGAAACCGGCATGGAAGGTCGTCGGTTCGTAAGACACGCCCGCGATATCGGACAGCGCGACAAGGCCCGGATTCTGGCGCAGCGCCATCACGCGCAGGCCTTGCGCGACAAAGGCGCGGTTGATGCCCGTCAACGGCACAACGTCGCATACGGTGCCGAGCGCGACGATGTCCAGCCAGTTCAGGATGCGCGGCTGCGGCCGTTTGTCGTTATAAAATCCCGCTTCGCGCAAAACGCGGTTGACGGCGACCACGGCAAGGAAGGTGACACCCACGGCGGCCATATGTCCCTGCCCGCTGTCATCATCCAGACGGTTGGGGTTCACAACGGCAACGGCATCGGGCAATTGCGGCTCCGCCCTGTGGTGATCGAGGATCACGATATCCAGCCCTGCCTGCGTTCCTGCGGCAATGGCCTCAAAGGCCGTAATGCCGCAATCGACGGTGATCAGCAGCTCCGCCCCTTCTTCACGCAGACGGCACAGCGCGGGCGCATTGGGGCCGTAGCCTTCGGCCAGGCGGTCGGGAATATAAATCTCCAGGTCATGGCCGATGCTGTCGAAAAAGCGTTTCAAAAGCGCGGCGGAAGTGGCGCCGTCCACATCGTAATCGCCGAAGACGGCGACTTTCTCGCCGTTCATGATCGCGGTGGCGATCCGTTCCGCCGCCTTGTCCATATCCTTCAGCGTATAGGGATCGGGCAGCTGGTCGCGGATGGTGGGGTTCAAAAACGCGGGCACATCGTCAAAGCCGATGCCGCGCGCGACGATCAGGCGGCTGACGATCAGCGGCAGGTCATAGGTTTGCGCAATCGCCGTGGCGATGCGTTCATCCACGGGCGTAAATACCCATTTCTTGCCCAGCAGGGATTCCTCCACATCCAGAACGGCAGGCAGCGCCGCGCCTTCAATGACGCGGTTCAGCTCCTGCATCTGCAATGCGGCGAATTTGCTCATGGTTATTTATACCCGCTTTTGCGTGTGAAGTTATGCGTGGCCTCGATCCGGCGCACCGTGCCGGTTTTGGAGCGCATGATGACCGAATGCGTATAGGCGCCGCCGGCAAAACGGCGCACGCCTTTCAGCATCGCGCCATCCGTCACGCCTGTGGCGGCGAACATGACATCGCCGCGCGCCATATCGGTCATGCCGTATTTGCGGGACAGGTCCTGCACGCCCCATTTCGCGGCGCGGGCTTTTTCGTCGTCATTGCGGAACAGCAAGCGGCCCTGAATAAAACCGCCGACGCAGCGCAGGGCGGCGGCCGCCAGCACGCCTTCGGGTGCGCCGCCGGAACCCATGTAAATATCCACGCCGCTGCCGGGCTGTGCCGTGGCGATCACGCCGCTGACATCCCCGTCGGAGATCAGCATGATCCGCGCGCCGGCCTCGCGCACGCGCGCGATCAGTTCTTCATGGCGCGGGCGGTCGAGAATGCAGGCAACGATATCGGATACATCCACGCCCTTGGCCTTTGCCAGCGCCTTCAGGTTTTCGGCGGGCGTCGCGTCGAGATCCACCACATCCTCGGGCAGGCCGCCGCCGACGGCGATTTTGTCCATGTACACATCGGGCGCGTTCAGGAAGCCGCCTTTTTCGGCCAGCGCCACCACGGCCAGCGCGTTCGGCCCGCCCTTGGCGGTGATCGTCGTGCCTTCCAGCGGGTCGAGCGCGATATCCATCGCAGGGCCGCCCGCGCCGACTTTTTCACCGATGTAGAGCATCGGCGCCTCATCCCGCTCGCCTTCGCCGATCACAACCGTACCGTCGATGGCCAGCGCGTTCAGCGCATTGCGCATCGCATCCACGGCGGCCTGATCGGCCGCTTTTTCATCCCCGCGCCCCATCAGCAGGGAAGCGGAAAGCGCGGCCGCTTCCGTCACGCGCACCAGTTCCAGCGCAAGGTTGCGGTCGAGCGTCAGTTTTTCATGCAGGCGATTGTCGGCCATGTGGCCCTCCTCGGACAGGTGTTTCAAACTCGCTTGTGACATCTTCGGGCACTCCTTGTTGCCGTTAGCCTTCGAATTCCTCGATCCGCATCATATGCGGCGTTTCCATGACCGCTTGCAGCGCGGCGATTTTTCCGATCGCGGCGTTCATATCCGCCTCGCGCGTTTCATGCGTGGTCATGATCAGCTGCACGGGTTGCCCCGGGTCGCGCCCGCGTTGCAAAACGGATTCCAGCGAGACATGGCAATCGCGCAAGATCGCGGAAATATCGGCCACCACGCCCGGCACATCCAGCACCTTGAAGCGCAAATAATAGGATTCAACCCGCGCTGTCAGATCGGCCGGCACCAGCGGCACGACAGCGCCGCCCGCCACGCCCATCAGGGGCAGCACATGACCGCGCGCGATATCCACAATATCGGCCACCACGGCGGAAGCCGTCGCATCACCGCCCGCGCCTGCGCCCATCAGCAAAATCTTGCCGGAAAAATCGCCATCCACATAAACAGCATTCAGCGCGCCATCGACGGCGGCAATCGCGCTGCTTCTGGGCACAAGACAGGGTTCGACCGATTGTTCGATCCCCTTCTCCGTCACGCGCGCGGTGCCGAGCAGCTTGATGCGATAACCCAGTTCATCCGCAAAGGCGATATCCAGCGAGGTGATATGGCGGATACCCTTCATATCGATATGCTTCACATCCGGCACGCAGCCGAAAGCAAGGCCGGTGAGGATGGAAAGTTTATGCGCGGCATCGATGCCATCGACATCGAATGTCGGATCGGCCTCCGCATAGCCAAGCTGCTGTGCTTCCGCCAGCACATCGGCAAAATCGCGGCCCGTATGCGTCATCTCCGAGAGGATGTAATTGCAGGTGCCGTTCAAAATGCCGTAAATCGCGCGGATGTTATTGGCGGCAAGCCCTTCGCGCAGCCCCTTGATCACGGGAATGCCGCCCGCCACGGCCGCTTCGAAAGCGATGGAGGATTTGGCATCCTGCAACAGCGCCAGCACCTCTGCCCCGCGGCTGGCGAGCAGCGCCTTGTTCGCGGTCACGACAGGCTTGCCGGCCTTGACGGCGGCGGAGACGAGATCGAAGGCCTTGCCTTCCGCGCCGCCCATCAGTTCCACCACCAGATCCACGGCAGGATCGGCGGCCAGCGCGACCGGATCGTCATGCCACGTCACGCCGGAAAGATCGATGCCGCGGTCGCGCGTTTTATCGCGCGCGGAAACGGCGGTGACGTTGACATCGCGGCCCGCGCGCGCGGCCAGCACAGACGCATTCTGTTGCAACAGGCGAAAAACGCTTGCGCCCACATTGCCAAGACCCGCAATACCGATGTTGAGCGGCGTGGCCATCCACTGCCTCTTTCTTGTTATTGTTTTGCCCGTTTCTGCCCTGCGGCAATCGACGGCAGGGCTGGCCGGGCGCTCTGGCCATTCAAAACCTGTTTTCGGGTGCAGCGACGCCCGCCGAAACGATCAGCGGGCGCGCGCAACTTCCTTATGCTGTCCGGTCAGGTATTACTGACCCGCGACGAAAACATCCACACGGCGGTCTGCCGCTTCCTGGGAACGTGTCCCGGGGTTCGGGTTCGGTTCTTCGTCGCCTTTGGAAACGGATTGCACCCATGCCGGGTTCAGGCCCGCCTGGTTCAATACGTTCGTGACGGCATTGGCGCGCTTTTGCGCCATTTCAAAATTGATCATCTTGCGACGCACGGGATCGGTCACGCCGTCCACGCGCTGGCTGGCATGGCCGACAACCGTCACGGCGAGCGGGCCGGACTGCGTTTGCATCAGGCTGGCCGCAAGGTTGCGCAGATCGGATTTCTCGCGCGGCGTCAGGCGGGAAGATGCATGCAGGAAGTAGATCTGCTGCACCAGCTGGCCGTAATCATCCACGGCGAGGAAATTGTCCTGCGGCCCGCCATCGACCGGATATACGGTCACGCTGCCCGAGTCATGGGCAGGCGGCAGGGCGTAATTTTCAATCTGGTGCCAGTCGGGGCGCTTTTCGTTTGCAGGGGAGCCGGGCGGCTTGACAAGCGGCGGACGCTCCGCATTAAAGCCCGTATACCCCGTCGGCATGCGGATGCCGGTTTTATCTTCAACCACGGACGGGCGACCGTTGAGCCATGCCCAGCCTTCGTTACGCACGGAACCATCCGGCTGCGTCGAACACGCGGCAAGCGTCAGGACGGTCAGGAACGAAAAAACAAAACGGGTAAAACGCATGTGACTAAAAACCCCAAAGAAGGAAAGGTCGTGGATTTGTATTTTTGAATCAGCTTGATAACTGCTGCAATAGTGTGACCGAAACCGACGGTTTCGGCAAGGCTTAGTATGATTATTTTACGCGTTTCAAAATGGCCGTGCGGAAATGAAGATCCTGCCCGTTCAAGGCCTTGCGCCCTGTGAAATCGGGTATAAGCTTATCCATAACCCATTCAAAACGGGCGTTTGTCCCCGCCTGTTCATGAAACGCCTGACGGGCGTTTTCTATCTCGTTATGTTCAACGGTAAACTGATGCGCGCGGGATGCCGGCACGGGATACTGGATCTCCAGATACCCCGCCGCTGCGACTAAAGAAAACATTTTCTTTAAAGAAGTTGCGCGATCTTTTTGATCAAGATACTGAAGAACGCCGACGGACGTGACAACATCATAGGGCTGCCCCTTTGCGACCGCTCTGCCGAACTCAGGTAATGCTTCAGCTGTCCATTTTATATTTTTATTTTTAAAGGTTTTCTTCCCCTCGTCCCGCAAAGCTTTGGCAGGTTCGGCCGCCAGAACCAGATGCCCCTTGTCCGCAAACATGGCCGCATCCGCGCCGGAGCCTGCACCGATATCCAGCACGCGCAAAACCTTGCCTTCCGGCAGTTGCGCCAGCAAATCCGCATGCACCTTTTCGCGGTCCAGCGCATTGTATTGCGCGGCCAGTTCTTTGGCACGGCTGTTGAAATATGTCATGGCGGGTTTGTTCATGGGGTTTGTCCTAGAGATATGCCCGCGCAAGGTCAACGTAATGTTTGGCGGAATACGGAATATAGGCTTTTTCCTCCGCCGTCAGGTCGCGCATGTATTTGGCAGGCGATCCGGCCCAGAGCTGCCCTGCGGGGATACGCTTGCCCGGCGTGACCAGCGCCCCCGCCGCCACCATGGCGCCGGATTCAACATAGGCCCCGTCCATAACGCAGGCCTGCATGCCGATAAAGGCGGCATCCTCGATGGTGCAGGCATGCAGCAACGCCGCATGGCCGACCGTCACGTCGCTGCCGATATAGGTGCCCTGCAGGGTGGAGGACACGTGGATCACCGTGCCGTCCTGAATATTCGTGCGCGCGCCGATTTTGATGTTGTTCACATCCCCGCGCAGCACGCAGTTGAACCAGATGCCCGCCTCCCCGGCAATTTCCACATCGCCGATCACCCAGCTGCCGGGCGCAATCCAGACGTTGGGCGCGATTTTCGGCAGGATGTTTTTATAGGGCAGAATGTGCGCGGACATGGGCTTGGCTCTCCTTCTCCGCCCCATCCTACCCCTGCGCGGCATAAAAAAACACCCCGGAAAACCGGGGTGTTTTTTTGATTGCAAGCAACCGGATAAGCTTAACGCTTGACCCACTGCGTGGATTTGCGTGCTTTGTGCTTACCGTATTTCTTACGCTCGACGATACGGCTGTCGCGGGTCAGGAAGCCTGCCTTTTTCAGCGGCGTACGCAGTGCGGGTTCGAAGTTCACCAGCGCACGGGAGATGCCGTGACGTACGGCACCGGCCTGACCGGACAGACCGCCGCCTGCAACGAAGCAGACAACGTCGAACTGGCCGACGCGCTCGGCTTTTTCAAAAGCCTGGCTGATGATGAGGCGCTGGGTGCCGCGCGCGAAGTATTGCGCAACGTCCTTGCCGTTCACGGTGATTTTGCCGCTGCCGCGGGAAACCCAAACGCGGGCAACAGCGTCTTTACGACGGCCGGTGCCATAGGCGCGGCCTTTTTCGTCCAGCACCTGCTTGCGCTCAACAGCGGCCGTGGAAGCGGCTGCGGGCGCTGCGTTTTCTGCAACGGCATCTTTCAGATCGGAGAGAGTTTTCTTCGTGGTCATGATTCAATACCTTTGCAATTACCGTTTGTTTTTCGGGTTCATAGCCGCAACGTCAAAGACTTCCGGCTGTTGTGCCGCATGCGGATGTTCCGCGCCTGCGTAAATGCGCAGGCAGGTCATCTGGCTACGGGCCAGCGGGCTGTCTTTCGGCATCATGCGGCGGACGGCGTTTTCAATCACGCGGCCGGGGAATTTGCCGGCGAGGATCTGGCCTTTGGACAGGCCTTTGATACCGCCCGGGAAACCCGTGTGCCAGTAGAACATGTCGTATTTCGCTTTTTTGCCGGTCAGGCGGACTTTTTCCGCGTTGATGACGATGACGTTGTCACCGCAATCGATGTGCGGGGTGTACATGGGCTTGTGCTTGCCGCGCAGACGCATGGCGATCAGACTGGCCAGACGGCCGAGCGTCACGCCTTCCGCATCGATCAGCAGCCACTTCTTTTCAACCTCAGAGGGTTTTGCCGAATAGGTTTTCATTGTTTGGTTTCCTAAAACTTTATGGGCGATGCGGCCGCTAAAGACCGTGCGCCTTGTTTGTTACCGGAGCGATTTATGGAGCATCCCCGCCCCCGCGTCAATCAAAAAAGTAGAGAAACTTATATTTCTTTTAAAAACAATTGGTTAAATTGCGGTATATAAATACCTCTTTTTAACGTGTTGAATTTTATAGCCGAAGACCATCGTCTCGATTCTGCACTATCGTCATTTATTCCTTGCTCCCGTCAAGCATTCAAGGGAACATTAACCTCTTTTCTGCAAAA
>Ga0207868_1000632_pt1 | contig 33483 bp, 28 predicted proteins | sample Passage237B_FD_187370 | JGI IMG/M metagenome (GOLD analysis project Ga0207868, IMG submission 187370) | Cellulose adapted compost microbial communities from Newby Island Compost Facility, Milpitas, CA, USA - Passage2 37B (SPAdes) (version 3) ... | reverse complement strand
TGGAAATGATGCATTTCGGTATCCCCGTGCTGGCGCATGGCTGTCTGTTCAACCGCCACAGCACGGAAGGCAAGGCGCGCTACTTTGAAACATCCGCCGATCTTATCCGCGAAGTCCAGGCGCTTACCCCAGAGCAGTCCGCTTTGATCGGAGCAGATATGCTCAAAATCGCCCAACGCCGTTATACTTGGGATCAGGTAGGTAGATCCTACTTTGCGTTGCTTGGAGTTAATTAGTCAGCAAACTGATTGCGTTGAAAGTGAATCTATTTTCTCTGACTTCTATGAGAGACGCGCTCGACGGTTATTTTTCTGCGTTGTTGCGGTAATTTTGGCAGTCACCGTGGTGGTGCCATTCGTTCTGTTGCCTGAAGACCTGAAGAACTATGGCATCAGCGTAATCTCGTCCGTGCTATTCGTCTCTAACATATGGTTCTTAGGAGGTAGGGTACTTCACTGAAGCGGCTGAGATGAAGCCAATTCTTCATATGTGGTCGCTTGGCGTAGAAGAGAAGTTCTATTTGTTCTTCCCGATTTTTGTATGTGCTGTGGAGTCTACATTTCTGGATACTAGACAGTGCAGCAAGAATAAACGATGTATTCTGGTATTTCACGCGGGTTTGAAACGGAAGTGCACGCCCCACAACACCGCGCATAAAAAACCCCCGGCGCTTTCCAGTGCCGGGGATTTCTTTTTGCGCTATGCGGTAGCCGGTTCAGCCCGGGCCGCCGCCATCGATGTTGATTTTCTGGCCGTTCGCATAAGGGTTCGCGTCGGACACGAGATAGACGACTGCTGCCGCCACTTCCTCCGGCTCGCAGACATGGCCGAAAGGCATGGTCTCGTCGAGTTCGTGAATATCCATGCCCTTCTTGCCCGCGCGGGCAGCGGCGAGACGCGAGCCCATATCGGTGGCGGTGAGGCCGGGCGCCACGATGTTGGTGCGAATGCCGTATTTCCGCTCTTCCTTTGCGAGCGTCAGCGCGAGTGCTTCTGCCGCTGCCTTGCCCATATTGTAAGGCCCGCCATTCGCCGACATGGACAGCGTTGCCACGGATGAAATGATGATGATGTCGCCCCGCTTCTCCTTGCGCATATGCGGGAGAACGAGCTTCGACATGAAATGCGGCGCCATGGCGTGAACACGCAGCACCCGCTCCAGCTCCTGCGGGTCGGTATCGGCAACAGACTGCCCGCGCGAGGCGATGCCCGCATTATTGACGAGAATACCGATGGAGCCGAAATCCTTCAGCACATCGGCGACCATGAGCTGGTCTTCCTCGAAATTTTCGACCGATGCCGAATAGGCCTTCGCCTTGCGGCCAAGCTTTTCAATCGCGGCAACGGTTTCCTGTGCGGCCTCCTCATCGCGGCGATAATTGACCGCGACATCGGCGCCTGCTTCCGCGAGCGACAATGCGATGGCGCGGCCGATGCCCCGGCTGCCGCCGGTCACAAGCGCAACACGCCCTTCCAGTGAAATCTTCATTGGCATTTCTCCCTGTTTCTTTGTGTCGCAAGCATAAAGAAGCCGCCCGGGATTTCCATGCCCGGGCGGCTTTTCTCATCTTCGCGGCGCTGACGTTGCGGCAAATAGCCGTTCGTGTCAGGCGATATCCTTCGAGTACTTCTTCATGTCCTCGCGGAGTTCCGTTTTCAGGATCTTGCCATTCGCATTGCGCGGCAGCGGCTCGTTGCGAAGCTCGATCTTGACCGGCACCTTGAAGGCAGCGAGCAGCTTGCCGACATGGGCGCGCAGCTCTTCTTCCGTCACCTGCTTGCCCGGTGCGACCTGCACCACAGCACCGACTTCTTCGCCCAGCACCTTGTGCGGAATGGCGACGACGGCGGCGTCCATCACGGCGGGATGCGCATAAAGCGCGTCTTCCACCTCGACGCAGTAGATGTTCTCGCCGCCACGGATCAGCATGTCCTTGGCGCGGTCGAGGATGTAAACGAAGCCTTCCTCATCCATCCGCACAAGGTCGCCCGAGTGGAACCAGCCACCTTCGGTAATGGCCTGAGCGGTTGCTTCCGGCTTGTTCCAGTAGCCCTTCACCACGTTTGGTCCGCGAATCCAGAGTTCGCCGACCTGACCGCGCGGCAGTTCATTGCCCTTGTCATCCACCACCTTGAGGTCAACGACCGGCACGGGCACGCCAGCGCTATCGGGCTTTGCCACATAGTCTTCAGCAAGGTTCAGTGTGGTGATGGCGGAGGTTTCCGTCAGGCCATAACCATTCGAGGGCTGGACCTTCGGGAACTGCTGGCGAATACGGGCAACAAGATCAGGCGCGGAAGGTGCGCCGCCATAGCCGATGGACTCAACGCTCGACGTATCGCGTATCGCGAAGTCGGGCGATTCCAGCACCTGCCAGACCATTGCCGGCACACCGCCGAAGGTCGTCACGCGCTCGCGTTCGATCAGTTCGAGTGCCTGTTCAGGGTTCCAGCGATGAATGATGACGAGCCTGCCGCCGCCCGCATAGGTGCCAACGAGGATCGAGTGGCAGCCTGTGGCGTGGAAAAGCGGCACCGAGAGAAGCGTCACACGCTGCGGCGCATTGGGGTCGGGCGCGGGCGGCATTTCGCCCCGGCGCATGAAGGCGCGTGCATTGCTGATCATCGCGTTCATCAGATTGGTGCAGATGTTGCGATGTGTGCCGAGCGCGCCCTTCGGCTTTCCGGTTGTGCCGGAAGTGTAGAAGATCGTCGCATCATCATCCGGCTCGAGGCCCGGATCGGGCAGCGGGTCGGCGGAGAGCTTGGCGTAATCCGCAGTCCTGCCGATCAGCGATTCAAGGGCGATGGCGGTGCCGAGTTCTGCTTCCGGCGTGCGCACGGCGAGCAGGCCGTCAAGCGCCAGCGCATCAAGATGCGGACGCAGGCGCTCAAGGCGCTCATGGTCAAGGATGACCACGCGGGAGCCTGAGTCCGAGATGCCGTATTCAAGCTCCGGCCCCGTGCCCCATGCGTTGAGCGGCACGATGATGCCGCCAATGGCCGCGATTGCCCAGAAGGCGACCGACCATTCGGGGAAGTTGCGCATGATGATGGCGACGCGGTCGCCCTTCTTCACGCCGTATTTTTCCTTAAGCACCCGGCCCAGCGCGCTTGCGGCGCGGTAATGATTTTCGAAGGAGACGCGCTCGTCCTGATAGACGAGGAAATCCCTGTCGCCAAAGGCGCGGCCCGCATCGAAGATCGCGCGGAGCGAGGGCGGTGTGCCCTTATAGGTGCGGATCGGAACGCCACGGATATTGACGGTTTCCATTTCGAAAGGTGTACCCGGCGAGGTGAGGAAGGCATGGGCTTCCTCGATCGTCATGGCGGGCCATTTGCTGGCGTTCTCGGCCATTCTTGTCTCCCTGAAATGCCTGAAAGGCTTGTCTGTCTTGCCGCAGGAATATCGCTTCTGGCGGCAAATTTGAAGAAAACAGGTCTTAAAGCCCGAATTTCTTCAAAAGAGCGGTTTCTTCCGCGATGCAGGCGGCAAAACCGGGGCGCGCATGGATGGCAGCAAGGTAGCGCGTGAGGTTCGGCCATGCCTTTGCATCCGGACGATACCCCGCATGAGCGAGATTCACGAAATGCGTCGCCACGGAAATGTCGGCGATGGAGAAGGCATCTCCTGCGAGAAACTCCTTCGAGCCGATTTCCTTCTCGAGCCAGGCGAAGTTGGTCGGCAGCTTTTCGTTGAAGGTCTTCTCCGCCGTTGCCGTGTCGGGTTCCTTGCCCATAAGCCGGTTCACGATCATCGGGCGGAAGATGCCCATGCCGACAGCGCCTGCGAGGTCAGAATCGGCATATTCCTCATACCAGAGCGCCTTGCCATGGGCGAAAGCCTCGGCCGGGTAAAGCGCAGGCGCGGGATGCTTCTTTTCCAGATAGCCGCAGATCGCCGAGGAATCGGGCAGCGTTGCGTCCGGGCCGACGCTCTCGTCGCGCAGCACGGGAATACGCTTCAGCGGCGAAATTTCAACAAACCAGTCAGGCGCCGGAAAGATATTCACCTGTTCGAGCGTATAGGCCACGTTCTTTTCGGCCAGAAATACCCGCACCTTGCGCACGAAAGGCGAAAGGCTCGCGCCGTAAACCGTCAGTGTCATTCTTCATTTCCTTCCCGTGCGGGGTCTGGCGATTTCTGATTTCTCGCCGGTTGCCGCTGAGCTTTTCTGATGGCGCAAGAAAGCACTCGTGCCGCCCGCGGGCAAGGACAAAGCCGCACGCAAGATTGCCTGAGGCGAAGGGAAATATGGAAAGGATGGAGGGAAATGGTACAGCCGCCCCGGATCGAACGGGGGACCTCTAGATCCACAATCTAGCGCTCTAACCAGCTGAGCTACGGCTGCACGGGATATGCGCGGGTGGCCGGGGCCGGTCGCGCATTGGCGGGGAACTTAGTTCGCTGCGCGCCAGATGACAAGCCCGCGAAAGCGCCTCCCGCAAAATAAGCAGGAGGCGCTAAACCCCCTCTACATCAATACGTTAGCTACAAAGATAGAGATGACCCCGAGCGGGGCGATATAGCGCAGCATGAAGCGCCAGAAGGAAAACCAGCGCGCCCGCTCCGCCCCCAGCGCCGCGACCACCGTTTCGCGCGTGAGGGCCCAGCCGGCAAAGAGCGCGAGCATCAGGCCCACAACCGGCATGACGATGTTCGAGACGGAGAAGTCGAAGACATCGAAGATTGTCTTGTCCACCATCAGGCCGAGAGGCGCGAGGGGGAAGAAATCTGACCAGTAATTGAAGGAGAAAACCGTCGCAAACCCGACCAGCCAACCCGCGGCACCCACCATGATGGCGAGGCGGCGGCGGGTGATCTGGTAGGTTTCCTCCGCCCAGGCGACCAGCGGCTCCAGCAGCGAGATGGCCGAAGTGAGCGCCGCAACCGCAAGCAGCAGGAAGAAAACCGCACCGATCACGACGCCGCCGCCAATCGAACCAAAGGCGATGGGAAGCGTGATGAAGGTGAGGCCCGGTCCGCTTGACGGCTCCAGCCCGAAAGAAAAGACGAGCGGGAAAATGGCGATACCCGCCGTGATCGCGACAATCGTATCCAGCACGGCAATGATGATTGCCGACCGGCCAATGGACACATCCTGCTCAAGATAAGCGCCATAGGTTATCATCGCGCCAAGCGCGACGCTGAGCGAGAAGAAGCCCTGCCCGATGGCAGCAAGCACCGTGCCCGGCGTCACATCTTCTAGCTTGAAGGCGAACATGAAGCGCATGGCCTCGCCGAAGCCCTGCGTGGTTACCGCGTAAAGCGCAAGGCCGACCAGAAGCACAAAGAGGAGCGGCATCAGGATGACGACCGAGCGTTCAATGCCCGCAGACACGCCGCCCGCCACAATCGCGATGGTGGCGCCGATGAAAACCGTGTGCCAGAAGCCCGCCTGAAGCGGCGATCCTACAAAGACGCCAAACTGCTCCGCCGAGCTTGCCGCCGTGTCACCCGCAAAGGCGCCGGTGACAGCCAGCTCAATATATTTAAGCGTCCATCCGCCGATCACGCTGTAATAAGAGAGCACGATGAAGGCACCGATTGTGCTGCCCCAGCCGATCAGCATCCAGATACGCAGCGCCCTGTGTTCCGCGACCAACCGGCGCATCGTGTTGATGGGGCTTTGCCGCCCCATGCGCCCGACGGTGATTTCGGCGATGAGAATGGGGAGCGCAATGCAGGTGAGCGTCAGCACATAAATGGCGATGAAGGCGCCGCCGCCATTTTCGCCCGCGAGATAGGGAAACCGCCAGATATTGCCCAAGCCGACGGCGCTGCCGATGGCGGCCATCAAAAAGGCGAACCGCGACGACCACTGCCGCGGCGCATAGGATGTATTCATGTCGGCTCCCCGTCCAACTACCCCGAAATTGTGTCGAGACAATAGGGAAAAGACCGGCTTCTGTCAGTCCCCCGCTCTTCCCGCAGGCGAAAATTGCCTATAGTCGCCTGCCAGAATCGGAACGGTGGGGAGACCATGAGCGAGAGCGCGATCAGCACGGCCTATATCGAGGCGAACGGACTCGCCTTCGAAGTCGATATGTGCGGCGAGGGGGAGAAATTCGCCCTGCTCCTCCACGGTTTCCCGGAAAGCAAGTATTCCTGGCGCCAGCAACTTCCCGTCTTTGCGGAACTTGGCTACACGGCCTGGGCACCGAACCTGCGCGGCTATGGCAACAGCTCCCGGCCCAAGGAAAAATCCGCCTATCACATGGACTATCTGCTGGAGGACGTGGCGGGGCTGATCGACGCGGCCCGCGCGCGCGGCATTACCGGGCCTGTCACCCTTGTCGCACATGACTGGGGCGGGGCCATTGCCTGGACCTTTGTGCTGAAAAAGATTCGCCCGCTTGAGCGGTTCATCGTGATGAACCTGCCGCACCCGGCCATCTTTGCGAAGAAAATCCGCACTTGGGCGCAACTTCGCAAATCCTGGTACGTCTTTTTCTTCCAGATCCCGTGGCTGCCGGAAAAGGTCTTCCTTGCGCGCAACGCCCAGGCGATTGCGGAGGCGTTTCGCGGCATGGCGGTGGACAAGAGCCGCTTCCCTGAAGAAGTGCTGGATCACTATCGCGCCAATGCGCAGCTTCCCGGCGCGATGACGGCGATGATCAACTATTACCGCGCCAATTTCGGCGGAGAGCGCCCGGCAGAATGGGCCGAACCGCCCATCGTGGATATTCCCACACTGATGATCTGGGGCGAGGAAGATGCCGCGCTCGGCAAGGAACTCACCTATGGCACGGAAGAACTCGTCAGCGATTTCACGCTGCGCTACCTGCCGCAAGTCTCCCACTGGGTGCAGCAGGAAGCACCGGAAGCGGTGAACGCCATGATCCGCGCCTGGATCGAAGGGCGGCATGTGCCGATGGCAGGGCTTGGCGGAAAACTGTTGCTGCCCGAATAGCGGTTCGTCATTGCGGGCGCAGAGACCTCAGGTGGTGAGTTCCGGCAGATCGCGATAAAGCGTCAGCGCCTCAGGGTTTGCCAGCGCCTCACGGTTCTTCACCTCGCGGCCATGAACAATGTCGCGCACGGCAAGTTCGGTTATCTTGCCGGACTTGGTGCGCGGAATATCGGCAACCGCAATGATCTTTGCCGGCACATGGCGCGGGGAAGCGCCTGTGCGGATGCGCTCGCGGATGCGCTTTTCCATTGCGGCATCAAGTGCGTGCCCCGGCCTCATCACCACGAAGAGAACCACGCGCACATCGCCCTGCCAGTCCTGCCCGATGGCAAGGGATTCCTGAATTTCGGGCAGTTGCTCGACCTGCGCATAGATTTCCGCTGTGCCGATGCGCACACCACCCGGATTGAGCGTCGCATCCGAGCGGCCATGAATGATGATGCCGCCATGTGGCGTTATTTCCGCAAAGTCGCCGTGACACCAGATTTCAGGGAAACGTTCGAAATAGGCAGCGGTGTACTTTGCGCCGCCCTCATCATTCCAGAAGCCAACCGGCATGGAGGGGAAAGGACGGGTACAGACAAGCTCGCCCTTCTCGCCCGTGACCGGCCTTCCCTCTTCGTCCCACACCTCGACCGCCATGCCGAGGCCTTTTGCCTGAATCTCCCCGCGCCAGACCGGCAAAACAGGGGAGCCGAGCACGAAACAGGAGACGATGTCCGTGCCACCGGAGATGGAGCAGAGCGCCACATCGCTTTTGATGCTGTCATAGACGAAATCAAAACTCTCCGGCACGAGCGGCGAGCCGGTGGAGAGGATCATCCGCATGGAAGAAAGATCATGCGTGTCGCGCGGCGCGAACCCCGCTTTCTTCACGGCATCGATGAATTTTGCGGAGGTGCCGAAAACATTTATCTTCGCCGCATCGACGTAATCGAAAAGAACGCGCTCTGAAGGATGGAAAGGTGAGCCATCATAAAGTGCGAGTGTCGCGCCAGCGGCAAGACCTGAGACAAGCCAGTTCCACATCATCCAGCCGCAGGTCGTGAAGTAGAAAAGCGTCTCGCCCGGCGTGATGTCGCAATGAAGCCGATGTTCCTTCAGATGCTGGATCAGCGTGCCGCCCGCCGAATGGACGATACATTTCGGAATGCCCGTCGTGCCGCTCGAATACATGATGTAGAGCGGATGGGCGAAAGGAAGCCTTGTGAATTGCGGCTCCGTCTCGCTCGTCTGCGAAAGCAGGCTCTCCCATTCCTCCGCCTTCGCCAGTCCCTTCGCACCTTCACCGATGAAAGACACGATGGCCACATGCTCGAGCGAAGGAAGCCCTGAGATGATCTCCGCCAGCTTTTCATACGCTGGCAGTACCTTGCCCGCATAGCGATAGCCGTCACAGGCGATCAGCACTTTCGGCGTGATCTGCCCAAAGCGATCAAGCACGCCCTTCGCGCCGAAATCAGGCGAGCAGGAGGAGAAGACCGCGCCGATGCTTGCCGCTGCGAGCATCGCGATAATCGTTTCCGGGCAATTCGGCATGAAGGCCGCCACGCGGTCGCCCTGCCCCACGCCCCATGAGCGAAGCACGGAGGCAAACCGCGCCACGTCGCGCCGGAGCGCGGCACGCGAAACGGGTGCCCTGCTCACGCCCTCATTATTGAAGAGAAGCGCCGTCTCCGCGCCATCGCCGTGCAGCAGATTTTCCGCAAAATTGAGTCGTGCTTCGGGGAAGAAACGCGCCTCCCGCATCGTCCGGCCTGCCGCGAGAGGCGTGCTGCCCTTTTCGCCAATCAGGCCGGTAAAATCCCACACCGCATCCCAAAAGGAAGCAGGCTCCGCGACCGACCATTCATGCAGCGCGTCATAGCTCTCAAGCGACACACCATGCCGCTCGCTCACCAGCCGCATGAAGGCTGTCATGCCGGCAGACGCAATCGCCCCCGCTGATGGCGACCAGAGAGGTCGATCATCGCTTTTTTCCTGCATGGGCTGCTCCCTCTTCCCGCCGATCCGGCGAAACATTAGGAGCGGCCCGTCAGGCGTTCAAGTCCGATCGGCCTTGCGCCTCCGTCAGCACATTTTCAAATCCAGAGACAGATCAAGACGAACATGGCTATCATGCTGAAGCCATAATTTGTGGTCAGTCTTGGGGAAAATCACAGCCGGAGCGCGCGCCATGTCCCGCCTGATTGCCATTCTCGTCGGTCTTCTTCTCATCATCATCGCCGCGATCATTATCGTACCGATGCTCATTCCGATGGAGACCTACAAGAATCAGGTCGTGAGCCTCGTGAAAGAACAGACAGGACGCGACCTTCGGATCGATGGCGATATCGGGCTTTCCTTCTTCCCGAATATCGGCGTCTCGCTCGAGAATGTGGGTCTTTCCAATGCCGAATGGGCAAAAGAAGGCGAGATGGCCTCCATGCAGGAAATGCGGGTGGCGTTGAAGCTGATCCCGCTTTTCAGCGGCAATGTGGAAGTGGACAGCTTTGTGCTGGTTGATCCCGTCATCCATCTCGAAGTGCGGCGCGACGGCACGCCCAACTGGCAGTTTGAAACGGCGAACGCGTCCGCTCAGGCGCAGGCAGCGAGTGCTGATGCGGCAGGCGGCGGAAGCGGGTTGAGCGGACTTCGGCTGGGCGATGTGTCGATCCGCAACGGCACCGCCACCTATCGCAATGCGCAGACAGGTGCCAGCTATGCGGCGGAGCAGGTGAATCTCGATCTCGCCATGCCGGGCCTCGACGATCCTTTCGTGGCCGACGGGTCACTCGTCTGGAATGGCGACAAGATCGACATTGATCTCAAGGCGGATCGCCCGCGCGCGCTGACAGAAGGCGGCGAAACGCCCGTCGTGCTTGATATCAAGGCACCGCGCATAAAGGCGAATTACAGCGGCACACTGAAACCGCTTGATGGTGTTGCCTTTGCCGGCAATGTCACGCTTGGCGTGCCCTCCGTGCGTGAGCTTGCGGCCTGGATCGGCAGCCCTATGCCTGCGGGCGAAGGTTTCGGCGCGCTCGACATTACCGGCAAGGTGAGTGGCAGCGGTGATGACTACCGCTTCACCGATGCGGTGATCGGCTTTGACGGAATGAATGCGGCCGGCAATCTCTCAGCCAACCTTGCCGGTGCGCGGCCGAGCCTCAAGGGCAATCTCGCCGTTGACCGGATCAATGTGAACACCTATCTCGGCGAAGATGCGCACCGCCCGTCTGGCGGCGGCAGCGGCACGGCAGGCGGCGATGACGGCTGGAGCACGGAGCCTCTCGACTTTTCTGGCCTCAAGGCGGTGAATGCCGATTTTGATTTCTCCACGGAAGAAATTCTTCTTCAGAACCTCACCATCGGTGCGAGCGCGCTCAAGCTCAAACTCACCAATGGCGTGCTGAATGCCCATCTCTCAAAGTTCAATCTTTATGACGGTGCTGGCTCCGGCACGCTGACGGTCAATGGTGCGGGCGCTGCGCCGCAGGTCAGTGCGAACTTCAAGCTCGCCGGTCTTTCCGCCGAGCCCTTCCTCACCGATGCGGTAGATTTCAAGCGGCTTCAGGGGCACATGGCGATCGATCTTGCCGTGACAAGCACCGGCCGTTCGCAGCGGGACATGGTGTCGGCGCTCAACGGCAACGGCAGCGTGAAATTCACCGATGGCAAGATCAAGGGCATCAATCTTGCGCAGCTTGCCCGCACGGTGTTGAGCGCCGCGACAACCGGCTGGCAATCCGGCGGAACACAGGACACAGATTTCTCCGAGCTTGGCGGCACCTTCACCATCACCAATGGCGTGCTGAACAATCAGGACTTTGCCCTGCTCTCCCCCCTCGTCCGGGTGACGGGTGCGGGCACGGCGAACATGCCGCAAAAGACGCTCAACTATCGCGTCGAACCGAAGCTTGCGGCCTCACTTGAAGGACAGGGCGGCTCGTCCGAGGTGAAGGGCATTGAAGTGCCGATCCTCATCACTGGCCCGTGGTCCAGCCCGCGCTTTGCGCCAGACCTTAAATCCATCATTCAGAACCGCGAGAACATTCAAAACACGATCAAGTCGATCAAGGAGGATGGCGGCAAGGGCTTGCTGAATGAACTGCTCGGCCAGCCCCAGCCTCAATCGCAGCCCGAGGGCGAGGAAGCACCGGCAGAAAGCACAAAGCCGCGCCCCGAAGACGCGCTCAAGAAACTCTTCGGACGCTAGGCGTCAGACCTTCTTGAAATCCGCGAGGGCGGCATATTCCTTCACGCCGTCCACGCGGTACATGCGCCGCGCGAGTTTCGGATAGGTGCAGACATCAATGGGCGAGCGCGTGCCGCCCATGAGGTACACGAGATCCTCGCCCGCCTCTGCCGGCACATGCATGGAGTGAGCAGGCGAATTTTTCGGGAAGATCATCATGTCGCCCGCGCGAACGGTGAAGCTCTCCTCGCCGATTGTCGCCTCGGCATGACCCGAGATCACATAGAGGAACTCTTCGTCCTGTCCGTGGAAGTGATGCTCTGTTGTGTCGCGTCCCGGCTCCACACGGACAATGTGAAGCCCCATATCGGTGAGGCCCGCCATATCCCCGACCGAGCGCGTATGACGGATAGCGTTTGCGTTGAACTGGTGGACCACCGGCTTTTCGGGCAAACCGGCGATCCGTGCCGCCGGGAAGTGGCAATCGGCCGGGCTTCCGTCGACAACCTTGCCCGAAGAATCATTGCTGCTCACTGCCTTCTCCCTTTCCCGGCCTTTCTTGGCGGCCCCTGACGCTCTAGACTGAATTTTACTGATTCGCCGGGGACAAGACGGGCGCCTTCATGATCCTGAACGCCTTGTCGACGCTGCTTAAATTCTTCATAGGGGCGGTCGCCATTGGCGCCTTGCTCAGTGCGTTCGACATCACAGCCGAGGAAGTTCTCAGGGATATCGGGTTCACGCCCGAGGCCATTCTCGCTTTTCTACGCGAGGGGATCGGCTGGGCGCTACCTCATTTCCTGCTGGGCGCGCTGGTGCTTATTCCCATCTGGCTCATCATCTTTCTCCTAAAGCCGCCGGGCTTCCGCCGATAGGCGCTTTCCGCAGGGGCGCCCCTTGCGTGAGCCGACTGCCCATGTAGAGTTATGGTTAACGGCGAGGGGAGGAGCCTTGCGCCGTCTCAGCCATGCTTTTTGGGAGGAACTCAATGAAGAAACTCGTTCTCGCGGCCACTTTCGCCTTGTCCACGCTCGCTTTCGCGGGCGCGGCGAATGCGGATGTGGGTGCCGGCCTTATCGGCAACACGGTGACGCTCACCGGGCCGGACGGCGCTGTTACCAAAATCCATTATCCCGACGCCTCGAGCGTGGTCGTGCTGGGCGCTGATGGCAACGAAGTGGGCGGCAGTTGGCGTGTGGCGGACAACACGATCTGCACCACGATTGGCGACCAGCCGGAAAACTGCACGGCACCGATTGATGAGGCCCCGAAAGTTGGCAGCTCCGGCACACTGGAGAGCGCGAACGGCAATGTCGGCTGGGCGGTGACTGCCGGCAAGGATTTCTGATCCGGCGCATTTCTCTTGCTCTGTTCGAGGCGCCGAACACTCCCTAAAGTTGCGTGAGCGACGTACAAGCAGGGAGAAACGAAAATGGGGCGCCTCGCAGGGAAAAGAGCAATCGTTACGGGCGCTGGCAGCGGCATTGGCCGGGCCAGCGCCCTTCTTTTTGCGCGGGAAGGCGCGAAAGTGGTGGCTGTGGACCGCGTGGAAGACGCGGTGGATGAAACAGCCGCCCTTATCCGCGCGGAAGGCGGCACCGTTTCCTCCGTCGCCGCCGATGTGAGCGACGAGACCGCCGTGCAGGGCTTTGTGGACCATTGCCTCTCCGCATTCGGTGGGATTGACGTGCTTTACGCCAATGCTGGCATCAGCGGCGGCCTCATTCCCATGCAGGAACAGACGGTCGCCTATTGGCAGGAAGTACTGGCGGTCAACCTGATCGGCCCCTTCCTTGCCATCAAGGCGGCAAGCCCGCACATGATCCGGCAGGGGAGCGGCTCGATCATCTGCACCGCTTCCGTGGCGGGGTTGCGGGCCAATGCCGGAGGCCTGCCCTATAGCGCCAGCAAGGCGGGCGTCATCAGCCTTGTGCAGACGGTGGCGAACGAATTGTCCGGCACGGGCGTGCGCATCAATGCGATCTGCCCCGGCCTCATCGAGACCGGCATGACGAAGCCGATCTTCGACGGGGCGCGGGCACGGGGGACCGAAGACAAGATCGGCCAGCTAAACCCGCTGAAACGCTACGGAAATCCGATCGAAATTGCGCAGGCCGCGCTTTTCCTGGCAAGCGATGACGCCTCCTATGTGAACGGTCAGGCCATTCCGGTGGATGGCGGGCTGTCGAGCACGCATCCCTTTGCCGGACGGCGATAGGCCGTCCCCCGTCAGATACGGGCGGAAATACTCGTCCCCTCGCCCGCATTCGCGATTTTCGCGCGAAGGCGGCAGGGGCCGAGGGCGAAGGCGGCGACGCCCTTGTCGCTGAAGGAGACCGGCTCGCCGAGGGAAAACCAGATTTCACCATCGGGACTCGCCTCCAGCGCGACCGTTGCGCCGTCAAATTCGCCCCAAGCCCAGAATGTACCGGTCCCACCCTGCCACTCGATTGCCGATGAACTGCCGCTCGTCGTTGCGTCGCTGAAAAACTTTGCCATGTCACTCTCCCTTGATCCGGCTACGGAGGCAAAGCTTCACACGGGCGCACCCCGGGGGGGATAAGTTCGGACGAGAAAATTTGTGCCGCGGGCGGAATCAGCCCCGTTCACATCCTTTTTATGTCAGGACATTCGACAAGCGCGGCCGGGTCATTTAAGTCCTTTGGCTGTCCTGAGCAGGTGCGCCGAGCACGCCCCGAAGCGGGACAGGGAGACCAGGGAAAGAACGCGCATCGGGCTGGCCTGAATGCGACCGATTTCTGTGTTCCCACTTCCAAACTCATGTTTTCTAAAGCACAATCGGCTTTCCAGAAAACATCGCCCCCGATGGCCGTGCCGGCCAGAATAAACGCCCCCCGCCTGCGAAGAGTCCGGCCCCTTTGCAGACGCAACGATAATGGTGACCGCGCAGAATGAATGAACAGGCGCTTCTTCCCCTGCTGATCCTGCTGCTCGCCGCGGGAAGCGCCCTGTCGGCCAGCCTGCCTTTCACCAATCGCAATGCACAGGCGCTGCTCTCCGGCGCTGTCGCCGTTACCGGCCTCATCATTGTCGCATCGTTCTATCCCAGCATTGCCGACGGCAGGGTGATCCGCAGCGAAGTCGCATGGTTGCCGGAGCTTGGACTCAATTTCACGCTGCGAATGGATGGCTTCGCCTGGATGTTCTCCATGCTCATCATGGGGATCGGCTGCCTCGTGGTGCTCTATACGCGCTATTACATGTCCGAACAGGACTCTGTACCGCGCTTCTTCGCCTTCCTGCTCGCCTTCATGGGCGCGATGCAGGGCATGGTGATTTCCGGCAATCTCATCCTGCTGACGATTTTCTGGGAACTGACCAGCATCTTCTCCTTTCTGCTGATCGGCTTCTGGCATCAGAACGCGGCTGCGCGCGACGGCGCGCGCATGGCGCTGACTATCACCTTTATCGGCGGGCTCTGCCTTCTCGTCGGGCTGCTCATCGTTGGCCATATTGTCGGCAGCTATGATCTCGATGTGGTGCTGGCCTCGGGCAACAAGATCCGCGAGCATGAACTTTATGTTCCCGCTCTCGTGTTGATCCTGCTTGGCGCGCTGACAAAGAGCGCACAGTTCCCCTTCCATTTCTGGCTGCCCAATGCGATGGCAGCACCGACTCCGGTGTCGGCCTATCTCCACTCCGCCACCATGGTGAAGGCGGGCGTGTTCCTGCTGGCGCGGCTCTGGCCCGTTCTCTCAGGTACGCCGGAATGGTTCTATATCGTTGCGGGCGCGGGCATGATCACGCTCTGCCTCGGCGCCTTCTTTGCCATTTTCCAGCACGACCTGAAGGGGCTGCTCGCCTATTCGACGATCAGCCATCTCGGCCTCATCACCACGCTGCTGGGGCTTTCAAGCCCACTCGCAGCGGTGGCGGCAATTTTCCACATGATGAACCACGCCACTTTCAAGGCGTCGCTCTTCATGGCCGCAGGCGTGATCGACCACGAAACCGGCACACGCAACATGCGAAGGCTGAGCGGGCTTTACCGCGCGATGCCGGTGACGGCGCTGCTTGCCATGGTGGCGAGCGCAGCCATGGCCGGCGTGCCGCTGCTCAACGGCTTTATCTCCAAGGAGATGTTCTTTGCGGAGACGATCATGGTGAATGCGGATTCGTTCCTCGACCGGGCGCTGCCTTATGTGGCGACGGTTGCAGGGGCGCTCGGCGTTGCCTATTCGCTGCGTTTCATCCATACGGTGTTTTTCGGTCCTGTTGCCGTCGATCTGCCGCGCGAGCCGCATGAGCCGCCGCACTGGATGCGCTTTCCGATCGACCTGCTCGTGCTTGCCTGTCTTGTTGTCGGCATCGTTCCGGCGCTCACCGTCGGCCCCTATCTGCATGTCGCGGTGGAAGCCGTGCTTGGCGCACAGACACCGGAATACAGCCTCGCTGTCTGGCATGGCATCAACACGCCGCTCATCATGAGCACGATTGCGCTTGTTACGGGCGTCATTCTCTACATTCTGCTGCGCGGCTATCTTGCGCGGTCCGAGGAAGGTCCGCCCCTGCTGCGCAACCTCAAGGGGCAGCGCATTTTCGAGCGTATCCTCGTCACCGTGTCATGGCGGTGGGCGCGCTGGATCGAAACCAAGCTGGGCACGCGCCGCCTGCAGCCGCAGCTTCGCCTTCTTGTGGGGCTGGCTTTCGCTGCCGCTGCCTGGTCGCTTCTACGGCTTGGTTTCGATATTCACCTGCCCCCGCTTGTCGGCTTTGATCCGGTCTTTGCCGGTCTCTGGCTCGTGGGCATCTTCTGCGCGGTGCTCGCCGCACAACAGGCGAAATATCACCGTCTTGCCGCGCTTATCCTGCTCGGAGGAGCGGGGCTCGTTACCTGCGTGACCTTTGTCTGGTTCTCCGCGCCTGACCTCGCGCTGACGCAGCTTCTCGTCGAGATCGTGACCACGGTTCTTCTGCTGCTTGGCCTGCGCTGGCTGCCGAAGCGGCTTGAGGAAGTGGATAATTCCGTCACCCTCTCGGCGCGGCTGCGGCGCGCGCGGGACTTTGCGCTCGCCGTTCTCTGCGGTATCGGCATGTTCATGGTCTCCTATGCCATGATGACGCGCGACGCGCCGGACACGATTGCTGATTTCTTCCTCTCCCGCGCCTATAGCGAGGGCGGCGGCACCAATGTGGTGAACGTCATCCTTGTGGACTTCCGCGGCTTTGACACGCTGGGCGAAATCACGGTTCTCGGCATTGTGGCACTCACCGTCTTTGCGCTGCTGCGCCGCTTCCGCCCTGCAGCGGAAAGCATCGGCATGCCGGAGCAGCAGCGTATCCAGATGACGCTGGATGAAGCGCATCCGCACCGCAGGGTCGGCGAGACGGTGCATGATTATCTCCATGTTCCGGCGATCATCATGCAATGGATGTTCCCGGTCATCATTCTGCTTGCGGCTTTTCTCTTCCTGCGCGGACATGATCTGCCGGGTGGCGGCTTCGTGGCGGGTATCGCGATGGCGATTGCCTTTGTGCTGCAATATCTCGCGCTCGGCACGCGGCAGGTGGAAGACAGACTGCGTATCCTGCCGATGATGTGGATTGCGGTTGGTCTGCTCACCGCCGTTTCCACAGGGCTTGGCTCTTGGTTGCTCGGCTATCCGTTCCTCACTTCCTATTCGCAATATACGGATCTGCCCTTTGTGGGTGACGTGCCCACGGCAACGGCACTTCTCTTTGACCTCGGCGTCTTTGCGCTTGTGGTCGGCGCGACGGGGCTCATCCTTCTCTCCATCGCGCATCAGTCTCTCCGCAGCTATCGCGCCCGCGTGGCCGAGACGGCGAAAGCGGAGGAAGCGTAATGGAACTCGTTCTCTCCATCGGCATCGGTGTTCTGGCGGGTGCGGGCGTCTGGGTTCTGCTCCGGCCGCGCACCTATCAGGTCATTATCGGGCTCGCGCTGCTTTCCTATGCCGTCAATCTCTTCATCTTCAGCATGGGGCGTCTCAAGATGAACGCCGCCCCCGTGCTCGAAAAAGGCGTGGGCGTGGACCCCGCGCTTTATACGGACCCCATACCTCAGGCACTCGTGCTGACGGCCATCGTGATCGGCTTTGCGACCACGGCGCTCTTTCTCGTCGTGCTGCTTGCGGCACGCGGCTTGACAGGCACCGACCATGTTGATGGACGGGAGCCGTGAGCATGAATTTCTGGTCCGACCATCTGATTGTTGCGCCCATCGTTCTGCCGCTCATGGCGGCGGCCTTTCTGCTTTTCTTCGATGACCGGCGCAGGGTGCTCAAATCCACGGTGAGCCTGCTTGCGGCGACGGGGTTGCTTGCCATTACCGTGCTGCTGCTCTTCCACCTCCATATGGATGCGAGCGCAGGCGAGGCCACAACCCATCCCTATCTTGTAGGCAACTGGCCGCCGCCCTTTGCCATTGTGCTGGTGCTCGATCCCCTGTCCGGCTTCATGCTGGCGCTGACGGCGTCACTCGCCGTGCCTGCGCTGATTTTCTCGCTGGCGCGCTGGCACAGGGCAGGCCCGCATTTCCATTCGCTGTTCCTGCTCCTTCTGATGGGCCTTAACGGCGCATTCCTGACCGGCGATCTTTTCAACCTCTTTGTCTTCTTCGAGGTGATGCTCGCGGCTTCCTACGGCCTTGTGCTTTATGGCTCAGGCCAGCTTCGCGTGCGTGCGGGCCTGCACTACATCGTTGTCAATCTCGCAGCCTCGCTTCTCTTCCTCATCGGCGTTTCGCTTATCTATGGCGTGACGGGCACGCTGAACATGGCGCATCTCGCGCAGCGCATCGCCACTACGCAGCCTGAAGACCGGCTGATGCTGGAAGCGGGTGCCGCTATTCTCGGCATCGCCTTCCTCGTCAAGGCGGGCATGTGGCCGCTGAGCTTCTGGCTGCCTCCTGCCTATTCGGCAGCAGCAGCCCCCGTAGCGGCGATCTTTGCGGTGATGAGCAAGGTCGGCATCTATGTGCTGCTTCGCCTCTCGCTTCTCTTCTTTGGGGATGATGCGGGCAGTTCGGCAGATTTCGGACGGGATGTGCTGCTTTATGGCGGCATGGCGACGCTTACCTTCGGCATGATCGGGGTACTCGCTTCGCAGGCACTTGGAAGGCTCGCGAGCTTTTCCGTGCTGGTTTCATCCGGCACGCTCCTCATCGCTATCGGTATTGGCAATGCCGGTGTGACGACCGGCGCGCTTTTCTATCTGGCAAGCTCGACACTTGCGATCAGCGCCTTCTTCCTTCTGATCGAACTCATTGAACGTGGGCAGGACGCCACGGCAAACGTGCTGGCCGTGACCATGGAAGCCTATGGCGAGGGCGAGGAAGAAGAAGAGGAAGAAGCAGGCGGCGTGATCATGCCGGGCACGCTTGCTGTTCTCGGTTTCGGCTTTGCGGCATGCGGCATGCTGCTTGCCGGGATGCCGCCTCTGCCGGGCTTTCTTGCCAAATTTGCCATGCTTTCCGGCGCGCTGAACCCCGGGGGCATTGGTGAAGGCGGCGAGATGACGCCCGTGCTCTGGGCCTTTGCCGCGCTTCTCATTCTCTCAGGCCTTGCCGCGCTCATCGCCATGACGCGAACCGGCATCCGCACCTTCTGGACGCCGGTGGAGCAGACGGTGCCACGCGTGCTGCTGATTGAAGTCGTGCCTGTGGCGCTTCTCCTCGGCCTCACGCTCGCGCTCACCGTGCAGGCGGGGCCGGTGATGCGTTTCCTCAACACCACCGCGCAGGGACTTCACTCGCCGGCAGGCTATATTGAAGGCGTGATGCAGGCTCCCCGCACGGAACCATGGGGAACCAGCAAGCCATGAGAAAGCTTTTCCCCTATCCGCTGCTTGCTCTCTCGCTCATCGTGATGTGGATGCTGCTCACGCGCTTCTCGCTCGGGCAGTTGCTTGTGGGTATTGCGGTTTCGTTTGTCGCCTGCTGGTCGATGGCGGCGCTGCGCCCTTCAAAGCCGCGGCTGAAGGGCTGGTATCTGCTGCCAAAACTGATCGCCATCGTGCTTTTCGACATCATCCGCTCCAACATAGCCGTAGCGAGCATCATTCTGAGCGGCAAGCGCCGGAAGCGGCGCTCGGGCTTCATCGTGCTCAATCTCAGGCTGCGCGACCCGATGGGGCTTGCCGTTCTCGCCGTCATCATTACCAGCACACCCGGCACGGCCTGGTTCGACTATAATGAAGCAAGCGGCAAACTCGCGATCCATGTCTTCGATCTTGTCGATGAAGAAGCGTGGATCAAACTGATCCACACACGCTACGAACGTCTTTTGATGGAGATATTCGAATGAGCGCCACTATCATTTTCTGGGCTGTCTCCATTGCGCAAGCCGCACTGGCGATTGCGATGATGTGCGCGCTCTACCGCATGATACGCGGCCCGCGTGCGCAGGACCGCGTTCTCGGGCTCGACACGCTTTACATGAACGCCATGCTGCTGCTCATTACCATCGGCATCCGCAGCAGCAATATCGCCTATTTCGAAACCGCGCTTGTGATCGGCATGCTCGGCTTTGTGGCGACGATGGCGCTTGCGAAATTCCTGATGCGCGGCGAGGTGATCGAATGAGCGTCGCATCAGACCTGCCCCTCTGGGTTGCCCTTCCCTTTGCCTTTTTCCTGCTTCTCGGCGCAGGGCTTACGCTGATCGGCTCGGTCGGCCTTGTCCGGCTCGGCAGCTTCTATGATCGCATTCACGCACCGACGCTCGGATCGAGCTGGGGAACGGCGGGCATCGTTCTTTCATCGATGATCTTCTTCACCGCGACGGAAGGCCGCCCGGTGGTGCATGAGATTCTTATCGGCATCTTCGTCACGGCCACCATGCCGGTGACGCTCATGCTGCTCGGCCGCGCCACGCTCTATCGCGACCGGGCCGAGGGCGTGGAGAATGCGCCTGAAATGCTGGCTTCCTCTGAAAGCGTCAGCAAACAGACCGAGTAAACATGCGCTTGCCCTGAAGGCGGCACAAACCGGCACCGGGAGTTCGCCATGCAGTCGATCACACGCAATATTGTCACCGGCGTTCTGACGGTCATTCCGCTGTTCGTAACGGCGTGGCTGATATGGTTCGTCGCCGATATTCTCATCTGGCTTGGCAAGCCTGCGGCCACGGCCTTCTCGCAGGCGCTGCGCCCCACGGGAGGCGATGCGGCGGCTGATCTTCTCCTCTCCGACTGGTTTCAATCGCTGCTCGCGCTGCTGATGGTGCTGCTTTTTCTCTTCCTGCTCGGCAAGACAGCGAATGCCGTTCTCGGACGGCGCATGCTCGTTCTGTTTGACAGGATCGTCGAGCGCGTGCCGCTGGCGCGCACGATCTATAGCGCTACACAAACCCTCATCCGCTCGCTGAGCGGGGATGGCACGCTGACCGGCAGCAAGGTCGTGCTGATCGAGTTCCCTTCGGAAAACATGCGCGCGGTCGGTTTCGTCACGCGCATATTCCCCGCCGTGGGCACGCAGCCGGAGCTTGCCGCCGTCTATGTGCCGACAACGCCGAACCCGACTTCGGGCTTTGTCGAGTTGGTGCCGACTTCCCGCCTCATCTGGCTGCCCTGGACGAAGAATGACGCGATGGCCTTCATCGTTTCAGGCGGCTCCATGGCCCCGGACAGCGAGCCGATTGACTGGCCGGTCCTGAAGGAGTGAGCGCGTCTCGCTATCCCTTCTCCGTCACCGTGATGACCGGCGCGAAACTCCCTCCCAGCGGCACGCGGAAACCGAGCAACAAATCATCACCTTCCTGACGAAGCGTCACCGGGCTTCCATCCGCAACAAGCCGGGCCTCCCCTGCGAGCCTGATGCCGCGCAGGCGCATGGAACTGCCTGACGGTTTGCCGAGGGGGATAATGTTCACATCGTCCCCCTTGCGCGTGAAGCGAACAGGGATACCGTCTTCCGTCACCGTATCCGAGCTTGGCGTCCCGTCCCGCCACCAGGGCACCGTGCCGTAGATCGCATCGCCATTGGTAGCAAGCCAGTCACCGAAATAGCGCAGCCGGTCAAGCTGGGGATCAGGAATCTTTGCATCCTCGCCACGCGGACCGACATTGAGCAGGAGATTGCCACCCTTCGATGTGCCGTCGATGAAATCCGCCAGAAGCGTTTCTGCAGGCGCGTAGCTTTCTTCGGTGTCGAGACGGTTATAGCCGAAGGAATGGCTCATGCCGCGCGTTGCCTCCCACTTCTTTTTCTGAATGGAGGTGAAGCGCGTATATTCCGGGGTGCGGAAATCGCTATGCGGGATTTCCTGGGGGATCACGCCTTCTACCGCTTGCGGATTCTTGCGCAGATAGCGTTTCGCCGCGAAATCGAGAAGGCGGCGCGGCAGCTTGTAGCGCAGAAGTTTTGACGCCAGCCGCTCATGCACCCAGCGATCATTCACCACGCCTTCCGGAACGGCATTGTAATAATCGGCAAAAAGCTGAAGCAGCTTATCGAGACTGGTCGGCCAGGAAATATCATTCCAGAGAATGCTCGGTTCATAGCGTTCGATCAGCTCACGCGTCTGCGCCATGGCATAGGCCGGATAATCGCCGCCCGGCATGGAGCCGACAAAATCCGCGAAGGTGCGCAGCGGCTCGCGGTTGAACGTCCAGTCAATGCCGCCTGAATAATAGACACCGAAGCGCAGGCCCTCCGCGCGCACGGCGCGGGCAAGCTCCCCCACAATGTCGCGGCCCGATGTCCAGTTCTTCTCATGCGGATTGTTGATCGCGCTCGGCCAGAGGCAATAGCCATCATGATGCTTGGTGGTAAGAACGACATACTTCGCACCAGCTTTGCGGAAGGATTCCGCCCATTCTGCCGGATCCCACTTTTTCAGCCCCTCGTCAAACGGCTCCTTGAAAGCCGTGTAAGGCAGATTGCCGTAGGTCTTCGCGTGAAACTCTGCTGCGGGCGTGCCCGGAACCTTGATCGCATTCGCATACCATTCCGTATAGGGCGTCAGGGCAACGGCGCGGTCATAATCTTTTTTGAAGGCATCGGAGATGCTGCCGATATGCGGCGCGAAAGCCGGTATCGCCCAGACGCCCCAATGAATGAAGATGCCGAACTTCGCCTCGTCATACCATTGCGGCAGCGGGCGCTTGCCGAGCGACTCAAGATTTCCTTCATACCGCATTATCGTTCCCCCCGAATGTTTTTATATAGAACGTTGTTTTATCCGGAATGCGCAACAAGTACCCGCGCTGATTATTTCGAAGCGTTGAATTTTTCGAGTGCGGCAAGAGCGCGGGAGCTCCCTTCAGTAATTGCGGAAGGAGGGCCGGGGCGCCAGAGCGACGCGGCACCCTGCGCCATAAGTGCATCATCAATGAAAAGGAGGGGAAATAGTGGCCCGTCCGCAATCGCGGCCGGAAGCGCGGGGTTGTCTCGCAGGCGGAAATCGCGCGTTACCCAGAGAATGCCCGGTGCGGTCATTCAGACAGCCCGGCGGCGCATAAGGTCGGCGGCATGGATCATCCCTTGTCAGAAGGACATCTGAGCCGCAAAGCGGAGGCCCGGAGTAACTTCGATGTGATCCCGGTGTCTTTATTTAGCCAGTCCGAAAAGCCCCCGTTCGCCATTCAACACGCGGAAGGCATCCGAAATGCCGACTACGGTTTCCGCACCGCCGAGGCAGAGATAGCCCCAGGGACGCAGCACCCGGGCGAGACCGGCAAAGATGTTTCGCCGCGTCTTCTCGTCGAAATAGATAAGCACGTTCCGGCAGAAGATGATGTCGAATGGCCCTATGGCGTTCTCATAAGGATCATCCAGAAGATTGTAGCGGCGGAACTCGACCATTTGACGCAGCGTATCCTTTGCGCGCCAGCCATCATTCTCCGGTGTGAAATATTTTCGGAGCAGATGGTCGGAAAGTCCGCGTGATACTTCGAACATCGAGTATCGACCAGCTTCGGCGCGGGCGAGCATGGCATCAGAGATATCCGTTGCCACGATCTCGACCTGCCAGTCCGCAAGAAGCGATCCCATTTCCGCCAGCGTCATCGCGATCGAGTATGGCTCCTGCCCGCTGGAACAGGCGGCACTCCAGATTCGGATGCGGCGCGATGCTCTCGCCTGCTGCATGATGTCGGGGAGCAGACTTGTCTTCAGCCGCTCGAAAGGCCATCCGTCGCGAAAGAAAAGCGTTTCATTCGTCGTCATGGCATCGACGATCTGGTTCAACACCGTTTCGTCCCGTGTCCGCCGGATTTCCTCGATGAGCTTGCCGACGCTGTCGATGCCACGCCGCCGTGCGATTGGCGACAGGCGGCTCTCAATCAGATAGCCCTTCTCCGGCGTCAACACGAGGCCGGAGCGCTCATAGAGCATCTGCTTCAGGTAGTCGAACTCGGCGGTATTCATTTCCCCTCTCCTCCTGCGATACGCATGATTGCCGGGCCGATCTGCTGTAGCGGCAGAATCTCGCTGCACAGACCGGCTTGCGCTACCGCACCCGGCATCCCCCAGACCACACTCGTCTCGCGGTCCTGCGCCAGTACATGCCCTCCCGCATGCACCACCGCCTCACACCCTTTCAACCCGTCAGATCCCATTCCTGTCAGAATGATCGTGAGGAGCCGGTCGCCGACAATGCGCGCGAGACTTCTCAGCATCGGATCAACCGCGGGCTTGCATGAATTTTCAGCCGGCCCGTCATCCAGCCGGATGATGATGCCTCCCGCCACCGCCCGTTCGACCACGAGATGCTTTCCGCCCGGTGCGATATAAATCCGGCCCGGTTCGATGCGCTCCCCCTCCTGCGCCTCGGCGGCGAGACGACCTGAATAGCGCGTCATATGCTGCGCGAGCAGGCCGGTGAAGGTTGCCGGCATATGCTGCGTGATGAGGATCGGCTGGGTCAGTGACGGATCGAGTGCTTTCAGCACCTCGGCCAGCGCCTGCGGCCCGCCGGTAGATGAGCCAATGGCGATCACATCCGGCTTTGGAAATATCTTGTTCCGACTGGTGATCGGCGCAGTGACAGGGGCAGCATTCTGAGGTGAGGTCCTTGCCTGTCTGCCCATGCGGGGCATCGCCTGCTTGCGCTTTTCGGCGCTGCCATGCTGGCGCACCTTGCGTACAAGCTCCGCATAGAAAGCGCCCGCGCCGCCAAGCCCCGCCTTCGGCTTTTCGACATAGTCAGCCGCGCCCATCGCCATTGTCTTCAGCGAGATATCGGCATCGTTCTGGCTTGCCGCCGAAACCATGATGATCTTGAGCTGCGGATCAATTTCCAGCATGCGCGGCAGGGCGGAAAGCCCGTCCAGCTCAGGCATCTCGATATCGAGCACGGCCACATCGATCTCCTGGTTTCCCAGCGCCTTGAGCGCCATCAAACCGTTTGGGACCGATGCAACAACGCGAATGTCAGGTTCCTCGCTCAGGGCGCGCGTGACGATGCCGCGCGCAATGGCTGAATCGTCAACCACCATGACACGGCATATGCTGGTAGTGTCCTTGCCTTTGCTGTGCACGCCCGCTTCGCTTCTCATTCGCCCCTGCTTCCCTTCACTTGGCTCCGCCCGCGAGAAGCCGGTCAACGGCGTCCTGCCCTGTGGCCTTTCCCGGAAGCGCCGGACCATTCAGAAGTTCATTCGTGGCTGGTGGCGGTGCTGCTGCGTGACGCCCTTCTGCCAGAAGGTCGAGACTGCGCTGAACCTCGCCAAGCGTGCCGATCACATGGGTGAGGCGCTGCCCGGTAATGTCCTGAAAGCAGCATGCTTCCATGATTGCGTCGCAGCACTCACCAACCTGCTGCCCTGCCCTGGCAGTATCGGAGAAATCAATCTCGCCGATCTTCTCAACGGCACTCATGATCCGGTCAACAGCCATTTCCATTTCGCTGATCGCCGTTTTCTGTTCGTTCAGCGCGCGCTGCAATTTCTCCTGGCGGAAGGCAGGATCAAGCAGCGGATCAAGTTCCTTGCGACTGCGCAGGACCGACCGGCAGAGGCTGATGCATTCATTGGTGAGACGCTCGACAAGATCGAGCTTTCCCTGCTCCCCCATCAGAAATCTCCGAGCACGGTCTTGAGTTTCGCTTTCAGAACTTCCGCGCTGAACGGCTTGATGATGTAGTTGTTGACGCCAGCATTGCGCGCCGCGACCACATTCTCGACCTTGGATTCTGCCGTAACCATCACGAAGGGGAGCGTCTTGAGGCTGGCATCCGCACGCACCTTCTGAAGAAGCTCGAAGCCTGTCATTGGCTGCATATTCCAGTCGGAGATCACCAGCCCGTACTGGCGTCCGCGGAGCTTTGCCAGCGCGTCTGCTCCATCCGTTGCTTCATCGATATTCGAGAAGCCGAGCTTCTGGAGAAGATTGCGGACAATGCGCAGCATCGTCTTGTAATCATCGACGATCAGGATGGGCATTTTCATATCGACAGCCATGTCGATCACTCCCTTGATTTGAATGTCAGTGGATCGCGTCTGGTGTAACCGCGTCGATCACATTGCCGACGCTGAGCACCAGAAGCAGCTTGTCTTCCAGCCGGTAGATGCCTTGCGATACATCCCGCCAGCGGGGACCAAGCGTTGCAGGGACCGGCTCGCAGAGCGTTGACGGCAGGCTCAGAACCTCCCCCACCTCATCCACAAGCAGGCTGAAAGGCTCATCCTCATGCTCGACGACAACAGCCATTGCCTTTTCCGCAAAGCCGTCAGCCGGGAGGCCGAGCCGCCGCCGCATGTCAATTGCGGTCACGATGCGCCCGCGCAGATTGAGCGAGCCCGCTATCTCCGCCGGTGCCAGCGGCACGCGGGTGATGATTTGCGGGCCCAGCACATCGCGAACATCGAGCACCGGGATGCCAAATGTCTGCCCGCCAATGACCATCGTCACATAATCTTGGGCAACAGAAAGAGCAGCCTCGTCGGTGAGGTGTGCTTGCCGTCTCATGCTGCAATCTCCTTCACCGCTGTGGCTGTTGCGGTTTTCGACAGGACGCCGAGAAGTGCTTTCGGATCAAGCTTCGTCACATAGTCTGTGAAGCCTGCTTCCTTGCCGCGCCTGATGTCCTGCGGCGTGGCATGGGAGGAGAGTGCAACGATCGGCACTTGCGTCAGGCGGTTGTCGGCGCGCAGTTCGCGCACAAGGTCAAAGCCGGAGAGGCCAGGCAGTTCGATATCGGAAACGATGCAGTCAAACTTCCTGCCTTCCTTGCAGATGCTCATTGCGGCCTCGCCGTGCTCTGCCACCGTTACCGAGTAACCGGCAATGGTGAGCATTGGCACGAGCAGATTGCGGAAGAAGGGACTGTCTTCGACGAGAAGGATCTCCCGGTCCGTTTCGGCCCCGAAGGGCTTTTCTGTTTCCACCTCGAACCAGTCGGTATCGCAGAGCCTGAGATAATGGACCGTGTCGATGATGTCGGTGGTCACGCCCGAGATAATGGCGCTGCCGAGAATGCCGGCGCGGCTGCCGCCCGCGAGCTGGAGGTCCAGTGTCGTCTCCACAATATCGAGTACGCGATCGACGACGAGGCCAAGCATGCGTGAGCCATCAACAAACACGAGGATGGGACGCTTGCCGCTTCGCTCCGGTGAATTGCCGTCAATATCAATGAGAGGCATAAGCCCGCCGCGATATTGCAGCACCGTTCTGGAACCGGCCTGCTCCGTTTTTGCGAGATCGGCTTCCTCCAGCCGCGCCACAAGGGAGAGCGGCACGGCTTTCGGCCCGCCGGACTTCGCTTCGAAAACAAGCATCGACACGGCGCTCTGCGCGCTGCGGTCGGCAGGCACCGACTGAGCGGCGGCTTCGGCGTGTGGTGCAGCAGAGATGACGGATGCAAGGCCACTCGGATCAAGGATCATTATCACGCGCCCGTCGCCCAGAATGGTCGTACCGGAGAAGCAGGCGATGTGGCGCATGGTGCGCGAAACGGGTTTGACGACGATTTCCTCAGTATCGAAAACCCGGTCCACGATGATGCCAAAGACAAATGCGCCAACCTGGGAGACGACGACATAAGTGCCCTCTGCGCCGCTCGTATCCATTTTCTCCGTATCCCCATCGGGGAGACCGAGGATTTCGCGCAGTGAGACAAGAGGAAGCAGCCTGTCGCGCAGGCGATAGACGGGACGGCCCTCGATGGTTTCCAGCCCCTTCTGCGCATTGCCGCTGATACGAACCAGCTCGATCACGCTGCTTTGCGGCAGGGCGAAGCGCTCATCTGCGGATTCGACAATCAGCGCGGAGACGATAGCGAGTGTCAGCGGGATCTTGATGATGAAGCGCGAGCCAGCACCTTCGGTGGACTGAAACTCGATGATACCACCGATCTTTTCAATGTTGTTTCTGACGACATCCATGCCGACGCCACGCCCGGACACGCTTGTCACGGCGGCAGCGGTAGAGAAGCCCGCGCGGAAGATGAATTGCTGGATCTGCTGCTCGCTCATGGCATCAAGCTGCGCTTCGCTTGCAAGGCCGTTTGCGATCACCTTCTCACGTATCTTCGCGGTCGGCAGGCCGCGCCCGTCATCAGACACAACCACGACGATATGCCCGCCTTCATGCCGCGCGGAAAGCTCGATGGTGCCATGCTCAGGCTTGCCGCGCACGCGGCGCTCTTCCGCGCTTTCAATGCCGTGATCGGCAGAGTTTCGCACCATATGGGTGAGGGGATCGCGGATGGAATCGAGAACCTGACGGTCAAGCTCGGTTTCCGCCCCCGTCATCACCAGTTCGATTTTCTTTCCCAGTTCCTGAGACAGATCACGGACTAGGCGCGGCAGCTTGCTCCAGGCATTTCCGATTGGCTGCATGCGCGTCATCATCACGCTTTCCTGCAGTTCGGTTGTCACCTGATTGAGGCGCTGGAGCGGTGTGGCGAACGGGCTGTCGCCGTGGTCGCGCATGATCTGCAGAAGCTGGTTGCGCGTCAGCACGAGTTCGCTGACAAGCGTCATCAGATCTTCCAGAACATCGATATTGACGCGAAGTGTCTGGGAGACCTGCGCCGCTTCCGCTTTCTCCATCGATACCGGCTTGGCCGGTTCCGGGGCAGGCCGTTCTTCTTGCGCAGCAGGCGCCGGTGCCGGGGTTTCGCTGCGCGTGAGAAGACCGATAAGGGAGGCCACATCAGCCTCATCTACCCCAAGCGTTCGGAAAGCTGCTGCAAGCTCACCGGCGAGCAGCCTAATGTCATCGCTGTTCCACCCATTCTCGGTGAGGCAGGTCACGACATCCGCAATGTCAATGCCCGGCACTTGCCGCAACGAAACTTCGAAGCCTTTTGCGAGGGCAAACTGAAGCCGGAGCATGTCGGGCGCGAGCGCGGTAGCTTCCGGGGATTTTTTGAGAAAGCCGTCACAGGCAAGTTCACACGCGGTGTCTATGCCGGATGCGCTTCCCGCCCTTTCGTAAAGCGTGCCTTTTTTTGCGTCGGTATCGCCGGTTGTTTCCGCTGTGACCCCGCCTTCGGCCATCTGATGAAGGGCGGCGATCACATCATCATCACAGCCTTCAAGCTCGTGGCCGCACTTGCCGAGCGCCGCGACAAGTTCCTTGATGCGGTCGAGCGCGGCAAGCACCTGCGAAATCAGCGCATGTGAGACATCAAGCTCGTTTGCCCTTACCCGCCCGAGCACATCCTCGGCGGCATGGGCGACAGCTTCGAGCCGCGGGAGACCGAGAAAGCCGCAGGTGCCCTTGATTGTGTGCATGACCCGGAAAATGCTTCCCAACAGGGCCGGGTCGCCGGGGCGCTGCTCCAGTTCGACGAGTTCGCTATCCAGCAAATCAAGCGCTTCACAGGTTTCTGCAAGGAAATCAGTCAGAAGGTCGTCCATTTGCGCCTCGTCGATCTATTCTTTCTGAACGCTAACAACCTCGTCTTAATTCGTGATAAATTTTAGAATTATTTTCATTATTACTTTATCAATACTTTAAGTGCGCCCGGCTCTTCTTCGGCGATGACGCAGCGTGAGGCCGGAAAGCGGACACTCACGCATGTGCCCTCGCCCTCCTCGCTTTCGATGAGCAATTCGGCACCGTGCAAATCCGCAAACCTTTTGGTAAGCGCGAGACCGAGGCCGACACCGTCGTAGCGGCGGGAAAGATGACTTTCGACCTGGACAAACGGCTCTATCACGCGTGCGAGATGGCTCTTCGCAATGCCGATCCCGGTATCTTCAACCGAAATACACAGACGCCCCTCGGCATCTCGCGCCACGCCCAGCGTCACCCTCCCTTTCGTCGGCGTGAACTTGACGGCGTTGGCCATAAGATTGAGCACCATCTGCGTCACAAGCCGCCGGTCACCGCGCAGGTGCAGCGCACCGCAGGGAATATGTGAACGAAGCGCGATGCCGGCCTGCTCTGCCCGCATCTGCATTGTTCTCATGCAGAAGTCGGCAAGATCGGCCACATCAAACTCGCTCTCATCAAGATCAGTCGTTCCCGCTTCAATGCGGCTCAGATCGAGAATGTCATTGACGATGGCGAGAAGGTGGATGCCGCTGTCATTGATATCCTTCGCGTAGGATTTGTATTGCTCAATCGAGGGCTTCAGCAGGTCACCTGCCATCAGCTCAGACAGGCCGATGATCGCGTTGAGCGGCGTTCTGAGCTCGTGACTCATATTGGCGAGGAATTGCGATTTCGCCTGATTGGCACATTCCGCCCGCTCCCGCGCGGCGCGCAGCTCGTCGGTCGCCTTTTGCAGATCCGTGATGTCGAGCACCGTGCCGATCAGCCTAGAGGCACGCCCTTGTTGATCCATCACCGCTTCTGCCTGCATGCGCACATGGCGAAGGGTGCCGTCCGGCACCACAATTCGCATGATCAGGAGACACGCCTCTCCCTCCGCGAGCGCGCGGCGGATATGCGTTTCAACATTCTCCCTGTCATCGGGATGAATACGCTCGAGCACATGGCCGAGTGTGAGCCCCCCTCTTTCGGGCGCGCCTCCAAAGATGCGGCGCGTCTCCTCCGAGCAGGTGATCGCAAAAGTGGCCGCATCAAGCTGCCAGTTCCCGAGATGCGCGATGCGCTCGGCTTCCGCGAGATTTGTTGCGCTCTCCCGCAGCGCCTCCAGAGCCTCGTGGCGGTCGGTCACATCATAGCAACCGATCATCGTCACATCATCGCCGCCCATCTCCATCGCAACGGCCGAAACCATGCACCAGATATCGCGGCCGCCCGCCGTCCGCATCGGCGCTTCGAAGCCAGGGCCGTGCCCGTCCGCACGCATAAAGAGTTCATGGAGACCGCCATTCAGGAAGTCGGCGATATTGTAACTGCCGATCTGATCTGCGTGGATATCGACTAGGCAGGCAAAGGCATTGTTGCAGAACAGAAGCTCCCCCGTTGACTGACGCACGATGGCAAGACCATAAGGCATGGCCTCGATCATTCTGCGCATCTGCTGCTCACGGGCGCGAAGCGCATCTTCCGTCTTTCGAAGCGAGGTCAGATCGCGCATCACGGCGGTGAACACGGCCTCACCATCGAGAACCGTTCGGGAGATCGATGCCTCGGCGGGAAACTCGCTGCCATCCTTGCGGCGCCCCTTTACCTCGGGCCGCCCGCCCATAAGCCGCGTGTCCGATTGGCCGCTGGCAAAGCCCTTGAGATGCGACTGGTGCCGCGCCCGTGCGCTTTCCGGGAGCAAGATCGACAGGTCGCGCCCGATCACCTCGTCCGCGCTATAGCCGAACATCTCTTCGGCCCGCCGATTGAAGAGGCGGATGCGGTGATCGCTCCCCATGGAAATGATCGCGTCACCCGCCGTCGCCAGCAATTCATCAAGCCGACGCCTCGCATTTGCCATTTCCTCGCTACTGATCCGGCACTGGAGCGCCATGGCCAGCCGCTCGGTTATGCCAGCGAGCACTTCGAGCGTCAGCCGGTCACGCCGCTTTTCCTTTTCGATGCCGAAGCACAGAACGGCAACAATCCCGCCTTGCGCCTGAAGCGGGATTGAAGCGCAGCCATGCCGGTACACAATCTCGCCTGTCTGCGCTGCTTCTACGGCAAGCTCCTCCACCACGGCGTCACACATGGCGTCAGCCGGGTATGTCTGCCGCAAAACAAGCCTGCCATCTCTGGGCAGCCAGATGGAGCCGCTCCGCCAGCCGGCATAAAGCGCGACCATCCGGAGCACGACATCACACGCATTTTTCAGCGACTCGCTTCGCATCACCTGATCAATCAGGACCTGTGCGAAGCGAAGCTGCCGCTCTTCCTGACGGTGCCGTGTGATGTCGGCAACAATCAGCGTCGTGCTTGAACCCGGTGTCCAGATGCGGGTGAGAATGAACTCGCTGCCATCGGGCCTGCGGCAACGCCGCCTCAGTTCGAAATTCTGCTCACCCTGTGCGCTTCGGTCATGCGCCATGACCACCATCCTGCCGCCACCCGCAATGCGCTTTTCAATGCCGGAAAGCGTGGGCGCAAGTTCTGCCGGCCAGCCCACAGCCTCGAGCAGCTCGCCTGCGCTCGCATTTTGAGACACGAGCTGCCCATTGGCGGGATCGAACACGAAAACCGCGGGTGTGCAATCCACCACCGGTGTGAGGTAAGCCACAGCTCTCTCCCCCCAGAGCCCCGTGCCTCACGCAGCACGCGCGCGATTGAGGAAGGTGTCCACCTGCTGGCGCAGCGTTTCTGCTTGCCGGGCAAGGATGTCCGACGATCCCGAAATCTGGGCGGCAGCAGAACCGGTTTCGGCGGCGGCTTCCGCCACGGTCACAATATTGGAAGAAACATCCTGTGTGCCGCGGGCCGCTTCCTGCACATTGCGGGCGATCTCGTTTGTTGCTGCGTCCTGTTCATCGACTGCGGCCGCAATCGAGGTTGCGATCTGATTCATCTCGGTGATCGTCTGTTCGATCGACTTGATCGCATCGACGGATTCCTGCGTCGCGCCCTGGATCGCCTTGATCTGCTCGGCGATTTCTTCCGTCGCCTTCGCGGTCTGGTTGGCAAGACTCTTCACTTCGGAAGCGACAACAGCAAAGCCCTTGCCCGCCTCACCGGCGCGCGCCGCTTCAATCGTCGCATTGAGTGCGAGAAGATTGGTCTGTGCCGCGATGTCATTGATGAGCGTCACGACGTCACCGATCCTCTGTGCGGCATCTGCCAGACCCTGCACCTTGCTGTCGGTGCGATGTGCTTCCTGCACCGCCTGCCCGGCGATCCTCGTTGACATGGAAGCCTGACGCCCGATCTCGGCAATCGAACTCGAGAGCTGTTCACTCGCGGAAGCGACTGTCTGCACATTGGCCGAGGCTTCTTCGGCAGCGGCTGCCACCATGGTTGTCTTGGAGCTTGTCTGCTCGGCCGTTACGCTCATTGACTGGGCAGAAGCCTGCAGCTCCGTTGCCGCCGATGCGACCGACTTGATGATTTCGTTCACTGCGAGATCGAAGTCGCCGATCGCCGTTTCCAGCGCGCGGTGCCGTGCGGCACGCTCTTCCACCATCGCCTCCTGATAGGTCGAGATGGCGAGATCCATATCAAGGCAGACGGCGGTGTTGATGGCGCTCAGAACCTGCGAGAGCTTCGTCGGGTTCCAGCGATACTTCTTCACCGCCAGTTCCGCGAGACGGTTCATCACGAACTTGTAGCCACCGATATACCAGCGCGGTTCGAGGCCAATGCGGTTATGCGTCAGCCCGACCGTGCGGACGCTCAGCATATATCCGTCGTCGAATGTCCCCGAGAAAAGCCGCGCCCAATGCGTTGCCTGCGCCTGCTTCAGGCGAGGGACCTGCGTGCCGACGAGATTTGCAAGCTGTGGCACTGCGCTGAGATGCGCGTAGAAACCGTCGAGAATGTCTGGCAGCTGCGGCTCCAGCACCTTCCAGAAATCCCGCAATGACTTGCCCGTTACTTCCGATACTTCCATGAAACGCAGACGCGCTTCGCGGTCCTCAGCAGATGTTGTCATCGCCATGATCGCCCTCCCAAATTGGCCAGCCCCGCTGGCCTTCCCCCGGGACTGCTCCGGTCTGGAGTAAACGAGCGCCAACTGCGACGTTTTGTCTCCCTTTTGGAGTAGTCGGCGACAACTTTGGGGATTCACTTGAAACAAATGGTTAACATTGCTAGAATACTTCAAGTTTTATTATAAACTATACTTATATACTGGATTTATAATCTAAGTTAAAAATTGGCGTTTCATCAAAAACCGCTTGGAACCGGCAAGTTCGACCCGATAGTTTTCTCAATCTGAAACAGTATTTTGTGGGCGTGACGAGCCGACCGGTACTGAAGAGTTGAAACGAGTATGAGTAAGAGTCCTGTTTGTCGGGACACCCCCCGCAAATCACGCAGCCCCCGCGCTGACAGGGCACCTGGTGGGTGTGCGGATTTCCCCCTTCGCAGAACCGGAAGTCATAAAAAGTATGAGTGAGAGCCCTGTCCTCCGGGACACTCCCCGCAACTCACGCA